>OHAH01001602.1_pt1 | contig 13870 bp, 6 predicted proteins | sample 1577071 | NCBI WGS metagenome assembly OHAH01 (sample SAMEA3541520, study PRJEB24748) | human gut metagenome | biome: human gut; feature: human-associated habitat; material: faeces | place: China | collected 2012 | reverse complement strand
TTTTCTTTATTAAATCCAACACAGCCAATTCTTCTAAAGCGCAGTCCAAAGTGCCAAATTGGCACTTTGGACTTTGCTGTTTGGCACTTTGGGAATTGCTTTCCTCCACATAATCAATGTGCATATAGCGGTTCTTCAGCTCGTAATCCGTGCCCAAAAGGAGATTGCCGAAGAACATCTCCAAGAACTTTGTGGTGGAGTGAACACCCTTTTGCAGATTCGTATAGTTCGCTCGGACCAAGGCGTTGCGGAAGTACCACGAATTCTTTTCAAAGGCGTCGTTGTTTACACGAAAGCCGAAGGTTTTCATATATTTGATCATAAAGACGGCGGTGGCACGGGTGTTTCCCTCGCCGAAGGGATGGATCTGCCAAATGTCGGAGGCGAATTTCGCCAGATGCTTCACCGCCGCATCTACGGACAGGCCCTCATAGGAGAACTGTTTTTCAGTGGCAAAATCGTAATCCAGCGTATCCTTGATACTATTCCAGTCCGCATAGATTACGGTGTCGCCGTTCAACACCCACTCTTTCTTGGTGATGTTGTACTGACGAATCTGCCCGGCGTGACTGAACACGCCTTCAAACAGTCTGCGGTGGATGGAGAGCCACTCGGCAGGCGAGAATTGGAAGGCTTTTTCGCCCAACAACTTTGCGATCCTTGCAGAGACAATGTCCGCTTCTTTGGTTTCGTTCTCTATTTTGGTGCGGGTGGTGCGCTGCTCATAATAGCTATGAATGCGCTGCTGGGCTTCATCGATAGTGATTTTACCCTCGATGTGATCCTTGGCCGTATCCAGCAGATAGGCAGAGGTGTTCAGCCCGTCCACCGCCTGCAAGCCGATGGCGGTCTGCCACGCCTCGCTTTTTTCGGCTCGGTCGGGTTCACCCTGCTTGATATATTCTTCCAGTTCAAATTGCCAATTCTGATCGGGCATATCTGCACCTCATTCCTTGCTCAAATCTTCCGCCTCGAAGGTCGTGTACTCCTCGTAATAATAGCTTTGGTCGATGCCACTCAAATAGACTTCCCGGCTGTTTATCTCGTCGGACAGCGCCGCCTTCAGCAGCACCTTGATCCCACATCCTTGATGGGGCTGCGCTCCATTGCAAGGAGATAATCCTCTTTATCCACCTTGCTCCAGTCCATGACCTTACCAATTTCGGTTTTCGGGATATGGTCAAGCCAAATGCGGGTGCTGACCCATACCAGCTTTTTCGGCCTGTTCGGCGGCTGAGCCGCAGGCGCATCCTCTGTGAAAAAATTCCATAAAGGAGAATAAAAATGGCACACTATCCCGGTTATACCGTCCTGCGCACCGAGCCCTGCCCCGAGCAGCACGGTACCTTGACCCTGCTCACCCATGATATCAGCGGCGCAGCCGTACTGCTGGTGGAAAACGAGGACGTCAACAAGGCCTTCGGTATTGGCTTCGGCACCTTTCCGTCCGATGACACCGGCGTGTTCCACATTCTGGAGCACTCTGTGCTGGCGGGCAGCGAAAAATACCCGGTCAGCTCCCCCTTTGTGCAGCTGCTCAAAAGCAGCATGGCCTCCTTCCTCAATGCAATGACCTTCCCGGACAAAACGGTCTACCCCTTTGCCACCCCCAACGAGACCGATTTCTGCAACCTGATGGACGTTTACCTGAACGCGGTGTTCTGCCCGCTGGCCATGGTGGATTCTGCCGTGTTCGAGCAGGAGGGCTGGCACCGGGACGCGGACGGCACGGTCAGCGGTGTGGTCTACAATGAGATGCAGGGTGCACTGGCCTCCCCGGATGCTCAGCTGCAAAACGCCCTGCAGCGGGCGATGTTCCCGGATACCGCTTACGGCTTTGTGTCTGGCGGCGACCCGGCGTCCATCCCCGCCCTGACCTATGAGAAATACCAGCGGGTGTACCGCCGCCATTACAGCGCCGACAACTGCTGCATCACCCTGTACGGCAAGATGGACATGGCCGATAAGCTGGCACGGCTGGATCAGGACTACCTGTCCAAGATGCCCAAGGCCGCTGCCCGTCCCCGCCTGACCATGCAGGACGAGCAGCCCGGCGCATTCGTGGAGCTGCCCTACTACACCGACCAGCCCAAGCCGGACGAGGTGCAGTGCGCACTGGCATGGTACACCGGCGCATTTGCCGACCGTGAGCGGCAGCTGGGTGTGGAGATTTTGCTGGGTGCGCTGCTGAGCACCAACAGCTCCCCCCTCAAGGCCGCGCTGCTGGCTGAGCAGCTGGGCGCAGATATCGACATCGGCTTCGATGACAGCACCCTGCAGCCCACCTTGGAGCTGCTGCTGCGCGGCGCTACGGTGGATTCTGCCCGCAAATTTGCCCCCGCTGTACGCAAGGCTGTGGACGAGCTGCTAAAGACCGGCATTCCTCACGACCTGCTGCTGGCCGCTTTGAACGAGGCCGAGTTTGCCTCGCTGGAGCGCCCGGGCAGCCTGCCGGACGGCGTACTGGACGCCATCAACGCCGCCACCGGCTGGCTGCACACCGGCGATGCCGCCCTGCTGCTGCACACCGATAAGCTCTTCGCCGCCCTGCGCAGCAAGCTGGAGGAGGGCTGGTTCGACGCCCTGCTGCGGGAGCTGTTTGCCCCCGCCCCGGTGCAGGTGGTGCAAATTCCCACCGCGCCCAAAGCCGAGGATGCTGCCGCCCCGGCGCGCACCGATGGCAAGCTGGTGCTGGAGCACCCCCTCACCGCCGCCGACCTTGGCGCGGGCGATGCCACCCCGCAGGGCAGCGCCGAGCAGCTGGCCGGTGCCACCCTGCTGCGCCACCCCTCTGCCGGCAGCCTGTACCTGAATTTCTACTATGATCTTGGCACTGTCACCCCGGAGGAGCTGCAATACCTGAACCTGCTCACCGATGTGCTGGACGAGCTGGATACCCCCGCCCACACCGCCCAGCAGCTGAACACCCTGCGCAGCACATGGCTGGGCGACAGCCGCGCCCAGCTGGATCTCTGGACCGGGCGGCAGGAGGGCGCTCCCTGCCACGCGAAGCTCTCCCTCTGCCTGAGCCTGCTGGAACGCAGCCTGGAAAAGGCGGTGGAGATCGGCGGCGAGTGGCTGTACGATACCGTCCTTACCGGCGCTGCCGCTGAAGCCGCCTATGCCCGGGTGGTCAGCCAGCTGAAATTGCGCATGGAGCAGCTGTTTATCCAGCAGGGCAACGAGTTTGCCTCCACCCGCGCCCGCGCCCATTATTATGTAGAAGGCGCTGCGGACGAAGCCTGCACCGGCGTGAGCTACTACCACTTCCTGTGCAGTCTGCTGGAAAAGGCCGACTGGGCGGCACTGGGCGCAAAACTGGATGCTGTGCGCAGCCGGGTGCTGCAAACTGCCGCCCTGACCGTCAGCCTGCACGGCTCTGAGGACGCACTGGAAAAGCTGCGCACCCTGCTGCCGGAAAGCCGCTTTGCCGCCGCCCGGCGCACCCCGGCGCAGCCCTACACCCAGCCCCTGACGCCCCCGGTGAACGAAGCCTTTATCATTGACGGCGGCGTGAACTACGATGTGCTGGCTTGGCCCATGCCCCGGGACAGCCGCCGCCGGGTGCTGGCACGGGTGATGAGCTACGAATACCTGTGGCACACCATCCGGGAGGTGGGCGGTGCCTACGGCACCGGAATGCTCTGTGCCGACGGCATCGAGTTTTTGTACACCTACCGGGACCCCCACCTGCGGGAAAGCTACGAGACCTTTGCAAATGCCCCTGCCGCCCTTGCCGCCCGGGACTACACCGCCCGGGATCTGGACGAATTCATCGTGGGCACCGCCGCCAAGCTGGACACGCCCCGCAAGGCGCGTGCCGCCGCCCGGGAGCTGGACCGCCGGTACTTCTGCGGCATCACGGACGAGATGCTCGCCGCCGACCGCAAGGCACTGTGCAGCGTGGACGCCGCCCTGCTCAAAGCACAGGCCGCCGCCCTGTCTGATGTGCTGTCCGGCGGCGTGCGGGTGGCCTTTGGCAGCAAGGACGCCGTGGAAGCCGCAAAGGATCTGTTCGACCGGGTAGAGACGCTGTAAGCGCCGGTAATTTGTAAAAAATATTTTATTTGTAGTTCCGAAACACCCGCAGGGTGTTTCGGAACTACTTTTTTCCCTCACACATTTTTTCTGCACATATCGCCTGCATTCCGTCCAAATCACTAAAATATGCTAGATTTTTTGTGAGATAAGTCATACTTATTTAAGAAAATTTGAACAAATTGCGAAATTTGTGTGTTTCTGGTGTGGACAAAAACGTTTTCAGCTGATAGAATGGGAGCTGTTCTTTCTCCGCCGTCCGCAACCGGCGGAGTGTTTTATTGGAAGCAGGAGGTTTCTCATGTTAGAAAAGTTCTTTCACCTGAAAGAAAACCACACCGATGTAAAGACCGAGATCATGGCTGGTATCACTACCTTCATGACCATGGCTTACATCCTTGCCGTCAACCCCAACATCCTGTCCGCAGCGGGCATGGATTCCAAGGCTGTGCTGATTGCCACCGCGCTGGCATCCTTTATTGCCACCGCACTGATGGCTGTGCTGGCCAACTACCCCTTTGCCCTAGCTCCCGGCATGGGCCTGAACGCCTACTTTGCCTACACGGTCGTGCTGACCATGGGTTACAGCTGGCAGCTGGCTCTGATGGCCGTCTTTGTTGAGGGTGTCATCTTCATTGCACTGTCCCTGACCAATGTGCGCGAGGGCATCTTCAATGCCATTCCCATGACCCTGAAGAGCGCCGTCAGCGTGGGCATTGGCCTGTTCGTGGCCTTTGTCGGCCTGCAGAACGCCAAGCTGATCGTCAACAGCGATTCCACGCTGGTCACCTACCAGCACTTCAAGGGCGCAACCTTCCACAGCGTGGGCGTGGGCGCTATTCTGGCTCTGCTGGGCGTGGTCATCACCGCCATTCTGCTGGTCAAAAAGGTCAAGGGCGGCATCCTGTACGGCATCCTGATCACTTGGCTGCTGGGCATCGTGTGCGAGCTGACCGGTATCTACGTCCCCGATGTGGATGCTGGTATGTACTCCGTCATCCCCACCGCCTTTGTCAGCTTCGACTTCTCCGCACTGGGCGAGACCTTTGGTCAGGTGTTCAAGACCGACTTCTCCGGTGTCGGCCTGCTGAACTTCTTCGCCGTGATGTTCTCCTTCCTCTTTGTGGACCTGTTCGACACGCTGGGCACCCTGATTGGCGTGGCCTCCAAGGCTGATATGCTGGACGAGGACGGCCGTCTGCCCAACATCAAGGGCGCACTGATGGCAGACTCCATCGGCACCTGCGTGGGCGCTGTGCTGGGTACTTCCACCACCACCACCTTCGTGGAGAGCGCCTCCGGCGTTACCGAGGGCGGCCGCACCGGTCTGACCGCTATGACCACCGGCGTGCTGTTCCTGCTGGCTACCATCTTCAGCCCGCTGTTCCTCACCATCCCCAGCTTTGCTACCGCTCCGGCTCTGATCATCGTGGGCTTCTACATGATGGGTTCTGCCATCAAGATCGACTTCAATGATCCCAGCGAGGGCATCCCCGCCTTCCTGACCATTCTGGCTATGCCCACCGCTTACAGCATCTCCGAGGGTATCGCCATCGGCATCATCTCCTGGACCATCATCAATGTGATCACCGGCAAGGCCAAGGAGAAGAAGATCAGCCCGCTGATGTATGTGCTCACCGTGCTGTTCATCCTCAAGTATGTGTTCCTCTGATTCCCTGAGCGTATAAAAGACTAAGCACCCCCTGCGGTCTGCCCGTACAGACCGCAGGGGGTGCTTTTTATGGTTTTGCTTTTGTAATTACTCCGGAGCCTTCATGCTTTCCACCATGCTGATGCGCCGGACGTGCCGCCGCATGACAAAGCAGACCACCACGGTAAACACCATGGTCAGCGCCACCGCCAGCAGGTAGCTGCGGGGGGCGATGGTGCGGATGAACATGAGCTGATCCATCTCCACGGTCAACACAATGAACTTGTGCAGCGGCACCCCCAGTGCCAGACCCACGCCGGAGCCGATGAGTGCCAGCAGCTCGATCTCGCGGAAGATGTAGCGGTACACCTCCTGATCGTAGAAGCCCAGCACCTTGATGGTCGCCAGCTCCTTTTTGCGCTCCCCAAGGTTGACGCTGATGAGATTATACAGCACCACAGCCGCCAGTGCCGCCGCGCAGATGATGATCAGCACCACCACATAGCCCAGACTGACGATGAGGTTATCGAACAGTTCGGTGGTGTCCTCGGTAAAGCTGATGCCGCTGACATAGTTGCAGTCCAGCAGGTCGGTGCGCAGGGCGTTGTACCCGGCAGCATCGGTGCAGGTGGTCTGGCCATAGACCGTGTTCCACGGGATATCCTCCGTGCCCAGCAGGCTTTCCAGCTGTGCGCGGGGGAGGTACAGCCGGGTGAACATATAGTTTTCCGTGATGCCGGTCAGGGTCAGCTCCACCCGGGTGCCCTCGGCGTTTTCCACCCAGAAGGTATCGCCGGTGTGCAGACCCAGATTCTCGGCGGTCTTTTCGGTCAGGATGACACTGCCGCTGTCAAAGCTGATGGCCTTGTGTCCCTTGCGGGTGCGGAAAGTGACGTACCGGGTCAGGTCGCTGTCCTTGGCGGCAGCCACGATGCTCACGCTTGCACTCTCGCCTTCGGCATTGTAGATGGTAGTGGATTTGGTATACACCGCGCCCCAGTTCTGCACGGCGCTGTTGCTGTCCAGCTCCTCTGTCAGCCCCTGCTCCATGGTCAGGGCTTTGGGGTCGCTGAGGGTGATGGACATATCGTTGTGGGTCAGCTCCGTAGACTGCTTTGTGACGATGGGCAGCAGGGAATCCTGTATGCCAAAGCCGATGAGCAGCAGCGCGGTACAGCCCGCCACGCCCAGCACGGTCATGAAGAACCGCTTTTTATACCGGAACAGGTTGCGGGCGGTGGTCTTTTGGGAGAAGGACATCCGGGACCACAGCGGGGTGATGCGCTCCATCAGGATGCGCTTGCCCGCCACGGGAGCCCGGGGCAGCAGCAAAGCTGCGGTCTTTTCGGCCAGACTGGAACGGCAGGCGTACCATGTGGCAAAGCCGATGACGGCGGCGCTGATGCCCACGCTGGCGGCTGCCATGCCCGGGTAGAAGTACAGGGTGAAGGTAGGCAGGCTGAACACCAGCTGATAGGCGTTCCAGATAATGATGGGGAATACCACAAAGCCCACCACCATGCCGACGATACTGCCCAGAATGGTGGCCAGCATCGCGTAGAACAAATACTTGCCCGCGATGCTGAAATTGGAGTAGCCCAGCGCCTTTAAGGTGCCCATCTGCAGGCGGTTCTCGTCCACCATACGGGTCATGGTGGTGGTAGCCACCAGCGCCGCCACAAGGAAGAAGAACACCGGGAACACCCGGGCAATGGCGTCCATGCGGTCGGCGTACTGGGCAAAGGTGACGCAGCTCATGGTGGAGGTGCGGTCCAGCACATACCACTCGCCCTTTTTGATCTGGTTCACCTGCTCCTCGGCGTCGTTTAGCTGGGCAAGGCCGTCCGCCAGCTTCTGCTCTGCCTCGGCCTTCTGGCTCTCGTACTCGGTGCGGGATTCTTCCAGCTGGGTCTGCCCGGCGTTGTATTCTGCCCAACCCTCTTCCAGCTGCTTTTGTGCGGCATCGAACTGGGTGTAGGCGCTGGCGGTGCCGGTGGTCAGCTGCAATTGTCCCTGCAAAAGCTGCAATTTCATCTTGCGCAGCGCAGCCTTGGCCTCGGTCACCAGCTGGTCGTTGGAGAGGTTCGGCGAGGAGATAAGCCCCTGCTTGTACATCTGCCGCTTGCCCGCGTCCAGCTGCTGCTGATAGCCCTGCAGCTGGTTATAGATGTTGTCGTAAGCGGCCTGCGCCTTGGCCAGTGCATCCCGCAGTTCAATGTAATCCTCGTCCTCCGGCTCGGCTTCGTCCAGCGCCTTTTCGGCGTTGCGCAGAGCGGCTTCCGCGTAGGTCAGCAGGGGGTCTGCCACCTTTTTCAGGTTGACCAGCATCTCAATTTGCTGCAGCTGCTCCTCAAATTCCAGCACCTGCTCCTCGCTGCTCACCAGCTTGTCGGCACCGCTCTGCATAGTGTCCGGCAGGGCAGTCTTCTGGGCGGCAAGCTCCTTTTCCCCGGCTTCCAGCTGCGCCTTGGCGGCATCCAGCTGCTGCTGTGCGTCCGCAAGCTTTGCCTCGGCCTCGGCAAACTGACGCTCCGCTTCGGCCTTCTGGCTGTCGTACTCGGCGCGCGCTTCGGTCAGCTTGTCGTTGGCAGTGTCCATCAGCTCTTCCCGCCGGGCGGTGCACTGCACGCTCTGGATGGCCTTGAGCTTTTCCGCTACGGCATCCACTGCGGCCTGATATTCATCGGAATAATTATCATACAATCCGGCGTTTTCTGCCTTGATATAGCACACCGTATAATAATCTGCGGTCAAAGTGCCCTCCGGCACAAACAGGATGCAGTCCAGCTGGCCATCGCCCACGGTGCTGCTTTCGGAATCGGAGGAAAAATGCAGCGGGTCCTGTACCGTGCCCACCACCGTGAACACCTGCCCGCTGACCCCCTCGGTCTCTTCCGGCAGGGTCAGCTGGGTGCCCAGCTCCACGGGGCTGCCGTGGCCCATCACATGCACCACGCACTCCCCGGCAACTTCCGGCATCCGGCCGGACAGCAGCACCGGACGGTTCATGTTCTCCGGCGTATCGGCCTGCGGGTCGGCAGGCAGCTGATACAGCCGCGCCACCGTGGTCTGCTCGTCCCCTGCCCAGTGGCCTTCTACGTCCTGATACTTCACCGCCTGCACGGCGTCTACCCCGTCCACAGCGGCAATCGCGCTGATATCGCCCTGACTGAGGCCAAGGGTGGACAACACCCGTAGGTCGAACACATTCTGCTGCACATAGTACTTCTGGGCAGCGGTGCGCATATCGGGGGCAATGCACATCAGGCCGGTGAGCATCATCACCCCCAGCGCCACGATGCCAAACAGGGACACCACCCGGCTGATGCTGCTTTTCATCTCGCGCAGGATATTTTTGCGGTAACTTTTCTGCACAGTACTCACCACTCGATCTGTTCCACCGGCACCGGGTGCTCGTTGACCTGATTGGACACGATGCGGCCGCTGCGCACCTGAATGATGCGGTCAGCCATACCGGTCAGTGCCGTGTTGTGGGTAATAACAATGACGGTGCGTCCGGTCTTGCGGCAGGTATCCTGCAAAAGACCCAGCACCTGCTTGCCGGTGCGGTAGTCCAGCGCACCGGTGGGCTCGTCGCAGAGCAGCAGCTTGGGGTTTTTGGCCAGTGCGCGGGCAATGGACACCCGCTGCTGCTCGCCGCCGGAAAGCTGCGCCGGGAAGTTGTTCAGCCGCTCGCCCAGCCCCACGCTGCGCAAGGTCTCGGCGGGGTCCAGCGGGTCGCGGCAGATCTCGCTGGCAAGCTCCACGTTTTCCAGCGCGGTCAGGTTCTGCACCAAGTTGTAGAACTGGAACACAAAGCCCACATCATACCGGCGGTAGGTGGTCAGCTCCCGGGCGGAAAAGCGGCTCACGTTGCGGCCGTCCAGCCAGACGTTGCCCTCGTCGCAGTTGTCCATGCCGCCCAGAATGTTCAGCAGGGTGGTCTTGCCCGCGCCGGAGGGCCCCACGATGATACAGAACTCGCCCTTGTCCACATAGAAATTCAGGTGGTCGGCAGCAGCGATCTTCACACTGCCGGTCTGGTAATATTTACAGACATCTTCAAACTCCACAAAATGCTCCATGGCGTTTTTCCTTTCTGTCAGAATGCAAAGTATTTCAACTTAAATATAGCATAAACCCACCGGGATTTGCAAAGCCCCCGGCACGAATTTTCAAAAACTTAACAGAAGTTTTCATAAAACGCAAAAAGCCCCTGCACGCAGGGTGCAGGGGCTTTGGAAAGCTATCTTACTTGCGGTTTGCCAGCAGGTTCTCGATCTTCTTCAGGGGGTCGATGATGCTGGAAACGGACATATCGTGGTTCAGAGCCACCACAAAGTAGGCAGCATACTTGGAAACGTCCACGTCCACATACCAGTCGCGGGTCAGCAGCTCAGGCATACGGTAGGTCAGGTTGGTGCCCACAACGTAGGTCAGGGTGCCGTCTGCCACAGCCTTGTCGAACTTCTCCAGACCGCTGGTAAACAGGGGGAAGGTGGCGTTGGCGATGATGTTGGCAGCGCCGCGCTCCTTCAGGTTGCTGGCAACCTCCAGCATGCTCTCGCCGGAAGCAATGATATCGTCCGCGATAAAGACGGTCTTGCCCTCCACGCTCTCGCCCAGATACTCATGGGCAACGATGGGGTTGCGGCCGTTCACCACGCGGGTGTAATCGCGGCGCTTGTAGAACATACCCAGATTGCAGCCCAGCACGCTGGAGAAGTACATATTGCGGTTCATCGCGCCCTCGTCCGGGCTGACCACGGTGAACTTCTCCTTGTCGAAGGACAGGGTGGGGTCCTTCTTCAGCAGGCTCTTGAGCACCTGATAGGTGGGCATGGCGTTATCAAAGCTCATCAGGGGCACTGCGTTCTGCACGCGGGGGTCGTGTGCGTCAAAGGTGATGATGTTGCGCACGCCCATGGTCTGCAGCTCCTGCAGAGCCACAGCGCAGTCCAGGCTCTCGCGCACCACGCGGCGGTGCTGACGGCCGCCGTACAGGCTGGGCATGATGACGGAAACGCGGTGTGCCTTACCGGCCACAGCCTGGATCAGACGCTTCAGGTTTGCAAAGTGGTCGTCCGGGGACATGTGGTTCTCGTAGTTGAACAGCTTGTAGGTGACGCTGTAATTGCCCGGGTCCACCACGATAAAGATATCGTCGCCGCGGACAGACTCCTTGACCAGACCCTTGGCGTCGCCGCTCTGGAAGCGGGGGCAGTCGCAGGAAATAATGAAGGTGTCTTTTTCAATTCCGGCAGCCTTTGCCCAACGGACAAGGTGCTTGTCGATCAGGCCGGTCAGCTCCTCTGCACCGGGGCAGGCAATCAGCCGCATATCCGCCACACTGGGCTGCTCAAAGAAAGACTTAGGGGAAATTTCAATAGACATAGTCACATAACTCCTTATTGCTGTTTACCATCCGTACCATGCACACAAGTGCGTATATCTAGTTTTATTTTATCACATTTTGTCGATTGTTCCATATCAATTTGTTTCATGTGTGGATTTTCTGCGCCTTGCACAGCTGTTTTTCCTTTTCCTGCAAGAGAATGTGAGTTTCTTACAAAAACGCGACCAAATCTTTACCGTTTCGCAAAGTTTATCTGATTTTTGAGGAAAAGTAGTACTTTTCAAAGTCCCCTCTTCTTTTCCCAGTGACGCAAAAAGACCGCTGCACGGTCTGGTGCAGCGGTCTCTCTTCACTTACCTTCTATCAGGGTAAAACGCTTTTTACAGGGCAGCCACGGCAGCCTTCAGGGCATCCACGCGGTCGGTGTTCTCCCACTTCACGCCCAGATCCTCGCGGCCCATGTGGCCATAGGCGGCCAGCTGACGGTAGATGGGCTTGCGCAGATCGAGGTCACGGATGATGGCGGCAGGGGTCAGGTCAAACACCTTCTCCACAGCCTGCTCGATCTTCTCGTCTGCCACTGTGCCGGTGCCGAAGGTATCCACCATGATGGACACAGGCTTTGCCACGCCGATGGCGTAGGCCACCTGTACCTCGCACTGCTTTGCCAGGCCCGCAGCCACGATGTTCTTGGCCACCCAGCGGGTAGCGTAGGCTGCGCTGCGGTCCACCTTGCTGGGGTCCTTGCCGGAGAAGGCGCCGCCGCCGTGGCGTGCATAGCCGCCGTAGGTGTCCACGATGATCTTACGGCCGGTCAGGCCGGTATCGCCCTGCGGGCCGCCCACAACAAAGCGGCCGGTGGGGTTGATGTAGTACTTGGTGTTCTCGTCCAGCAGCTCGGCGGGGATGGTGGCCTTGATGACCTTTTCCATCACGTCTGCCCGCAGCTGCTCCATGCTCACGCTCTCGCTGTGCTGGCTGGAGATGACCACGGCGTCCACGCGCACGGGCTTGTTGTTCTCGTCGTACTCCACGGTCACCTGACTCTTGCCGTCCGGGCGCAGGTAATCCATCTCGCCGCTCTTGCGCACTTCGGTCAGGCGCTTTGCCAGCTTGTGGGCAAGGCTGATGGGCATGGGCATCAGCTCGGGGGTCTCGTCACAGGCATAACCGAACATCATGCCCTGATCGCCTGCACCGCCCACCTGATCGTTGGTGCCCAGTGCAATATCGGGGCTCTGGCCGTCAATGTTGGAGATGACGGCGCAGGTGTCGGCGTCAAAGCCGAACTTTGCGCGGGTGTAGCCGATATCTGCCACCACCTCGCGGACGACCTTCTGGAAGTCCACATAGCAGCTGGTGGTGATCTCGCCCATAATGTGCACAAGGCCGGTGGATGCGCAGGTCTCGCAGGCCACGCGGGCGTTGGGGTCGTGGGTCAGGATCTCGTCCAGAATTGCATCCGAGATCTGGTCGCAGATCTTGTCGGGATGTCCCTCGGTGACGGACTCCGAAGTAAACAGGTGTCTAGCCATTTTTTGCCTCCTAAATGTTGCAGTTGCGTGTATTTACCATTCCATCAAGTTTGTTCTGAAAAATAAAAGCGCCCAGAGCCGAAAGCTCTGAGCGTTGCACTCTTATCTTCCGGTTTCCCGCAGGATTTGGCACCTTACGCTCTCGCGCAGGTTGTCGGGCTTCACAGGGCCTGTCCCCTCAGCCGCTCTTGATAAGTCGGTATTCAATTGGTACGCCACATATTCTATCATTACAGCGTCAGATTGTCAAGATAAGTCGCACTTATTTTAGACATTCCTTTTAAATTGATGGAGCATTTCCCTGCTCCGGTGCGGCATGGCCGTCCCGGGCGGCGTGGAAAGCGCGTTTTTCCGCATACATCCGCTGATCCAGCTCCACCAGAAACTTCTCCACGCTGCCGCCCTCGTACTTTGCCACACCGGTGGAAAAGGACAGCTGAAAGCTGCCCGCCGGAGCGGTGGCGTTATAGTGCTGCACCCGCTGCTCGATGGCGGTGCAGATCTCGTCCAGCAGCTCCTCCGAGCCGTGACGGATCAGCACCATGAACTCATCGCCGCTCATGCGGATCGCTACCGAGTTTGCCACCAGCGCCCCGGACAGGATGTGCCCGATCTCCTGAATGGCGCGGTCGCCCTCGGCGTGACCATAGGTATCGTTGATCTCCTTGAAGCAGTTCACGTCCATCATGATGCCGTAAACGTCCTTCTCCTGCGTGGCGTGGATGCGGTCCAGACAGTAGTTCATGTACTTGCGCCCAAACAGGCCGGACAGCTCATCGGTATAGCCGCGCAGGCTGCGGGTCTGGCTGTCCACAAGCACAAAGGCGATAGCTACCGACAGCCAGCCAAAGGCCATACCGTAGAATGCGCCCTGCAGCAGCGTGCCCACCGCACAGGTGACCACGAAGTAGTACACCGGGAAAAACTCCACCGTAATGCCATCGCGCTTGGCCTTATGCACCTGCCACACGCTCTCGGCGTAATAGCTGAACAGCAGCAGATACAGCAAAATGTTCAGCGGGCCCCGATGGTAAGCGTTGTCCGCCGAAATGGAAAAGATCCACCCCGTGCCAAAAAGGTTTGCCACCAGCAGCACCAAAAGCGCCAGCAGCGGCGCGCCCAGCAGCAGATGCCTTCTGCGCAGACGTCCAATGCTGCGGTAGACCCGGAAGTCCACATACAAGCACCACGCAAAGCCCACGCACACGGTAGCGCCGGTGCAGACGGTGTTGGTCAGGTACAGCCAGAACCGGCTTGCCGCGCCGGGCACGCCGTCCAGCAGAAAGCTGA
>OHAH01001601.1_pt1 | contig 13873 bp, 12 predicted proteins | sample 1577071 | NCBI WGS metagenome assembly OHAH01 (sample SAMEA3541520, study PRJEB24748) | human gut metagenome | biome: human gut; feature: human-associated habitat; material: faeces | place: China | collected 2012 | reverse complement strand
GCCGGGATTCGATTCGAACGGAAACGCACAAGTAAACCTACAGCTATTTCCAGACAGGAACTAAAAAATTACTCTTCAATTTTCATCTCGCAATAAGGAGATTCTCCATAGTAGTCATACCAGCTGCTTCTCAACGCATCGTACTGCTCCTGCGAGCCAACGATAATCGTTGCGCCCCTCTGATCGAAAGGAAGATTTGCTCCCTCGGCAGCCTGTGCTCCGACATACCCTTGCAGCAAATCACAACCGCTAATGTTGATGGTTTTAGCCGAAGCAAAAGCAGCACGAATAAGTTTTAACTTAGCCAAGCCTTTGCAGTTCAACGAAACCAATGCTTTGCTGCCGCTGCTCAGAATGTATGTTGGCAAAAATACTATGTAACTTATAACGGGTTCCAAACCCATAGCACAAATCGACAGGACCGATCGACTGCGCATTCGAACAAACCGAAGTGAAGTTTACAATACCGGCAGGAAGTTTAATTGACTTATACCCCTTCGACGGAGACACCGTAACAGTCGTCAGATTCGTATAAGCAGAGAGATCCACATCCTCCAATTGCGCATTAGGAGCGACTACGCTGAGCGTCGTCATGTTTTTGAAGACTTCCAACCCTGCCAGGGATTTCAAATTCGCAACATTATCCTCGTAGCCTACAATGTAAAGTCCAGTAACCCGGTCAGCAATCTCCTGCGTAATCACGGTATTGCCTTGATCCGGATTGTAACTCTCATCCGCCAAAATCTTCGCACGGAGGATCGGATCGACGTTCTTCGCCACATCGGATGCACCGAATGAGATACTCGGATAAGTCGAAGACAATGCAGCGGCTTGGGCTGCCGTAGCGCTAACCTCCTTCATAGCCTTACCAAAGAGCACCTTAGCAGGATCGACAAGCAGCGGCGATTCGCTGATATCGAGCGTTGTCAGAGCGTCCAGCCCCGTCGCGATGTCGAGCGAAGCGAGCTTCTCGCAACCGGCGAGGTTCATCTCTGCCAATTTCGAAGCATTCTTGATCGTAATCGAAGAGAGTCTCGAGGCAAGCGGAGAGAAGTCGAGCGTCACAGGCCCCACATTGGCAGCAGGATCCGAGAAGATCAACTCGACTTTAACCGGATCACCCCACTCTACGATATCTGTAAATTTCAACGACTTCACACCATTAGCCAAACTCAACACAAGATTCGTCAGATAAGTCTGGTTCGACAGATCGACATCCTCCAGAGCGGTCAAAGCCTGCTGCGTTTGTCTTTGCGACAACCTTATTCGCCGCAATCCCGGGCTTTGCCACATAGTTCCAGCAACGAATTGCCACTTCGAGATTCTCATCCGTACGGAAATACTGATAGAGATCGATATGGCCGATGATATTCTCGCACTGTACCCACCACTGGCGCTGGAGATCAAACCGATCACCATCCTTCCAATGCTCATATACCATACTGCCATCAGGACGCAAGCCCTCATCAGCAGCATCGGCAATGCGGCGGATGATACGCTCTATCCTATGGAGTACTTCCTTATCGCCCAAGACGAGCGCTGTTTCGTGGAGCAGCCAGGATGCCTCGATATCGTGACCGTAACTCTCAATGTTTCTCTTACCTTCCCACTCATCATTGAAGAAGAGGTCGAGATGACAAGTCTCCTGATTGAGCAACTTATCGGTAAAGATATCCAGGAGATTGCGGATGCTCTTTTCCAGCTCTTCGGTCTTCCACACACGATAGAGATTGGTATAAGGCTCAATGATATGCAGATGGGTATTCATGGTACGGGAACCATTCTCATCCTTATCAGAGAGTCGCATATCAGCGATAGGCTGCCATTCACGGGTCAGCGCCTCAATATATCCATTGTTCTTGGCATCAAAGGCATGCTTTTCGATGTCGTGATAGAGCGAGATGGCAATATCCAGCGCTTCCTTGTCACCTGTAGCACGCGCATACTCGGAGAATCCGTAAATGGCAAAGCCAATGGCATAGGTCTGCTTCTTGGTATCAAGCGGATTGCCCTTGTAATCAACACTCCAGTAGATGCCTCCATATTCCTTATCCAGGAAATGATCACGCACATACTCCTTGGCACGGGTTGCAGCCTCCAGATACTCTGGCTTCTTCAATACCCGGTAGGCTGCAGAAAAGGCCCACAGGATACGGGCATTCATTACTGCACCTTTCTCGGCTTCAGGATGTACCCGGTCGTTGCCATCGACACGTCCATAGAAGCCACCATTCTCTTCATCCTTTACCTTGTGAATCCAATAGTTGAGGATGTTGTTTTCCAACACATCCTTCATTGCTTTTTTCAGATTTTCCATATTATTACTTTTTTATAGGGAACTTCCAAGCAAGAACCATCAGCAGGAATGCGATGAATGCTGGGAAAAGACTGAACAAAGACCATACCATGGTAAGCACAGAATCGGTGACACTGGCTGGATCTATCATGGTATTACCCATCTTGTCGGTAATCATATTGGCACCTGCCCAACCCAGGAAAAGGGCGATGAGCGAACCGGAAATGGCGGTACCAAACTTCTGACTCATCGTACCTGAGGAGAAGATGAGACCAGTAGCTGAGGTTCCGAAATGATCGGTATGATAATCGGCTACATCAGCATACATAGACCACAACAGTGGTGAATAGATACCGATACCTACAGAGGTCAACACCACGAGGGCTATCATCACCCAGATATAAGCAGGATCCATCGGGATAAAGAAGAATGCCAATGAAAGTATCAGACAGAGGGTTGCCGCCCAAAAGAATGCCATCCGTTTGCTGCCTACCAAGCGGGTGAACCAAGGAGATACTCCTCCGAAAATCATACAGGTTACCTCACCGAACGCCATGAACACCGTGTAGTTGATGATCAATCCCTCGATGGTGACATTGCCATGCAGACAGTAATCGAACATATAACCCGCTACTGCATAGCGGAAACCATTGAAGAAGTTGGTACATACGGCTATGGCGGTCATATAGAGCCAAGCCTTGTTGTGTACCAGGTCGGCAAACTGGCGGAAGGAGAACTTCTCAGCTCTCTTCGGCTTCAGCCGCTCCTTGGTAAGAAGACCGCAAGCCAGGGTCATCACAGCAGCAGCCACACCCAGGATGACACCGATAACGGCATACTGATGGGTAGCAGTACCACCCACCATCTCCTGAAGATATGGGAAAGAGAGCAATGTGGCGAATCCCATCGCATAGGCACCCACCATACGGAAGGACGAAAACTGATTCTTCTCGTCATCATCCTCGGTCATTACACCGAGCAGGGAACCATAAGGTACATTCACCATCGTATATATCGCCATCATCAGAAGATAGAGGGCATAGGCATAGATACGCTTGCCCACCGGACCGAAATCAGGCGTATAGAGCAGAAGCGCGAAAACCAATCCGAAAGGTACGGCTCCATAAATCAACCAGGGACGATAGGTACCGAAGCGGCTCTGTGTACGGTCGGCAAGACTACCCATCAGTGGGTCGGTTACCACATCAAACATACGCGCCACCAACATCAGCACGGCAGCATCGGCAAAAGAGAGTCCGAAGACATTGGTAAAAAACAGAGGGAAAGCGATAGACATCACCTTCCAAACGATACCACCGGCAGCGGCATCGCCCAAAGCATAAGCAACTTTTTCCTTTAAACTAGCCATTTTTACTTTGAACTTTGAATTTTGAACTTTGAACTTTACGAAAAAGGGATTCTTCCCTCGTCCATACAAAGAATACGGACGAAGGTTGAGAATCCCTACAATCTTAATACCTTTATACTTATTTACCTAATGTCTTTTTATTTTTAGCCACCAAGTCCTTGATCTTCTCTACAGAGAACTGAGTGCGATAGTCATCCTTTGGAGTATTCATGCAGTAATCTACCAAACGGTCGATGGTAGAGGTAGCTACATGCATACGCGTATCAGAAGAAGCATAGTAGATAAATACCTTGCCATCCTCATCAGCAATCCAACCATTGGTGAACACTACGTTCATCACATCACCAATATACTCAGGACCTTCTGGTACGAGGAGGTATCCACCTGGTTCTGCGATGACCTCTGTAGGATCCTCAAGTGATGTCATATACATATAGAGTACATAACGGAGACCGCTGGCACAGCCACGAACACCGTGAGCGAGATGCAACCAGCCCTTTTCGGTCTTGATAGGATGAGGTCCCTCACCGTTCTTCACCTCCTGAATGGTGTGATAATGACGGGCATTGATAATCTTCTCTTCCTTGATCTCTGCATGGGTGATGTCATCTACCAATGCCCAACCGATACCACCACCAGAACCTGTATCGATGAATCCATCCTGTGGACGGGTATAGAAAGCATATTTGCCATCTACAAACTCTGGATGAAGAACCACATTACGCTGCTGACTCTTGGTCTTCAGGTCTGGAAGACGCTCCCAGTTTACCAGGTCCTTGGTACGTGCAATAGCTGCAGTAGCAGTAGCAGCACTCAGGTCGCCTGGCTGGTCATCATCGTGGCGCTCAGCACAGAACACACCATAGATATAGCCATCCTCATGAGCGGTGAGTCGCATATCATAGATATTGGTAGCAGGAATCACATCCTCCGGCATGGTGATAGGTTCATCCCAGAAACGGAAGTTATCGATACCGTTAGGACTCTCAGCTACAGCGAAGAAGCTCTTGCGGTCGGCACCCTCCACACGTACAACGAGGAGATACTTGCCGTTCCACTTGATGGCACCAGAATTGAGAGTAGCATTCATCATGATACGCTGCATCAGATATGGGTTACTCTTCTCATCGAAGTCGTATCGCCACTCCAGTGGTGTATGTTCTGCGGTGAGGATAGGATTCTTATATTTCTCGTAGATTCCATTTCCCCACTCTACCGGTTCATTCTTGCGGCTCAACAATTCCTCGTGATGAGCACGGAGAGCCTTCACTTTTTCTTGAAATGTAGTCATAATATTTTTTACTTTGAACTTTAAACTTTGAACTTTGAACTTTATGATTAGTAAAGACTATTGAATTCTTCACTCTTCGTTCTTCACTTAACTTTCTTGATGTCTTTGACAAAAAGGACTTTCTTTTCGTTCTTGAATGCCTTGAAGTCATTGACGATGGCTCCATCACCTACTCCAGGGAGATAAGCCTCCTCCTGAGGCTTGTCCCAGGCATTGCGCCAGAAGAGCACATAGCTTACCTGATACTTCTGAAGAACAGGCCAGAGGGTCTTCGTAAACCAGTCTTTCTTCTGAGAGATTCCCCGGCAACCGGTTTCGGTGAGGGCAGGTATCTTACCCACCTTCTTTGCCGCTGCCATCATGACATCCAGGCTGGCAGAGAGATTCTGCTGATAGGTAGCATCATCGTTATCAAATTCATAGATATCGATGCCCACCATATCCACATACTGATCTCCCGGGAAACGCTCCAAGAAAGCTTCGACGGTCTTCTCGCTTCCGAGATTTGGCGACCACGCCCAAACGATGTTGCTGCACCCTGCTTTAGTAAGTCTGTGATAGGTATTTGCATAAAGTTGGTTGTATTGTGCAGGTGTGCAACTGTTGGCGCCCCACCAGAACCATCCGCCATTCATTTCATGCCATGGTCGGAAGATTACAGGAATGAGTTTGCCGTCATTAGTCTTGAGAGAAAGGATGAAGTCTGATACTTTTTTGATCCAGAAGTCAAATTTCTGCTGCTGGGCGCCTCCATCCAGGACGGCAGCCACAGCATCTCCCTTCGGATCCCAGGCATTCTCGCCTGTTGCCGGATTCCAAGGATGCCAACTCAAGGTAACGATTCCACCTCTTTTATACTGAGCGATGATTTCCTGGCGCATTCTGTCGAACGGAACACCATCCAGGTTCTCCTTGCTGTCGAGTTCTATCTTACCCAGATCAAATCCCATTACTGCGGGATAATCACCTGTAGTAAGAAGTACATCGCTCTTTCCAAGGTCCCATTTCCAAGTGGTACCATACACCGGATCATCCTGATGACCCAACATAATACCCTTGTTTAATATTTTCTGCAGACGAATTTTCAGTTGTTCAGCTGGTGTTTTGCAGCAAACCTTTTTGTCTTTGCTGCAAGATGTACCTGCAGCCTGAACAGAAGCACCCGTGACACCATCCACCTGTGCCATAGCTCCCTGCATAGCCAGCAGACAAACAGCACTGATCAATATTCTTTTTCCTAACATAAATTTATTTAGTTAATTGTTGAATAATCCAAGCCTGCCATTCATCCCACTGCTCCTGATACCAGTAATGACCGGTCATCTGATAGAGGCTCAGAGTCTTTGGCGCTTTCACACTATTATATAATCCATAAGAAGAAGTTGGAGGAACCACCTCATCATTATATCCGAAACTATACCATCCAGGAACGGTGATGCGACGGGCAAAGTTGACACCATCGTAATAGCGGGCGCCTTCCAATCTAGCCTTTTCCTGTTCGGTGAGCTTAGTCTCCTTCCAGGCAGCGCCCTGAGCTTTGTTCTCCTTATAGAAGTAATGAGGCCAACCGCCTGCAACTCCATGAATTTCAGCTTCATAATCACACATGGCATCATGCACAGGAGCCAGGAACGTGACACGCTTATCGAGTGCAGCCACAGCTATAGAGAGGAATCCTCCCTGCGAAGAACCCGTCACGCCGATGGTCTTTCCATCCCATTCTGGAAGCGCCGCAATGAAATCCACTCCACGCACAGCTCCGGTGATGACTCTCTTATACGAGTTACGGTCTGGATTTTCGAGATTGGTATCCCAATAGCCGTTCAGTTCACCGTTCAGGAGATCATCATACACCTTCTGCTCCATCGTAACAGGAATGCCATGAATACCGATTTCCAATACGATACACTTGGATGGCGCGGTATAGGTATCGCCTGCATAAGGACGGGCACCCGCACCCGGAACACGGAGCAAAGCAGGATATTTACCTTCCTTTACAGGAACACTCAGGATGCCATATATTTTGGAACCCCACCGGTTGTTATTGTAACTGATCTCATATACATTCTTATCTTGAGTGCAGCGCTCTGGAAGCAAGACCTTGGTGATATTCAGATCAGTCTGGCGAGCCTCATCCAATGCTTTCTTCCAAAAAGCATCAAAATCTTTTGGTTCCTGGGCATAAGGCTGAATCTTTTCTGGAGAGAAGCCTGCGGTGCAGAGTCCTTCGTAATCCTTTCCATCCAGATGAGCAATGACCTTGAATCGGTAGAAGCCCGGCTTATTCAAGCTTCCGCTCCATTTCATCACACCATCCTTGAGGGTGGTACTTTTCTTCACATCCGGAAACATAGCAGGACCAGCCTCATAATCTATCTTCACGTTGTTCAAGAGAGTACCACTCTTCCTGACATTTACCGTGAAGTTGGCTTTCTCGCCTACCTTGTAGTTCCAGTCCTGATGATCAGGAGTCACACTCACTACGATGTTGTAGCCTTTGATTTGCGCGCTCAGCCCGAGAGAACCGAGCGCACTCATCAGAACACCTATAATTATTAACCTATAAACCTTCTGCATTTCGTTTTAATTGTTTTTATCGTTTATAAATGTTAGTTATTGCTTATTCGTAACTGTTATCGTTCACCCAAAATCCTCTCAATAGGATTATTAAGTTTTACGGTTGCAAAGTTAGCACTATTTTCTGAATAACCCTTGTACTTTTTTGCCGAATAAACGTACTATCACGGCAAAACGAAAAAAAATCAATATTTAATATAAGGCAATAAGTATATGACATCGCGAATTCAACAACAAGTAAAACAAATACCGAGTCTCTCAAAAAAGAGGCTCGGTACTTCATCATTTATTTCGCATGAAAGGCTATCAGACCTTCCATCGGAGCACGCATGATCTTGACAATATGAAGATGATGCTCATCCTCCATCACATTTCTCAGGGGAGCTTCAAAATAATGAGCGATGCTTCCCACGAACCCTATCATCGGAATCCCCTCTCCCAAAGAAGAATCCCAGGCTTTCACGCCAGGTTCCAACTGCGAGATATCCTCCTGGCTGGCTTTTACATACTGGATATAAGGTATGAGATTGTTCTCGTAAAAAGCATGGAAGTTACTCAATACCACCCGATACAGTGCCATCGCCTCATTCAGTTTATCACTGCCGTTCTCATATTTCTCTCCCTCTGCTATCTGCTCAGAAATAAAAGGACAGATAGAAGCTAGAAAACGGTTTGCCAACGGTTCACGATACACCTTGTTAATGATACCGGGATAATCCAGTCCCGACCACTCCAGAAACCTCTTCTTGATAGCCGAAGGCAGACTGCCCTTGAAGATACCATTCAGGAAAAGCTTGCCCAAGACGGCACCGCTACCTTCGTCACCCAGAATATACCCCAGAGGCGGCGTATTCATCACAATCTTCTCACCATCATAAAGACAACTGTTGGCACCAGTGCCCAGAATGCATGCCATTCCAGGCTGATGTCCGAAAAGCGCTCTTGCCGCTCCTATCATATCCCCCTCAGCCTCTACCTGGGCTCCAGGAAAAGCCTGCTGCAAGAGAGAGTTCATCCGGGGCTTCATCGCCTCGGTCACACCGCTGCCATAGAAATACACTTTCTGTGGTGATTCCGGCAAGATGAGTTCCGACTTCAGTATCTGAAGCACTTCGGCATCCTGCATGTGAATCGGATTGATGCCCTGCGTCTTGCAAGTCATCACTACTTGACCTTGCCCGTCTATCAACGACCAGTCGGTCTTAGTACTGCCACTGTCTGCTATGAGTATGTTCATTGTCGTATTTTTTAAATGCACTGCAAATGTAATGATTTTCGGTGAAATATCGCAAAGAAAAGAAAAAAAAGATACTTCATCAAGCTGATAATCTTAAAAAACGCACATTATTCTTGGGTTTTTCACGATTTATTAATAACTTTGCACGCAAATAGAGATATAATTAAGGAAGAAATAACAATAAATACTATAATTATGGCAACATTCATTGCAGGACCATGCGTCATCGAGTCGATGGAACTACTGGATACAGTAGCTCAGGAACTCGTTCGTATCAACCAGGACTTAGGAACCGACATCATATTCAAGGCATCCTTCGATAAGGCCAACCGAACCAGCATCCACTCTTTCCGTGGTCCTGGTCTGGAGAAAGGTCTGCAGATGCTCAGCGACATCAAGTCGAAATACGGACTTCGCATCACCACCGATATCCACGAGAGCTATCAGGCTGAAGCTGCGGGCAAGGTATGCGATATTCTCCAGATACCAGCCTTTCTCTGCCGCCAGACCGACCTGCTCGTATCGGCTGCCAAGACCGGCAAGATAGTCAACATCAAGAAGGCTCAGTTCCTGAGCGGAAGAGATATGAAGTATCCGGTTGAGAAGGCTTTGGACAGCGGTGCCAGCGAAGTATGGCTCACCGAGCGTGGCAACTGCTTCGGCTACAACAATCTCGTGGTAGATTTCCGCAACATTCCGGATATGAAGGAGATTGTACCTAATGTCATCATGGACTGCACCCACAGCGTACAGCGACCAAGCGCAGGCGATGGCAAGACCGTGGGCGACCGCAAGTTTGTACCAGCTATGGCAAAGGCTGCCAAGGCATTCGGTGCCACAGGCTACTTCTTCGAGGTGCATCCAGACCCAGACCAGGGCAAGAGCGATGCTGCCAACATGCTGGAATTAGCCAAGTTAGAATCTCTCATCCAGGAACTCCTGTAAGAGAATCTAATCATAAAGTTCAATGTTCAAAAATCAAAGTTCAAAGTAAATCATGGACGATAAGACAATAAGAAGTTATGGCGAACAGGCTCTGAGAGACGAGGCACAGGCCATCCTCGACCAGATCGCCTTATTGGACGATAATTTTGAGAAAGCCGTAGATATGATGTATCATTGCCAGGGCAAGATCATCGTTACGGGTGTGGGAAAGAGCGGACACGTGGGTGCCAAAATTGCAGCAACCCTCGCCTCTACAGGTACACCGGCATTCTATATCAACCCGCTGGACGTATATCACGGCGACCTCGGTGTGATGACCGACAAGGACGTGGTGCTGGCACTGAGCAACAGTGGTCAGACCGACGAACTGCTCCGCTTCATCCCGATGGTGCTCCATATGAACGTGCCTATCATCTCCATAACGGGCAATCCGAATTCACTGCTGGCAAAATACTCCAACCATCACATCACCGTCAAGGTGAAAAAGGAGGCTTGTCCGCTCAACCTTGCTCCTACCAGCAGTACCACTGCTGCCCTCGCCATGGGCGATGCTCTGGCAATAGCCCTGATGCAGGTACGCCACTTCAAGCCACGCGACTTTGCTCAGTTCCATCCGGGCGGCGAATTGGGCAAGCGTCTCCTCACCACCGCCGAAGACGTGATGCGCAGCGAAGACATGCCTATCATCCCTAAGGAGATGCATCTGGGCGAGGCCATCATCCATGTGAGCAAGGGTAAGCTCGGACTGGGAATCTCGCTCGATGAAGACCAGCGTGTCATCGGTCTGATTACAGATGGAGATATCCGCCGTGCCATGGAGAAGTGGCAGGCTGAATTCTTCAACAAGACCGTGAGCGACATCATGACCACCACTCCGAAAATGGTGACTCCGAAGACCAAGATTTCGGAGATTCAGCGCATCATGCACAAATACAAGGTACATACGGTACTCGTAGTAGACAAGGATAATCATTTGAAAGGCATCGTAGATCACTATGCATGCATGGTATAATAAAGATGAAAATCAGAGAGATATTATTAACATTCACGCTATGGCTGGCTAGTTCGCTGTGCAGCGCACAGACCAGCGATTCATTGATAGTCAACCAGCTTCGCGGGAAGGGTGTCAGCTTTTCCCACGACAACTCCGTCACGCTCCTGATGAGCGGACAGGAGAAATTCGATGATATGTTTCAGGCAATCCGTCAGGCTAAGCACAGCGTGCATCTGGAATACTTCAACTTCCGCAACGACAGCATTGCCTCCCTCCTCTTCGACCTCCTTGCCGAGAAGGTGAAGCAGGGTGTCAAGGTAAGAGCCCTCTACGATGGCTTCGGAAACTCATCCAACAACAAGCCGCTGCGAAAACGGCATCTCAAGGAAATCCGTGCCAACGGTATCGAAATCTTCGAATACAAGCCCCTGAAGTTCCCATGGGTGCATGCCGTTTTCAACCGCGACCACCGCAAAATCGTAGTCATCGACGGACAGATAGCCTATACCGGCGGTATGAACGTTGCCGACTATTATATAAAAGGTACAAAGGTGGTAGGAGAATGGCACGATATGCACTGCCGCATCGACGGCAGCGAAGTGAATACCCTGCAGAAGATCTTCCTCAAGATGTGGAACAAGGTAAGCGGACAGCATATCGACGGCGAGGAGTATTACCGCAAGGAGAAGCAAGACTACCTGGTAGAGAATCTCAAGCCCGATACCACTGCCACGGCTTATCACAAGACGGTGGGCATCATCAATCGTGAGCCGCATATCACGAAGGATATCATCCGCTACTTCTATGAGAATGCCATCAACGATGCCCAGGACAGCATCAAGCTCATCAGTCCCTACTTCACCCTGAGTCCCAAGCTCAAGAAGGCATTGAAGCGGGCGGTGAAAAGAGGCGTCAAGGTAGAGATCATGCTCTCCACCAGGAGCGATATCCCGCTCACCCCCGATTGCGGATTCTATAATGCCCACAAGCTGATGAAGGCAGGCTGCCATGTATGGATGTACACGCCGGGCTTCCATCATACCAAGATTATCATGGTGGATGGCAAGTTCTGCACCGTAGGCAGCGCCAACCTCAATGCCCGAAGCCTGCGATGGGATTACGAAGAGAATGCCGTGATTGTGGATTCATGCACTACTCACCAGCTCGACCGTCTCTTCGACAGGGAGAAGAAAGACAGTTTCCTGCTCAACGAGCAGAACTGGCGAGAGTGGCGCACCGGATGGCAAAGATTCAAGGGATGGTTTGCGGCAAAGTTCCTCACCCCATTCCTGTAAACAGATAACAGATATATCAGCAATATGATGAACGAAGAAATGAAGAAAGCAATGGCAGGCAAGGCGATGCCCGAACTCGCCATTGTAGATAACAATACGCTGGCAGCCTTGGGTCTCAAGGGACTGCTGGAGAGTGCCGTTCCGATGGTAAAGATCAGCATCTTCGGTACATTCGGTGAATTTGAGTCGAATGCGCCCGAACGCTTCATGCACTATTTTGTGTCGATGCAGATTCTTCTGGCTCACCGCAACTTTTTCATCGAAGAGGCGCATCGCCCCCATACCATCGTGCTTACCCCCTGCAACGACCTCAACTCGCAGCTGCAGGGATTCCACTGCATCTGCGTCAACGTACCGGAATCAAAGCTCATCCGACAGTTGATCCGTCTGCAGCGTTCGGGACATCCCCACGGCGAATATATCCCGCCTATGGATTCCTCAGAGTCCAGGGAGAAAGCCCTTTCAGACAGGGAAATCGAGGTACTCTCGCTGGTGGCACAAGGCAAAATCAACAAGGAGATAGCTGAAAAGCTCTTCATCAGTACCACCACCGTGATTACCCACCGCAAGAATATCCAGGAAAAACTGGGTATCAAGAGCGTTTCTTCGCTTACCATCTATGCCGTGATGCACGGTTATGTGGATATAAACAAGATTTAACGCTTAGGGGCATCCCCCAAAATGATGATGCCACCCTTTCACATACCTACATATAATGATAGTGCCTTCCCCGCAAGCTGCAGGGAAGGCACTATCATTTTATAAAAAATAACATTTCGAAGGTCATTTTTCCTAAGCAAAACTAGAGTTTCACCGTGGAAATATCAACCAGATCGTTTACGATGGCATAAATCGTCAGGCCCGCAGGAGAATGAATCTGAAGCTTTCGGGCGATGTTTCGGCGATGGGTAATCACCGTGTTCACGGAGATAAAGAGATGGTCAGCTATCTCCTTGTTCGACATACCCTGAACCAGCGCAATGATTACATCCTTCTCTCGATCGCTCAACTGCTCATCGCTGTTCGGAGTCTGATTGATCATGCTCGAAATCTTGGCACTCACATCATTCTGCTTCAGTTTCCGCTCGGCATTTCTCACGGCAGGAATAAAGATTTCTTCCTCCACCTCAGAGTGATGCGTAAGCCACTCCTCGTTGTTGTAGATGTCATAGAGGGTGGCACTGAGCTGGTTGTTGTGCAGTCCATCCGAAGGCAGATACTTGATGATGATGCTCTTCAGCTCTTTCAGTTTCATATCCACCTGCATATGATGCTTCGAGAAGGTTTCGATATCAAAGTTGGTATTGGCATTACCATCTATAAGTGCCTGAACATAAGGAAAAACCATCTTCTCCTCATACTTCATGTGGTTGGTGATGCTGTGGGCATAATCATCATAGAGTTTCAGAATCAGTCGCGCCAGATTATCCGTTTCATCAAGGGCATCCACAAGCTCCTTACGGATAAAAGGTAACTGGAAATCTATGTAGTAGGCATGCGATGCCTTGAGATAATGCAATAGGGTCGGCAACGACAATCGGTCGGCATTGTCGTACTCCTTGTAACCATTTATCGTAAAGTTTACCACGGCAAGGAAGGTGTAGGTATCCACATTCTGCTCATCGCAGACTTCCCTTACCGTCTTGTCGCCGAATCCCAGGTTGATGCCGAAGCTACCCAGGCTCTGCAAGATATTGTAATTGTCTCTAATGATGCTGATCATCTTGTCTTCAGCCTCATACATCTTCTGATTTTTCATCTTGTTCTATCCTTAAATGCAAACATCCTTGTATCAAGAACATTCATCATGTTTTTATTTCGGTTGCAAATATACAAAAAAGTTTCGAAACTCGCAATACCTAAAAATGG
>OHAH01001600.1_pt1 | contig 13874 bp, 12 predicted proteins | sample 1577071 | NCBI WGS metagenome assembly OHAH01 (sample SAMEA3541520, study PRJEB24748) | human gut metagenome | biome: human gut; feature: human-associated habitat; material: faeces | place: China | collected 2012 | reverse complement strand
TACGTGTTGACAAGCGAGTAGAGGAGGAAGGTCTCGACATCTACGAGCATGGTGAAAGTGCTTATAGCAACTAAGATAGAGAATGAATATATGTATAACACCTTGACTGTATGTTTTGTATGGTCAAGGTGTTTTCTATTATAATAATGTGTAAACCTGATTTTGCCTAAATTCTTCTTGTTATTTTATCATTTGCCTGCTTTTTTATGTTAAATCTTACAAACGCTTATTTACAGAATCAATTCTTTTTATTATATTTGTCAACAAATTAAAGAGCTAACAAATATGACTAATGACTCATTTTCAATAAGATTGCGGGAAGCGCGCCTGATGATGGGGCTCAGCATGGATAAACTCGTAGAGCGGACCAACGGAGCCATCACCAAGCAGAGTATATCCCGTTATGAGAAAGGCATTATGCGCCCCAAGCGTGATGCCCTGCAAGCCATAGCTAAAGCCCTCAATATCAGCGAGGCATATTTCGATGGTACCAATATCAAGATAGATGTTCCGATGCTCCGTACCACCTCCAATGGGAAGGTATCCGAAGACGAGTTGCAAGCCCTGGAAGCGAAACTCTCTTTTTGGGCGGAGCAGTATCTTGCCAAGGAGCGTTTGATATATTGTCAGTCTAGCTCTCATGAAGAGAAATACTTTAAAAACATCCTTTTTAAGAATCCTATCAAAGGAACTAAGGTTTCCACCCTAGAGGATGCAATACATGCTGCCGACCTTTTAAGAAAACGATGGCATAGTGGTGATGGACCGATTTCCGGCGTTCTTCGATTATTAGAGCGAAAAGGCATTAAGATTTTATCAACAGAATTGCCTGATAACGTATGGGGTATGAGTACATGGGCAGATAAGAGGCATCCCCTGATAGTTCTCGATATGCGTCCGGAGAAAACAACAATAGAACGTCTCCGTTTTACGGCAGCGCATGAGTTAGCTCATCTGCTTCTTACCTTTCCTGCAAGTGCAGAGTTAGACGTAGAGAAGCGCTGTAATAAGTTTGCTGGCTTTTTCCTCTTTACCAAGCAGGCTTTAATCGAGGAAATGGGAAGTGAAAAGCGAGATGAGCTTATGCTTGAAGAAATGATAGACCTCAGGGAAGTATATGGCATATCGATAGCCGCCCAAGTACATGCAGCCTGGGATATCCGCATGATTTCCCGTGAACACTACGACTGGTGGTTTGATGAAAAAATCAAGAAGAACAGGCTGGAAGTTGGTTGGGGTAAATATGAATTTCCAGAGACAATAGGAAGAGAGAGGAGAATGGAAGCTAGAATAAGAAAATTATAAAAATGAAAATGGCAGAATTAATATCACATATATATCAAGATAATGTAGGGCATTGGATTATACAATCTAATGAGGAACATTCTGTTGGTGTAACTAGGCTTGCTTCTCGTTTCGCTGGTGAATTTGGTATGAGTGAATGGGGGAAAGTTTTGGGGCAGCTTCATGACAAGGGTAAGGAATCACATGCTTTTCAGCAGCATATTAAAAAAGAGAGTGGATATGAGCCTGATATTAAAGTTTGTGGTAATTATAACCATGCATTTATTGGTGGAGTTTTGGCACGAAAACTTTATGGTAAATCTGCTGATATTTTCTTCGTTAATCAAATCGTGTCTCATCATACAGGCTTACATGATTATGATGAGATAGAAGGAATTCTTAATCAGGATATTCCAGCAGAAGTTAATATCAATATAGGAAAGGAAAAATTAAATGTACCTGCTTTCAAGATTCAAACTAATGATTTTCATCATTTAGCTCGTATGATGTTTTCGTGTTTGGTGGATGCTGACTTTCTTGATACAGAAGCTTTTATGGATAAAGAATCTTCTATGTTAAGACGTAATAAAGCTACGTTATATGAATTGTTGCCTTTACTCGAAAATAAACTGAAGGATTTGAAAGCTAAAGCAGATAATTCTAATGTAAATGCTATAAGAAATCAAGTCCAACAGCAATGTATTAAAATGTCAGATACTGAAATCGGGTTTTATAGTTTGACGGTACCAACTGGTGGAGGAAAAACTTTGTCTTCTTTGGTATGGGCAATGAAGCATGCTATCAGAAATGGTCAGAAAAGAATTGTTATAGCCATTCCATATACAAGTATCATTGTTCAGACGGCATCAGTTCTACGGAGCATCTTTGGAGAAGAGAATGTTTTGGAGCATCATAGTAATGTGGATCCTGAACATATTAAAGACGATAGACTTCAGGAAAAAATGAAGTTGGCGACGGAAAATTGGGACTATCCGATAATTGTAACGACTAATGTGCAATTATTTGAATCTATGTTTAGTAATAAGCCATCTGTTTGTAGGAAGCTTCACAATATAGTCAACAGTGTGGTGATCTTAGATGAGGTGCAGACACTTCCAATGGATTATCTTCAACCTGTTGTGGATTCATTGAAAACGTACCATAAACTATTCAATGTTTCTTTCTTGTTCACTACGGCAAGTCAGCCCGTGTTAAGTGGACTTATAGAAGGATGTAATCCGAGGGCAGCCTTCAAAGGGATTGACCATATTACAGAAATCATTCCTCGAGAGTTTATGTTGCATGACAAGTTGCGAAGGGTAAAATTAAGTATCAATAATGAAGGAAGAACTTATGATGAGGTTGCAGAGATGTTGAGCAAGTATAAAAGAGTGCTTTGTATTGTTAATACACGTCGTGATGCGAAAGAACTCTATACACGTTTGCCGCAAGAAGGGATTACATTACATCTTTCAAAGATGATGTGTCCGGCACATATTAGCGAGACGTTAGAAAAACTCAAAAATGCTCTAAAGGACGATACGAATGAAGTTATTCGTGTTGTCTCCACGCAATTGATAGAAGCTGGAGTTGATATAGATTTTCCTATTGTATATAGGCAAGAAGCTGGACTTGACTCTGTATTGCAAGCTGCCGGCCGATGTAATCGAGAAGGAAAGAATGTTTTGAGTACTACTTATGTCTTTTCTTTGTCTAAAGAGCATAATCTTCCTAAAGGAGAAATGCAGGCTGCAAATAATGCAAGATTAAGTCTTGGTACAGGGATAGATTGGTTTGCTCCAGATGTGATGACATCATATTTCAAGCAATTATATTGCAGAAAGGAATGTTTCGATGAAAAGAATATGAAGCATTATCTTTATAATCCTAAGGAAATATGTTTTGCTACTGCTGCAAAAGAGTTTCAGATGATTGAAGATAATGGTATCAATGTTGTTGTCTGTTGGAGAAATAGTTTCGAGCTTATGCAACAATTATTGGAAAAGGGACCTTCATATATACTGATAAAGAAGCTGTCGAAGTATATGGTAAATATCAATAAGACAGATTTTAAGTCTTTGTTAGATATGGGTGTCGTTAGTGAGAAAAAAGAGGGACTCTTTGTTGTCGATTATAAACAGCAATATGATGAACATATAGGCTTGCGTATCGATAATAATTGGGCAAATAAATCGATTATTATTTAAATGGAAATGATATGGTAAAGAAAAATTCGATAAAGCTATTTGGGGATGATAAGATTCGTGCCATTTGGGATGATGATCAGGAAAAATGGTACTTTTCTATTGTTGACGTTATTGCAGTTTTGACTGAAAGTCCTAATCCTCAAACCTATTGGAGAGTCCTAAAGAAGCGACTTAAAGATGAGGGAAATGAAACCGTTACAAACTGTAACGCTTTGAAAATGCGTGCAGCTGATGGTAAAATGCGATTAACGGATGTTGCTGATACAGAGCAGCTCTTACGTATTATTCAGTCTGTACCATCTCCAAAGGCTGAACCTTTTAAAATGTGGCTTGCTAAAGTTGGAGCAGACAGACTGGATCAAATGCAAGATCCAGAATTAAGTATACAGCAGGCCATGATAGACTACAAACGATTGGGATATTCGGGCAATTGGATTAACCAACGTTTGAAAAGTATTGAGATACGCAAGGATTTGACAGACCAATGGAAGCTTCATAATGTTGAAGAAGGGGTACAGTATGCATCCTTAACAGATATAATCTATCAGGCTTGGGCTGGTAGAACAACAAAAGAATACAAACAGTATAAAGGTTTGAAAAAGGAAAATCTGCGTGACAATATGACCAACGAGGAACTTATTCTTAACATGCTTGCAGAACTCTCAACAACGAGCATTACTAAGGCAAAGAATCCTCAGACTTTGGATGAAAATAAGCAATGTGCTAAAGAAGGTGGTAATGTGGCGCGTGTTGCAAGAGAGGAACTCGAATCCAAAACAGGACGTCAAGTAGTTTCTCCACTTTCTGCAAAAAGATTCTTTGAGACTCAGCTGTCAAAGAAAAGTTTGGAAGATAATAATAACGATAAGGAAGAAGAAAAATAGTAATATGATGGAATATACTGATAAAGAATATTGTTTGGAGGTGTGGGGCGATATGGCTTGCTTCACAAGACCCGAACTGAAAGTTGAACGTGTAAGCTATGATGTGATTACACCATCAGCTGCACGAGCTATATTCGAGGCTATATTTTGGAAGCCTGCCATTCATTGGCAGATAACCAAGATAGAGGTGTTGAAACCTATCAAATGGACTTCTGTAAGAAGAAATGAGGTGGGGGCGGTAGCTGGTAAATCTGTCATCTTTATAGAGGAAAAACGCCAGCAGAAAAATACTTTGCTATTAAAAGATGTTGGTTATCGAATTTGGGCAAAGATGGAGTTCCGTTCTGTATCGAAGCGAAAGGCTGAAGGTGATTTGTTTTCTCATGAGCCGGGTAAAGATGAGAATCCGATGAAATATTATCAGATGTTTGAGCGTAGAGCAAGCAAGGGACAATGTTTCAATCAGCCTTATCTTGGTACTCGTGAGTTCTCTGCCTCTTTCCGTCTCGTTAATCCTGATGATGAGGCATTGACTCCACCAATATCTGAAGAGCAAGGTGGTACTAAAGACTTAGGAATCATGCTCTATGATATAGATTTTGCTGATAAGAAGAACATCCAGCCAATGTTCTATCGTCCACAGATGAAAGATGGCGTAATTATTATTCCACCAATTAATAGTGAGGAGATTTTAAAATGATACTAAAAGCATTATATGATTATTATAATAGATGCGGTAATCTTCCAATGCCTGGTATGGAAGAAAAAGAGATAGGTTTCATTATAGTCCTTTCTAAAGAGGGAAGGTTTGTTCGCTTCGAAGATTGCCGTACGGGTAAGAGTCAGGCAAGAACATATCTTGTAAAGAAGCATGTAGGACGCTCAAGTGCAATAGTTGCTAATTATTTGTATGATAATAGTACTTATGTATTAGGGTATGCAGATATGGACAAAGAGGTTGATAAATGTAAAGAACAAGTTGACCTGTTGGAGAAGCAGGCTGCCCAATCGGTAGCTGCTCAAAGTGCATACGAGAAAGCCAAAGAAGAACTGAAAGAATTAGAGAATAAACGTTCTATTAAAAAGAGCAAAGTTGTCTAGATGCTTTTAAAAACAAATTAATTTCAATTTTCCACTCCTATCCTGATAGTTATGAGTTGTCTTTAGTCTGTAAGTTCTACCAGCAAGATAAAGATGAAATTCTGTCCTCTATTAAACAAGATAGTTTGTGGGAAGATATAAAAAAGAACTTGTCAAAGAAGTATTCTACATTTTCATTTAGAATTGAAGGTGACTTAAAGATTATTGCAGAAAAAAGAGAACTCTTGCAATTGGATGAAGCTGAGGAGATGAATGGTGAAAAAGATATTTGTTTAATAACTGGAAATAGGGATGTTACTGTCGATACGACAACCGCAACAATGATTCCTGGAAGTCAGGCAACTGCAAAATTAGTTGCATTCCAGGTTAACTCTGGCTATGATTCCTATGGCAAGAAGAAATGTGGTAATGCTCCAATATCTAAAAAAGCAGAATTTGCCTATACCACTTCTCTTAACGCTATGTTGCAAAAAGGTTCTCACAATAAGTTTAGTGTAGGTAATCGAACTTTTGTCTTTTGGGCGTCCTCTAACAGCGAGGCAGCAGAACAGACTGAAGGTAGCCTCTTTGACCTGTTGGGATATACTGAAGAAGAGGTTGATGATCCAAATGCTAAGATAGAGCAAGTGCGCAAAGTGTTTACGGCTATATATTCTGGAAGTTTGAAAACATCATTAGAAGACCGTTTCTATATTCTTGGTTTGGCTCCAAATTCGGCAAGAATAGCCGTTGTATATTGGTCTGAATGTTCTCTGAAAGAATTTGCTGGAAAGATACTGTGTCATTTTAAAGATATGGAAATCAAAGATACTCGCAAAGATGGAAAACCTTATATGGCAATTGATAGTATGTTGTCTGCTGTAACACGCCATAGTAATGATGGGAAATGGAGAAATAATATCACTCCAAATCTCACAGAATCAATTGTTAAAAGTATCTTCCAAGGAACGCCATATCCATTCACTTTATTTTCTGCATGCATTCGCAGAATAAGAGCTGAGTCTGGCAGCAAAGATGCAATTCGTATAGCTCGTATGGCAATCATCAAGGCATATCTCAATAGAACAAATAGTAATAATAAAAAAATAGAAATTATGTTGGACAAAAGTAACACTAATCAAGGCTACTTATGTGGTCGTCTTTTTGCAGTTCTTGATAAGATTCAAGAAGATGCAAATGGAATTAGCAGCATACGTGAAAGATATATGAATGCTGCCAGTGCAACACCAGCTTCTGTGTTTGCAACAATTCTCAATCTTTCTTCACATCATATGGAGAAGTTGACGAATGAAGGTAAGAAAATCTTCTTTGAGAAGATGAAGCAGGAGATTATTGATAAGATTCCTGCATCGGGCTTCCCTGCACATCTTGATCTTCAAGACCAGGGTAGATTCTTTATAGGATACTACCATCAGAGACAAGAGTTCTTTACGAAGAAAGAGGAAGAGAATAAAGATTAAAATATTAACGTTAAAAAAAATATATTATGGCTGAATTAAAAAATAAAATTGATTTCGTGTACATTTTTGATGTTCAGGATGGTAATCCTAATGGGGACCCAGATGCAGGTAATCTTCCTCGTGTGGATGCAGAGACAGGTATGGGCTTAGTTACTGATGTGTGCTTGAAGCGTAAGGTGCGCAACTATGTGCAGGTAGCAAAAAGTCTGGCTGATGGGTATGATATTTTTATCAAGGAGAAGGCCGTTCTCAACAATGAGATAGATAAGGCACATGATGACTCAGAAGTCAAGAGCGCAAAAGACAAAACAGCTGCTGCTCGTTTGTTTATGTGCAAAAACTATTATGATATTCGTACTTTTGGTGCAGTAATGTCTACAGGAAAGAATGCAGGACAGGTAAGAGGTCCTATTCAGCTTACTTTTGCTCGCTCTGTAGATTCAATTGCAACTGCTGAACATTCTATTACTCGAATGGCGGTCGCTACAGAAAATGAAGCAGAAAAGCAGAAAGGCGACAACAGAACTATGGGTCGCAAAGCAACAGTCCCTTATGGTCTCTATGTTTGTCATGGTTTTATCTCTGCTAATCTTGCAAAGCAAACTGGTTTTTCAGAGGAAGATCTTCAACTATTCTTTGATGCATTGAAGAACATGTTTGATGTTGACCGTTCTGCAGCAAGGGGTTTGATGAGTGCTCAGAAATTAATCGTATTCAAACATGATTCTATTTTGGGTAATGCACCAGCAAATAAATTGTTTGATTTGGTGAAGATTGAGAGAAATCCTGATACGAATCCGGATGCGGTACCAAGATCGTTTAACGATTATAAGGTTACAATAGATATGGACTCTGTCCCTAGCGGTGTAACAGTTGAAGAATTGATTTAGTATCATCATGTATACTGAAGACGAAATGCTCATGTTGTCGGGGATACAGCACTTTATGTTCTGCCCTCGACAATGGGCTTTGATTCATATCGAGCAACTATGGGCAGAAAATAAACTGACGACAGAAGGGCAGATTCTACACAAGAATGTAGATAATCCCTTCTATCGTCAGAAAAATGGTGATGTTATCACGCTTCGTTCCCTCCATATAGCCTCTAAAGAATTAGGACTATATGGTGTAACTGATGCTGTAGAACTTATTCCTGCTGATTCATCAGAAGATGCTATAACTCATAATCGCTACAAAGGATATTGGAAACCATACCCTGTGGAGTATAAAAGAGGTCATCATAAGCCTGATGAAAGAGATGAAGTACAATTGGCTGCCCAGGCAATGTGTCTCGAAGAAATGTATGGTATCCATATTCCATACGGTGCATTGTATTATGATGAAGTAAAACATAGAGAAACAATTTCTATTTCTGAGTCATTAAGAAGTACGACTATTCAATGTGCCCGTCAGATGCATGAGGTATTTAAAAGCGGTATCTTGCCGAAAGCTAACAAACAGCACCATTGCAAGAATTGTTCTTTGGTAAATCTCTGTATGCCAGAAATGAGTGATTGTACTCTAGTATCAACCTATTTAAACAAGAATCTATATGAGGATATTACTTAATACATTATACGTGACCACACCTGAAGCCTATCTAAGTAAAGATGGGTTGAATGTTGTGGTATCTGTGAAACAAAACGAGATATTCCGTATTCCTATCCATAATATAGAGCAAATTATTACTTTTGGTTATATGGGGGCAAGTCCAGGATTGATGAAACTGTGTGCAGATAACAATGTTTCTCTAACCTTTCTTTCACCACAAGGAAGATATATCAGCCGTTCGCAAGGTCCGACTAAAGGAAATGTTTTATTGAGAAAAGCACAATACAAGAATTCTGATGAACCTAACTATGCCCTTCATCTCTGCAAATTATTTATAGGAGGAAAAATCCAAAACTATCGCAATATCTTACGCCGCTTTATTAGAGACAATGGAGATGACGAAGCTATAGAACGTGTTTGCGAGGAACTGCTTCGGTGCAAAAGAAGAGTTTTGAATGCTGAATCTATAGATAGTGTGAGAGGAATAGAAGGAGAAGCTGCCACTGCTTATTTTGGTGTATTCTCACGTCTTCTTCTAAACCAGAAAGAAGATTTTGTATTTGAAGGTCGCAATCGTCGTCCACCAAAAGATGCGATTAATGCGATGTTATCTTTCGTATATACTCTTATATGTAATGATATGACATCGGCTTTGGAGACTGTTGGCTTAGACCCATACGTAGGGTTTATGCATACTTTAAGACCAGGACGTGCATCTTTATCTTTGGATATGATGGAGGAGTTGCGAGCATATTTGGGTGATAGATTGGTTCTATCTTTAATCAACAGAAAACAGATTACCATCAAAGATTTCATCAAGCAGGGTGACGAAGGTATCGTCATGACAGACTCGGGGCGTAAGATTATATTGTCTGCTTGGCAAAACAGAAAGAAGGAGCAGATTATTCATCCTTATTTAAATGAAAAGGTAAGTATAGGTCTTCTTCCTTATGTTCAAGCAATGTTGTTGGCGAGATTCATTCGTAAGGATATTGATGATTATCCAGTGTTTTTAATCAAGTAGTGTATGTTTGTATTGATTACTTATGATGTAAACATTACCTCGGCTCATGGTGCGAAACGTTTACGTAATGTAGCAAGGGCGTGTTTGAATTACGGAAAGAGAGTTCAAAACTCTGTTTTTGAGTGTATTTTGACGGAATCTCAGTTTTTCGTATTGAGGGATCAGTTGAAAGGGATTATTGATACCGAACAAGATAGTATTAGATTCTATATTCTTGGGAAAAATTGGAAACGTAAAGTTGAGACTTTGGGTAAGGATATAGGGCTTGACTTTACTGGTGAGCTTATTATTTAATAAGGGTGCGAACCTATTGTATTGCAAATAAATCCGGTAGATTCGCACTTCTTGTAAATCAAGAAGTTGTGTGTTTTATCAGCTTTTATATTATTTTATGGGTAATTATTTTGTTGTTTTTCGCAAAATATCTATCTTTGCATCGTGATATTCAGCCTTTTGCTGAATATGCGGTCACACCCTGTATGGGTGTGTGGATTGAAACTTAATGGATAAATAAAAACATTCAGACAATGAAACGTCACACCCTGTATGGGTGTGTGGATTGAAACCAAGGTTGAAGGCGATTGATGCCCACGTATGGGTCACACCCTGTATGGGTGTGTGGATTGAAACAGACGTGAAGCCGGATGCGTAGAAGTCACCAGAAGTCACACCCTGTATGGGTGTGTGGATTGAAACAGAAGACCATCAGAGCCTTTGATGGATAAGATAAGTCACACCCTGTATGGGTGTGTGGATTGAAACAACCTGGTATTGAATACCCCGAAGCTCTCCAGCGTCACACCCTGTATGGGTGTGTGGATTGAAACTGTGCTTGTCTTGCCATAATCGCTAAACATTTAAGTCACACCCTGTATGGGTGTGTGGATTGAAACCCATGTACGGTTAAGGTATGATACGCGGGAGTGTGTCACACCCTGTATGGGTGTGTGGATTGAAACAGGCGGTGGACGGTGTGTGCCATCGGTGGGCGGTGTCACACCCTGTATGGGTGTGTGGATTGAAACAGGCGGTGGGCGGTGTGTGCCATCGGTGGGCGTGGTCACACCCTGTATGGGTGTGTGGATTGAAACACGATGCCAATTCTCGTAGCACCATCAAGCAAGGGTCACACCCTGTATGGGTGTGTGGATTGAAACAATCTGATTGGTAGCGTTGATTACGAACGGCATGTCACACCCTGTATGGGTGTGTGGATTGAAACTCAGAACTCACAAGCAAGCCGACAACGATAAGTGGGTCACACCCTGTATGGGTGTGTGGATTGAAACTGTTCCACCTCAACCTCTTTGATGTTGTGGTTATGTCACACCCTGTATGGGTGTGTGGATTGAAACCGTTACACCTCATAATTTACCAAAGGTTTGATCCGTCACACCCTGTATGGGTGTGTGGATTGAAACTCCCGACACATGCAGCTTATGAGATGGGGCAGTTGTCACACCCTGTATGGGTGTGTGGATTGAAACAGATGAAATCAGACTCGACGATTAAATAAAGCCGTCACACCCTGTATGGGTGTGTGGATTGAAACTCTCTGATCGGCATGAATGCCGCTGATCTGTATGTCACACCCTGTATGGGTGTGTGGATTGAAACTTTAAGGATGGTGTAAAATTGGAAAAGCTATTTAAGTCACACCCTGTATGGGTGTGTGGATTGAAACAATAATAAAGCATCGTTTGTCTTCATTGATGCTTGTCACACCCTGTATGGGTGTGTGGATTGAAACTGTGAAGGCGATCGTGTTGCTAAGGCTGGAGCTGGTCACACCCTGTATGGGTGTGTGGATTGAAACCTGGGATGGAACGTACAGAAGTCTGATCGGTATGGGTCACACCCTGTATGGGTGTGTGGATTGAAACTTGATGTACATATCCGTGTTACGCATAGAATCAGTCACACCCTGTATGGGTGTGTGGATTGAAACAGAAAATCAGAATTGAGAAAATAAAGTAAAAATAGTCACACCCTGTATGGGTGTGTGGATTGAAACTAATCTCTCCTGTAACCTTGTCGGTCCAACTATCGTCACACCCTGTATGGGTGTGTGGATTGAAACATCATCATCAAGCTTACGAAGTTCGGCTTTAGCGGTCACACCCTGTATGGGTGTGTGGATTGAAACAGGAACAACTTAAACTTGCTAAAAAGAATAACGAGTCACACCCTGTATGGGTGTGTGGATTGAAACTGCAAATCGTCACGCATACGGTTATCAAACTGCTGTCACACCCTGTATGGGTGTGTGGATTGAAACGATAAGATAGATGACAAGGTAGAACTGGAAGCAGGTCACACCCTGTATGGGTGTGTGGATTGAAACTTTGTGTGCACCTCAGTGTTTGGCTTGTCTGCAGTCACACCCTGTATGGGTGTGTGGATTGAAACACGACCGAAGCACAAGAGCAAATAACTAATGATGTCACACCCTGTATGGGTGTGTGGATTGAAACCAGAAATGGATAGTATTGGTATGCAGCAGAATTATGTCACACCCTGTATGGGTGTGTGGATTGAAACTTAAAACTCCTCCAAGCGGTCTCTCCGAACCTGTGTCACACCCTGTATGGGTGTGTGGATTGAAACGAGATTTGCGGTCGATGAAGTACTGAAGGAACCGGTCACACCCTGTATGGGTGAGTGGATTGAAACATCAATCATATCTGCAGGAAGACCAGTAACCCAAGTCACACCCTGTATGGGTGTGTGGATTGAAACTCGTATGTAAACCGTCTCTTTGTCGTAACATTTTCGGTCACACCCTGTATGGGTGTGTGGATTGAAACTGCATAATAGACCAATAAACAGACTTAGGTATCGTCACACCCTGTATGGGTGTGTGGATTGAAACATACCTACTACCGACCCTCGCCATCTCGGACTGAGTCACACCCTGTATGGGTGTGTGGATTGAAACTGAAAATCCTTTTCGGCATCAAGTTTTTGTGCCGTCACACCCTGTATGGGTGTGTGGATTGAAACATCGCCCCGCTCACCATCGTGGCAACCCTGTACGGTCACACCCTGTATGGGTGTGTGGATTGAAACACGGCGGTGACGGCAGACGACCTGGAGCTGAAGAGTCACACCCTGTATGGGTGTGTGGATTGAAACGGAATGGTATTACCTATCCTCGTCGGCAACCTCGCGTCACACCCTGTATGGGTGTGTGGATTGAAACTTTTCCGTGCTACATACCAAGATAGCAGAAATGGGTCACACCCTGTATGGGTGTGTGGATTGAAACAAACTCTCAGAAACGGAAATGCCGAAAGCCTTGCGTCACACCCTGTATGGGTGTGTGGATTGAAACTCAACATCGAGCAGATGGAAGACGAAGCAATCAAGGTCACACCCTGTATGGGTGTGTGGATTGAAACGGCATCAATGCTGCACATATTGTGGAATGGAGTGTCACACCCTATATGGGTGTGTGGATTGAAACACCCGAGATAAACCTAAGTCATAGTTTAAAAACGTATAGGGTGTCTAGTTTACGTTCTAACTTTAACTCACTCTTTTAAGTGTTTTGGTTCGTTCTGTCACCCAGTTTTTGGACAAATGCTCGGTAGTCCAAGTATCAATGTCCTTAAGTTTAACATTCATAATGCGCTCTTTGAATTTAAATGTTTTAGTAACGACTTTGGTCGCAACTTTTGGATACAATGGTATCATTAGAGCAAAAGGAGTAACGCCATATAGTTTGTTTGGCGACTTCTTGCCCTTGTAGATATCAAAAGTAGATTTTATGATGTCGGATGAGATATTGATGTTCATCGTTTTAGTCAAAAGACTCTCTAGACAAGCTAACATTAAGTTGCCCCATGTTACCCAAGAGGACATATTCATAAATCGTGCAGTTTGGAGGTAGCAAATATGCCTTGTCTGTAAGTTGATATTGCAGTCTTATCTGTCCTAGCTTCTTGGTAAGTTCCATAAACTCAGGATGCTTTCCATAAACTTGCTTGAATATGGCACAAAGGAGTGGCTGATATCCGCATGGCGGAGAAAACCAGAGTAGGTAATGCTACGACAAGATTATGGGCGTTGTCGCTAATTAGATATTGGGGATTTTCTCGGGGCACCTGCGTAAACCTGTGTTTAGGCATAGATGTTAGTAAGTCTAAACAGGAAGAACTTGACATCTATGCCCCTATGCCGTTGTGCACTAAATAGCTTTATCTTCGAATGAAAAGATAAAGCAGCATTAGTGGTATCTCCTTTCACAGAATGTGGATTGTGTTGAAAACGAGAGAGTTAAGTGTGAAAGGAAAAATCTCTTTATTGTGAGATGGTAATTGATGGCTAAGCTTAAATATGGCGATGTGCCTTGCTCCGATAG
>OHAH01001596.1_pt1 | contig 13887 bp, 9 predicted proteins | sample 1577071 | NCBI WGS metagenome assembly OHAH01 (sample SAMEA3541520, study PRJEB24748) | human gut metagenome | biome: human gut; feature: human-associated habitat; material: faeces | place: China | collected 2012 | reverse complement strand
TATCCGGTTTCAGCGTATAGATGAAATCGATATAGCTTGCGCTATCCGCAGCCAGACGCATTGTAACACTACTGTCCGTCTTGTTCACAGCTTCAAAGAAATAATCTTTGGTCTGGATGACTCCTGCCTTGTTGTAGAAGTTGAAGTTCATCGAAGCATCGTCACCGTCGAACAGCATGACCGGCGTCTTTTTGTCCTGTGCCATATAATCTTTCAGCATGGCTGAATAGACACGTCCGCCTTTGGTTGTGAAAGTGATTTCCGCTACATTATTCTGGATGCTGATTTTAGAGTCGGTTCCATGCAAGGCATTGAAAAACAAAGCAGAAGAATCGGCAGCCGATGCCACCTCTTTTTGACTGTTAGCCAGTGCAGCTTCCGTTTTAGCCTTCAACGCTTCCTCCTGCTGCTGTACCACGGCAATAGAATCGTAGTATTTTTTTTGCGCAGCTATCTGTTCCTCGCTTGGACGGCTCAAAAAACTGAATCCTACCAATAATATACCTATCAGAACGAGACCTGTGATGGTGTTTTTATCCATTCTTATTTTAATTACAAATTATATAAATTACAAACTACCGGTTGTTTACCACGTATCGTTAGCCGTTCACCGTTGCTTTTTCGTTTTCGATGGCAGCTTTCACAAATGCAACGAACAACGGATGAGGGTTCAGTACCGTACTGCCATATTCCGGATGGAACTGTGTACCGACAAACCATTTCAAAGTCGGGATTTCAACGATTTCTACCAGATCCGATTCCGGGTTGATACCTACACATTTCATGCCGGCAGCTTCATATCGGTCTTTATAATCATTGTTGAACTCATAGCGATGGCGGTGACGTTCCTGAATATGTTCCTGTCCGTAAGCCTGATATGCTTTCGAACCTTTCTGCAATACACATTCGTAAGCGCCCAGACGCATCGTACCACCCATATTGGTGATTGCTTTCTGTTCTTCCATGATATCAATCACGTTGTGCGGAGTCTTTTCATCCATTTCACGTGAGTTGGCATCAGTGTATCCCAGTACGTTGCGGGCAAACTCAATAGCAATACATTGCATACCCAGACAAATACCGAAAGTCGGAATGTCATGTGTACGTGTATATTTGATAGCGACAAACTTGCCGTCGATACCCCGTTGACCAAATCCCGGACCAATCATTACGCCCGCCATACCTTTCAGAGCTTCACATACATTTTCGTCTGTCAGCTTCTCGCTGTTTACGAAATGAACTTCCACTTTGCGGTCATTGTAAGTACCCGCTTGCGATAAAGCTTCACGGATAGACTTGTAAGCGTCCTGCAAATCGTATTTTCCAACCAGTGCAATATTGATCGGTTCTTTAGTCTCTGCAGCGTGACGACGTTCCAGGAATTTACGCCATGGGCCGAGTCCCGGAGTTTCTCCTACCGGCAGTCCCATCTTTTCGAGGATAGTGCTGTCTAGTCCTTGAGCCTGCATCAGGATAGGTACTTCGTAGATTGTTTCCGCGTCGATAGACTGCACAACAGCTTTATCGTCTACATTACAGAATTGTGCCACTTTCTTACGCAATCCGTCACTTAGCGGATGCTCGGCACGCAGTACCAGCACATCCGGCTGAATACCCACACTTTGGAGTTCCTTTACAGAATGTTGCGTCGGTTTTGTTTTCAATTCTCCGGCAGCAGCAAGATAAGGAACATAGGTCAAGTGTACGCAAAGAGCGTTCTTACCGAGTTCCCATTTCAACTGACGGATACTTTCGAGGTAGGGGAGTGATTCGATGTCACCTACCGTACCACCGATTTCAGTAATCACAAAATCAAACTTGTATTTATTACCAAGCAGTTTAACATTCCGTTTGATCTCGTCTGTGATGTGAGGAATCACCTGGATCGTTTTACCCAGATAATCTCCACGACGTTCCTTGTCAATGACGCTCTTGTAGATACGTCCCGTAGTAATGTTGTTCGCCTTTGTCGTTTGTATACCCAGGAATCGCTCATAGTGTCCCAAGTCGAGATCGGCTTCGTGTCCGTCTACGGTTACATAGCACTCTCCGTGCTCATAAGGATTCAATGTTCCCGGGTCGATGTTGATATACGGGTCAAACTTCTGGATGGTTACATTATAACCTCTTGCTTGCAGCAACTTACCGATGGATGATGAGATGATCCCTTTTCCTAAAGAAGAGGCAACACCACCGGTGACGAAAATATACTTTGTTTCTCCCACAGCTATAACTGTTTTAATAATTGTTTACTTAGTAGTATTCTTACGAACTTAAAAACCGCAAAATTATAAAAAAAAGAGGAAGATTACAGTCTTTCGTCTCCACAATTTTATTAAAAAATGCAATTTTAAAAGAATCCTATGATTTCTGAACAAAATAATGTAGCTTTGCACTCTAAACCATAGACAAATATGATGAGAATTACTACTTTATGTTCAGCGTTTATTCTGTCAATCTTATCGTTATCGCTTTTTGCGCAGGAACCTGTCGAATCCGCTTCACTTCCGACTGACTCTCTGCAGCCTGCTCCTGAAGTGATTAAACCAGCCAAAACGGTTAAATCTTCAACAGTTGTGGCAAAAGCCAGAGTCGTGAAAACAGATACGCTTTCGGCGGAGCTTCAGAAATATTTGATGCTCAAACTGAATATGTCGGGGCCGACTCCGAAACTGGATACCGTTTCTTATTTATATAATAAGTATGTTGCGCAATTAGATTATTTGAACGACCTGTCTGTGCCGCCACGTTATATTCCGTCTGATCCCGATTATTTTCGTCTGTTCACACCATTGGCATATTATTATGCTCCGATGGCACAATATTCGAAATTGGAATGGAAGCCTATGCAATGGGACACCACTCCTCAACTGACAGCGGAACTTCTGCCTTATGATACCCTGGCATTTACCAAAACCCAGCGTGCCGAGAAAATAGTGAACAGTGCATTGATGGATCTTTATTTGGAACGTCCGAACTTGGTTGTCACTACAGAAGACCGCATCATGAGTCGTGATGTATTCCGTCACGATGTGAAGCCGAAAATATCTCCCAAAGCAAACGTTATTCATCTGTTTCAACCGGAAAATATGGATGATAATGTAGGGAAAGCCAATATGAAGATTAGTCGGCCGAACTGGTGGGTGACCGGAGGTAACGGATCGTTGCAGATTAGCCAGAACCACCTTTCGGATAACTGGTATAAGGGAGGTGAAAGTAACTTCTCCGGATTAGCCACTTTTCAGATTTTTGCCAACTATAATGACAATGAAAAGGTGCTGTTTGAGAACCAGCTGGAAGCTAAAGTAGGTATGACTTCCACTCCGTCAGATGAATACCATAAATATCTGTTCAATACAGACCAATTTCGTTTGTATAATAAATTAGGTTTGAGAGCTTTCAAGAATTGGTATTATACCATTTCGTCCGAGTTTAAGACACAGTTTTTCAATGGATATAAAGCTAACAGCGAAGAATTGGTTTCATCTTTCATGTCTCCGGCAGATTTGGCGGTCAGTGTCGGTATGGATTATAAATTGAGTAAGAAGAAATTTAATCTTTCTGTGTTTATGGCGCCGTTGACTTATAACTTGCGTTATATCGGTAATTCTGAAGTAGACGAAACAAAGTTTGGCTTAGACAAAGGAAAATGCTCTAAAAACGACTTTGGTTCCCAGTTGCAATCCACATTGAACTGGACCATCATCTCTGCAGTAACTTTAGAGTCTCGTCTCAATTATCTGACCAACTATCATTGGGCACGTGTAGAATGGGAAAATACATTCAACTTCGTATTGAACCGTTATCTTTCTACTAAGCTCTATATACATACCCGTTTTGACGACAGCTCGAAACCGACTGAAGGAGACAGCTTCTTCCAGTTGAAAGAATTGCTTAGCTTCGGTATCAATTATAAGTGGTAAGTAAATCGAAAGAATAGAAATCAGGCGCGGAATTTCCGCGCCTGATTTGTTTAGGGATGTTGTACAAAATATGGGTGGTAAAATAGAACCAATGTGATAGCGGATTTTTCACGTCCAAGATAGTCTTAACTGTATATTTCTATTTGTATGTAAAAAAAGAATGCGTTTTTTCTTGTTTACTATTTATAATTTTATCTATCTTTGTCACCGAATTCAATCCATTGCCTAAGGGGTATGGAAAAATGAGGGGTAAAAATACATGATCATTAAGAAAAATGACGATCGAAATCTTCTGCCAACAGATGTGATTGGCAGCAGCGTAGCGCGCTCAAAACGTTGGTTGGTGGCAATCGTACGTATTTGTCACGAGAAAAAAACGGGTGAGCGGCTTACGAAAATGGGGATCGAAAATTTCCTTCCAATTCAACAAGAAGTCCATCAATGGAGCGACCGCCGTAAAATTGTCGACCGGGTACTGCTTCCGATGATGATTTTCGTTCACGTTGATCTGCAAGAACAAAAAGAAGTCCTGACTTTATCTTCTATCAGCCGTTACATGGTATTACGTGGGGAGAGTACTCCGGCTGTTATTCCTGATCAACAAATGTTGCGATTTAAGTTTATGCTCGATTACTCGGATGAGACGATTAGCATGAGTACATCGCCATTGGCTCCGGGAGAGAAAATACGGGTAATCAAGGGACCATTGGCAGGATTGGAAGGGGAATTAGTACATGTGAATGGGAAATCGAAAGTTGCTGTTCGATTGACAATGTTAGGGTGTGCATGTGTAGATATACCGGCTGGGTGTGTAGAGCCGGTATCTGAAAATGGGGATTTACGTGATTGAGTAATCAATCTATTTTATAGGGGTATGGGGATTTTACTGCAAAAATGTAATGAAAGTCTGTAAAATAGCAGGCAGTCTATCTGACATCGGTAACCAAACAGTGGATATATTTATCGATGACCTCTCTCAAAAATAAAAATCCATAAAGTATTATGAATTATATCTTTACAAAAGATATAGTGTAGAAATGTATGTCCGTATCGAAAGATGAAGGGATTCTCTGTTGGGCTACACCAACATGGAAATCGTAGTCATAGTCCTTGTACTGATCATAATCAATCAGATAAATCAAATTTCGAAATATTATTTTATTCATTTATACTATAATGGAAAAAACATTGAAGGGCATAGTGCAATATGCCCGCAAAAATTATTTCAGTTATTGGGTTATTTTAGGTATTGACACGGCAATTTCTGTATTATGTTCGTTGGTCGCTTATGCGGTAATTCATTATATGGCGCATGTTCCAATGACCGACTGGATGCTTTGTAAATTTGCTTGCGTTTCTTTGGTGGCAAGTGTTGCGGGCTCTTTATTATTCCATACTTATCGTAATACAATTCGTTTCTCACAGGCACGTGAACTTTGGCGTATCATGTGTGCCGTTTTATTTAAAATTGCCTGTTTGGTCATTATTTCTTTTGGAGTTATATATGAGACCCAATTGCCATATAATTATAAAATATCCTATCTTCTATTTGATGGTTTATTGACTTTAGTGATCTTGACGACCTTCCGTGTATCATTGATAATCGTCTATGATTTTTTATTGGATTGGGTGAATAAAAAGAACACACGTATTCTTATTTATGGTACTAATGAAGAGAGTGTAGCCTTGAAGTTACGTCTTAGGGATAGTGCACATTATAAAGTAACCGGTTTTTATGTATATGGTAAAAATAACAGCCGACGCCGATTGGCAGATCTTCCCGTTTATTACTTTGAAAATGAATCGGATGTTGATTATATCATGCGGAAGCGCGGAATTAAGGGGATTCTGTTTGCCCGTTATGAAGATACCCGCCTGGAAGAAAAACGACTTTTGGAATATTGTAAAAACAATGAACTTAAAACATTGATAGCTCCTACTATCAGTGAAGCGGATTCTGATGGAAACTTTCATCAGTGGGTACGTCCTATTAAGATTGAGGATTTGTTGGGTCGTGCCGAAATTAATATCAACCTTCGTCAAGTTGCAGAAGAATTCAGGGGAAAAGTGGTGTTGGTGACTGGTGCGGCAGGCAGTATTGGTAGTGAACTTTGCCGTCAATTAGTGCAGATGGGAATTCAGAAACTTATCATGTTCGACTCTGCAGAAACACCTCTGCATAATGTCCGTCTTGAGTTTGAGAAAAAATATCCAAATATAGATTTTGTTCCGGTGATTGGTGATGTGCGTGTGAAAGAGCGAGTTCGTATGGTGTTTGATCTTTATCATCCTCAAATCGTCTTTCATGCTGCTGCTTATAAACATGTGCCTTTGATGGAAGAAAATCCTTGTGAAGCTGTACTTGTCAATGTGACCGGTTCTCGTCAGGTGGCTGATATGGCTGTAGAATATGGTGCTGAAAAGATGATTATGGTGTCTACGGATAAAGCTGTAAATCCTACTAATGTAATGGGCTGTTCCAAGCGTTTAGCTGAAATCTATGTTCAAAGTCTGGGATGTGCTATCCGTGAAGGAAAAGTGAAAGGTCATACCAAATTTATCACCACCCGTTTTGGTAATGTATTGGGTAGTAACGGTTCTGTCATTCCTCGTTTTAAAGAACAGATAGAGAATGGTGGGCCGGTAACTGTTACTCACCCCGATATTATTCGTTTTTTCATGACCATTCCCGAAGCTTGCCGTCTGGTAATGGAGGCTGCTACCATGGGTGAGGGCAATGAGATCTTTGTTTTTGAGATGGGAAAAGCAGTCAAGATCGTCGATCTAGCGACTCGTATGATCGAATTGGCTGGCTATCGTCCGGGTGAAGACATCAAAATAGAATTCACGGGATTACGTCCGGGTGAAAAATTGTATGAAGAGGTGTTGAGCGATAAAGAAAATACGATTCCGACAGAGAATAAGAAAATCATGATAGCTAAAGTTCGTCGGTATGAATATGCTGATATTCTTGATACTTATGCAGAGTTTGAGAAGTTGTCGCGTGCGGTAAAGATCATGGATACTGTGCGGTTGATGAAGAAAATAGTTCCGGAGTTCAAATCAAAAAATTCTCCGCGATTTGAAGTTTTAGATAAAGAATAATAAACTAGAAGATTTTATGAATAAACTATTTTATATGTATATGAATGTACAAGGCATGAGACGCAATGTGTTTACCTGCCTGATTACGATATTTTTACTCGCGTCTTGTCAATCATACAAAAAGGTGCCTTACTTGCAGGATGTGGAAGTTATGGAACAGACAGCTCAGCAGGAAAATCTGTATGATGCCAAGATAATGCCTAAAGACCTGCTTACTATTGTTGTTTCATGTACCAGTCCGGAGTTGGCGGTTCCTTTTAATCTGACAGTAGCTAGTCCTGCTAGTGTGGCTACTACTGGAAATTCGCAGTTGACTGTCCAGCCCGTTCTACAACCTTATCTGGTGGATAATGGAGGAAAGATTAATTTTCCTGTTTTAGGTGAGTTAAAAGTAGGAGGATTAACAAAGAGAGAGGCTGAACAGCTGATAATAGACAAATTGAAACCTTATATTAAGGAAACGCCGATCGTAACTGTTCGTATGGTAAACTATAAAATATCTGTATTGGGGGAAGTCACTCGTCCTGGTACATTTACGATCAGCAATGAAAAAGTGAATCTGTTGGAAGCTCTTGCCATGGCAGGTGATATGACTGTCTGGGGAGTTCGTGATAATGTCAAACTGATTCGTGAGGGTGCTGATGGTAAACAGGAGATCGTGACGTTAGATTTAAACAAAGCAGAGACCATTCTTTCCCCTTATTATTGGTTGCAGCAGAATGATATTGTTTATGTGACTCCTAATAAAGCAAAAGCCCGAAACTCCGATATAGGTAACAGTACCAGCTTGTGGTTCTCCGCTACTTCTATTCTGGTATCATTGGCAAGTTTATTAGTAACAATCTTCAAATAGTAATATAGATATGATTGAGGAAAAAAGAGAGAACCGGGGTGAGCAACCGGAAGAGCAGGTGAATATTCAGGAAATCCTTTTCCGTTACTTGATCCACTGGCCCTGGTTTGTGGTTTCTGTAATAATCTGTATCGCCTGTGCATGGGGTTACCTGCGTCTGGCCACTCCTGTCTATAATATATCCGCTACAGTCTTGATCAAGGATGACAAGAAAGGCGGTGGTGCGAGCATGTCCTCCGAACTGGAAAAGATGGGACTGGACGGTTTCGTTTCCTCGTCGAACAACGTAGACAATGAAATCGAGGTGTTGAAATCAAAGTCTCTTGCCCGTGAAGTGGTCAACAATCTGGGACTGTTTGTGACTTATAAGGATGAAGATGAGTTTCCTAGTAGGGAACTTTACCGTACCTCACCCGTAGTGGTGAGTTTGACTCCACAGGAGGCGGAAAAACTGTCTGCACCAATGGAAGTGGAGATGACTTTATTTCCCAATGGAGGGATGGATGCATTGATAACAGTGAAAGACAAAGAGTACCGGAAACAATTCGATAAATTACCTGCCGTATTCCCGACCGATGAGGGGACGGTCGCCTTTTTTGAAAGCAAGGATACATTGACGACCAATCAGGCTAAGGAGGAAAGTAAAGAGCGTCATATAAAAGCTTTTATAAACCGGCCGATGTCTGTGGCCAAAGGATATATCCAGTCCTTGTCGATAGCCCCTACATCAAAAAACACTTCTGTAGCCGTTCTTTCGTTAAAGAACCCAAATACCCGGCGTGGCAAGGACTTCATCAACAAACTCCTTGAGATGTACAATATCAATGCCAATAATGACAAGAATGAGGTAGCTCAAAAAACCGCAGAATTCATCGACGAACGTATCGGCATTATTTCCAAGGAACTTGGAAGTACCGAACAAGACTTGGAGAACTTCAAGCGTAGCGCCGGAATTACAGATTTGAGCAGTGAGGCGCAAATAGCCTTAACTGGTAATGCTGAATATGAAAAAAAGCGTGTGGAAAACCAGACTCAAATCAATTTGGTGATGGATTTGCAACGCTATATGCAAGGTAATGAATATGAGGTCCTGCCAAGTAATATTGGATTACAGGATGCGGCATCAGCTGGTGCAATAGACAGATATAATGAAATGTTGGTTGAAAGAAAGCGTTTGCTCCGTACATCAACCGAGAATAATCCGACGATCATAAATTTGGATACCAGTATCCGTGCGATGCGGAGCAATGTACAGGCTACGCTGGATGCTACATTGAAAGGATTGCAGATAACCAAAGAAGACCTTGCCCGTGAGGCGAACCGCTATTCTCGTCGTATTAATGACGCTCCGACCCAGGAACGCCAGTTCGTAAGTATCGCCCGGCAGCAGGAAATTAAGGCCGGCCTTTATTTGATGTTACTTCAAAAACGTGAAGAGAATGCCATCACTTTGGCAGCTACAGCAAACAATGCCAAGATTATTGATGAAGCGTTAGCAGACGACAATCCGGTTTCTCCTAAGAGGATGATGGTCTATCTTGCCGCCTTGGTGTTAGGAGTAGGATTTCCGGTAGGTATTATTTATCTGATTGGCTTGACCAAATTCAAGATTGAGGGCCGTGCTGATGTTGAAAAACTAACTTCTCTTCCTGTTATTGGCGATATCCCGTTGGCGGATGAAAAGTCCGGTTCTATAGCTGTATTTGAGAATCAGAATAACCTGATGAGCGAGACATTCCGTAATGTCCGTACCAATCTTCAGTTTATGCTTGAAAATGGCAAGAATGTGATTCTGGTGACTTCTACCATCAGTGGTGAAGGTAAGTCTTTCGTATCATCCAATTTGGCCATCAGTCTTTCTTTATTAGGTAAAAAAGTTGTGATAGTTGGTCTTGACATTCGCAAGCCTGGCTTGAATAAGGTTTTTAATATTTCCCAAAAGGAACATGGTATTACCCAGTTTCTGACCAATCCGACAAAGAATCTGATGGATTTAGTACAGCCTTCCGATATGAACGAGAATCTGTTTATTCTTCCGGGCGGATCAGTTCCTCCCAATCCAACGGAACTGTTGGCCCGTGACGGCTTGGAAAAAGCCATCGAAACGTTGAGGGCTAATTTTGACTATGTGATTCTGGATACGGCCCCCGTGGGTATGGTAACTGATACCTTGCTGATAGGGCGTACCGCTGATTTGTCGGTATACGTATGCCGTGCCGATTATACCCGTAAGGCAGAGTTTACTTTGATCAATGAGCTTATGGAAAACAACAAATTGCCTAACCTCTGTATCGTCATTAACGGCTTGGATCTTCAGAAAAAGAAGTACGGCTATTATTATGGTTATGGTAAATACGGCAAGTATTATGGCTATGGCAAGCGTTACGGTTATGGCTATGGTTATGGAGAGAAGCATACAAGTCGGGAGGGTAAATAAACTGCTATTGATAAAACCAAATCAAACATAATATGCGTGATTTCAAAGAGATTCGGGTCGCAGTAGCCGGCACCGGCTATGTGGGACTGAGCATAGCGACACTGCTATCACAACATCATCATGTAACTGCCGTGGATGTAATCCCGGAAAAGGTGGAGAAACTGAACAACAAGGTTTCCCCTATCCAGGATGATTATATCGAGAAGTATCTGGCTGAAAAACCGCTTGATCTTGTTGCCACTTTGGACGGGAGGTCAGCCTATGCTGATGCTGACTTTGTGGTAATAGCCGCTCCTACAAACTACGATCCTGTGAAGAATTATTTCGATACGAGTCGTGTGGAGGAAGTTATCGATCTTGTGCTTGAAGTGAATCCCGATGCCGTAATGGTCATCAAATCGACAATTCCGGTGGGATATACCCGTAACCTTTATGTAAAATATGCCCAGAAAGGAGTCAAGAAGTTCAACCTGCTGTTTTCACCGGAGTTCCTTCGTGAAAGCAAGGCCCTTTATGACAATCTCTACCCGAGCCGTATCATCGTAGGTTATCCGAAGATCATTGACGGTCCGGAGTTTGCTGAAGAAAACAAGGCGATCCGGTCTGTTACGGATGTCACTATGTTACAGGAAGCAGCTAGGACATTTGCCGCCCTTTTGCAGGAAGGGGCTGTCAAAGAAAACATCGACACGCTCTTCATGGGTATAAAAGAGGCGGAAGCTGTCAAACTCTTTGCCAACACCTATCTGGCTCTCCGTGTCAGCTATTTCAATGAACTTGACACATACGCTGAAATGAAAGGATTGGACAGTAAAGCAATCATTGAGGGCGTAGGTCTTGATCCACGTATTGGGACACATTATAACAATCCCTCATTCGGTTATGGTGGTTACTGTCTGCCGAAAGATACCAAGCAACTCCTTGCCAATTATCAGGATGTTCCCCAGAATATGATGTCCGCAATCGTGGAGTCAAACAAAACCCGTAAGGATTATATAGCTGATGCAGTGCTCCGCAAGGCAGGCTATTATACAGGAAATGGACAATGGGATGCATCCAAGGAACATACTTGCGTCATCGGTGTATACCGTTTGACCATGAAATCGAACTCTGACAATTTCCGCCAGTCCGCCATCCAAGGTATAATGAAACGTATCAAGGCGAAGGGTGCGGAAGTGATCATCTATGAACCCACGCTTGAGGACGGGACTACATTTTTCGGCAGCAGGGTTGTTAACGATCTTGCTGGATTCAAGGTGCAGAGCAAGGCTATCATAGCCAACCGTTTTGACAACAGTCTGGAAGATGTGGAAGCTAAGGTTTATACACGTGACATTTTTAGAAGGGACTGACCATGTTGCCATATAATGTAGAGCTGGACGGAAAGACTGTGCTTGTAACGGGTGCTGCCGGTTTTATTGGGAGCAACCTTGTCATGCGCCTTTTCCATGATTTCCGAAATATCAGGGTAATCGGTATTGATTCCATCACCGATTATTACGATGTCAATATCAAATATGAGCGTCTCAAGGAAATAGAGTCGTTAGACCGTGATTGGACTTTTGTCCGTGCCTCGATTGCCGATAAGGATGCGGTAGAAAGAATTTTCTCTGAAAACAAAATTTCTGTTGTCGTAAATCTTGCGGCCCAGGCAGGCGTCCGTTACAGTATCACCAATCCTGATGCTTATGTCCAAAGTAATCTTATCGGTTTCTATAATATCCTTGAAGCCTGCCGTCATTATGAGGTGGAGCACTTGGTTTATGCTTCTTCATCATCAGTCTATGGAAGTAACAAGAAAGTTCCGTATTCAACTGACGACAAGGTTGACAACCCGGTCAGCCTTTATGCAGCAACAAAGAAGAGTAACGAGTTGATGGCTCACGCATACTCAAAACTCTATAATATCCCATCAACAGGCTTGCGTTTCTTTACGGTTTATGGTCCTGCAGGTCGTCCGGATATGGCGTATTTCGGGTTTACCGACAAGCTTGTAAAAGGCGAAACTATCAAGATTTTTAATTATGGTAATTGTAAACGTGATTTTACTTATGTGGATGATATTGTGGAGGGAGTAGTACGTGTTATACAACACGCTCCGGAAAAAGAGAATGGGGAAGACGGACTTCCGATTCCACCATACAAAGTATATAATATCGGTAACAGTCATCCGGAGAGCCTGCTTGAATTTGTAACTATTCTTCAGGAAGAGTTGGTCCGTGCCGGTGTGCTTTCGAAAGACTATGATTTTGAGTCCCATAAAGAACTTGTGCCTATGCAACAGGGAGATGTGCCTGTAACTTACGCTGATACTACTTCATTGGAACAGGATTTTGCTTTTAAACCGGGTACAAGTTTGAGAGATGGTCTAAGAAACTTTGCAGAGTGGTATGTAAAGTTTTATAATACGGAGAAATAAAACAATAAAACAATAAAACTATGAGCATTTTTGCGGGTAAAACCCTAATGATTACCGGTGGAACAGGTTCTTTCGGTAATGCTGTCTTGAATCGTTTCCTTCGTACCGATATCGGTGAAATTCGTATATTTTCACGTGACGAGAAGAAACAGGACGATATGCGCCACGAATATCAGGTTAAGTATCCTGATGTGGCAAATAAAATAAAATTCTTTATCGGTGATGTACGCAACCTCCAGTCTTGTAGGAACGCTATGCCGGGAGTAGACTATATCTTCCATGCTGCTGCCTTGAAGCAGGTTCCGAGTTGCGAATTTTTCCCAATGGAAGCTGTCAAGACGAATGTAATCGGTACTGACAATGTATTGACGGCTGCTATTGAGGCGGGTGTTGGTGCCGTAATCTGCCTTTCCACGGATAAGGCTGCCTATCCAATCAATGCTATGGGTATCACCAAAGCTGTTGAGGAAAAGATAGCAGTGGCAAAGAGCCGTTATTCCGGCAAGACCAAGATTTGTTGTACACGTTATGGCAACGTGATGTGTTCCCGTGGTTCAGTCATTCCTCTCTGGATAGAGCAAATTCGCAATGGTAATCCTGTAACGTTGACCGAGCCTAAAATGACGCGCTTCATCATGTCATTGGAAGAGGCGGTGGATCTCGTATTGTTTGCTTTCGAACATGGTCAGAATGGTGACATCCTTGTTCAGAAAGCTCCGGCTTGTACCATCCGGACTCAGGCGGAAGCTGTCTGTGAGCTCTTTGGCGGCAAGAAAGAAGATATTAAGGTTATCGGCATCCGTCATGGAGAGAAAATGTATGAAACATTGCTGACCAATGAGGAATGTGCCAAAGCAGAGGATATGGGCAATTTCTATCGTGTACCGGCAGATAACCGCGGATTGAATTACGACAAGTATTTCAAAGAGGGTGAGACAGAGCGTAACACGCTTACAGAGTTCAATTCAAACAATACGCGAATCCTTAACGTGGAAGAAACCAAAGCCAAGATTGCAGCTTTGGACTATATAAAGAAGGAGTTGAGTGGTGAGGGCAACTTCGTACAATAATAAAATTATGAAGATATTAGTAACCGGTGCCAAAGGTTTTGTAGGGAAGAATCTTTGTGCCCAACTTAATAACATCAAGG
>OHAH01001595.1_pt1 | contig 13899 bp, 8 predicted proteins | sample 1577071 | NCBI WGS metagenome assembly OHAH01 (sample SAMEA3541520, study PRJEB24748) | human gut metagenome | biome: human gut; feature: human-associated habitat; material: faeces | place: China | collected 2012 | reverse complement strand
TTGGGTGCAAGCCGTGCCACTATCCGATCTGCCCGTTTGGAAAATAAAATTTCAAAACGATGGCGGAGCCATCGTTTTGAGGGGGGGTACAGCCTGCTGCGCGCACTCGCTTGCGCTCGCACACCTGCAGGCTGAGAGGTGTTTTTTGCCACGCGCATGGAAATTGGCGAAGCGCCGCCAGCGGCGGATGAAGCGAGCCAGTTTCGAGGAAGCGGCACGATTGGCACGCCCAACGGGCGCGGGAATCGTAATGCCGCGACGGTGACCGCGGCAAAAAACGGATCAAGATTATTTGCCGCCGTGCGCGGCGGCTTGGGCAGCCGTTAGCGGCTTTGCCGCTTTACGGATGCCGCATCCCCCTTGCGGGGAAAAGTCTGCGACGCTGTTTCGCGCCCCAGGGGCGCGGGGTTAGGGGGGCAGGACTGGTGGATTTTTGAACCGAATGAGTCGGTGCTGTTTGACAACTTTAACGCTTCGCGCCTGCGGGCGCGAAATGTTGGGGGCGCGTTATCTATTTTGAGGATAGCGAAATGATTTTGTCCAAGTTTTCCGATTGGAATTGGAAATAAATTGCGTGCGGCGTGTTCTTGCGCGTTCCTGTATCGCCGCGCTTTTCAATGAACGCGCGAAAAAGAAAAAATTTGAAAGGAAGTATCCGAACATGAAAAAGCTTTTGCCTCTGCTCCTTGCGCTTGCGCTCGTGTTCTCTCTGGCCGCCTGCAGCAGCAAGACTGACGACATAACCACCGACGCCGTTTCACTAGTACAAATCACAGGAAAAGAGCATGATCTATTCGAAATACTGAAAAATATCATGCTACGTATCCAATCTTATTATAGCTTGCTCAAAAAAGGCGATACGACATCAATAGCCTGTCAATATGAAAAGTCTCTTTTCAGAAGGGAAGGAATTCATCGATATAAAGATGCCAATGGAGAATTTCTTGCACGAATCGTTTGTGTAGAACCTGAAGGAAGATTAATTTTAGAAGACGAGATGCTGATGAAAAGAGACTATATGTTTAAGGAAGTAGAATATTTACTGAAATAAGCTATCCTATTCCAGATCAAAACATTATCTTTGGAACGTGCGTTTTTATATAAAACTCTTTCATTTATGAAAACAAAACTAATTTTCCTCCTTTCATTATTATGGATATTAATAGGATGCGATGATTCAGATTCTGCAACATTGAATATATCAGAATCGAAGTTTGATAACATCAGCGCAAGCGGTGAATCATTAACGATAGATATTACATGCAGTTCTTCATGGACTGTAACAAGTAATAAACAATGGTGTATTCCTAATACACAAAAAGGAGAGAACGATGGAAAGTTAATCTTATCTATTAATGCAAATCTGGAATCCAATTCCAGAACAGCAACTGTCACTATTATAAGTCATAAGGTTAACAAAACTGTTCAAATCATCCAAAATGGCTCTATCAATACAGCTGAAGAATATCATTATAAAATCCCTGTAATCTTTCATGTATTGTATAAAGAAGATAGAAATTCTCTACAGAAAGTAAATTCAAGCCGTTTATCCCATATACTAGACAAAGTGAACAGTCTGTATAAAAGCAAGAATAACAGTGTAGATATGAATCTCACTTTTACATTGGCAACAACAGATAAAAATGGAGAAACATTACCCAATCCTGGTGTAGAATATATCCAATGGCCAGAATCATACCCTATCGACTGTGAAGCTTTCATGGAGGATAATTCGGGAGAATATGTAAAATACTTATGGGATCCAAACTCATATATCAATATTATGGTTTATAATTTTGCAACCGAACCTAATTCAAATTCAGTAACATTAGGTATCTCCCATATTCCTTTTTCTACTAAAGGCAAGCATTATTTAGAAGGGCTTGGTGAAACAGACTACTCTCATCTAACATTAGCAAATTTACAATTCCCACTATGTGTCTCTATTAATAGCCTATATATTAATGAAGAATCTACTTCAACAAAATATAACACAGCAGACGTTACTGTCACGCTAGCTCATGAATTAGGACATTACCTGGGACTGCATCATGTCTTTGCCGAAACAAATAATGGTACGTGTGAAGATACAGATTATTGCAAAGATACTAAAAGCTATAATAAACAAGAGTATGATAGTAATTGTGATTACATATATGAAAATGAGAGAGCAAAATACACATTTGAAAATTTGGTAAAACGAACAGGATGTGATGGTATAGAGTTTATCTCTTATAATATCATGGATTATGCTATTAGCCACTCAAATCAATTCACTCAAAATCAACGTGAACGTATCAGACATGTCTTATCCTATAGTCCACTGATACCTGGACCGAAGAAAGGAGACATTGATACCCGAGCACTTAATGAAGGTCCCTTGGATTTACCAATACGAACTATAAAATAACAAATTGAATATAATAGAAAAAGAGGTGAACCGCTTAGCGATTCACCTCTTTTTCTATTCTCAATATCTTATCCAATGTCTTTTGAGCTTCTGTCGATGGAAAACGTAGAACAACTTTCTGTAAAGAGTTACGCGCTTTCTCATACCGGGTAGTAAACAACTTCGATAATCCATCCCGATAGCGAGCATACTGCATTTTAGTGGGAGAAGGAAGTTTTTTGTAATCCGTTTCTAACTTTTTCTTCTCCTGCTCTGCCATCAAATAATAATAGTTTCCTAAAAAGATATTAGCAGCCAGATTATCCGCATCCAGTTGCAATATTTTTTCATACATACGCAAAGCATCTTTTTCTTGTCCGCGGCACACTTGCATTTCTGCACATGTTTCCAAACAATCTACATTATTTGGATCCTTTTGCAGCAACTCTTTGTAGAACAAATAAGCTTTGTCGTAATTCCGTTTCTTTTTATAGGCGAGAGCTAATTCAGTAGCCAGTTTGGAGCTAATTTCACTATTCTTGTCCACATTCGTCCAATAATACATTTCCGTACGGTCTATATTCAGAGGAATAGTCTGCCGGAAATAGCTCACAGCCTGTCCATTCTGCCCAGCCTCAATGGCGGCAGATATTTTCTGCAACATCTCATCAACCGACTGTGCATTCAGCGCCAGCGGCAATGAGAATAAAGATAAAAGAAAAATAGTTAAGGTCCTCATAATCCATCTGATTGCTATTTAGTTCGTGATTCACAAAGATACAACAAAAAAATAAAAAATGTACCTTTGTGGACGAAAAGAACAATCAATTTGATAAAAGTGTTTCTATAAAATGATAGATAAAAAACAATCCTCCGAAAACAGACGAATATTACGGATAGCCATACCATCGATTATATCAAATATTACCGTCCCGCTACTGGGACTTATCGATGTTACCATCGTAGGACACCTCGGTTCTCCGGCCTACATTGGAGCCATCGCTGTAGGGGGAATGTTGTTCAATATTATCTATTGGATTTTCGGATTCCTGCGCATGGGAACGAGTGGCATGACCTCACAAGCGTATGGTCAGCATGATCTAAATGAAATCACCCGGTTACTGTTACGTTCCGTTGGCGTAGGATTGTTTATAGCTCTTTGCCTGTTGATACTCCAATACCCTATCCTGAAATTGGCATTCACTCTGATACAAACCACACCGGAAGTCGAGCAGCTGGCAACCACTTATTTCTATATCTGTATCTGGGGAGCTCCCGCCACATTAGGACTTTATGGATTCGCCGGTTGGTTTATCGGAATGCAGAATTCACGCTTTCCCATGTATATCGCTATTACCCAAAATATTGTCAATATTGTAGCCAGCCTATCCTTTGTCTACTTGCTGGATATGAAAGTGGCAGGAGTGGCAACAGGAACTTTAATAGCCCAATATGCAGGTTTCTTCATGGCCATATTGCTATATATGCGCTATTATAGTGCACTAAGAAAGCGGATCGTATGGAAAGAAATTATACAGAAACAAGCCATGTACCGTTTCTTCCAAGTCAACCGGGACATCTTCTTCCGTACCCTTTGCCTGGTTGTGGTCACCATGTTTTTCACCTCTGCAGGAGCCGCCCAAGGAGAAATTGTATTAGCTGTAAACACCTTGCTTATGCAACTATTCACTCTGTTTTCTTACATCATGGACGGATTTGCTTATGCCGGTGAAGCACTGGCCGGCCGTTACATAGGTGCCAAGAATCAAACAGCCTTACGCAACACAGTACATCACCTTTTCTATTGGGGATTGGGTCTTTCATTGATATTCACTATCCTTTATGCAATCGGTGGAAAAGAATTTCTGGGCCTACTAACCAATGACACTTCAGTAATCAACGCTTCAGACACTTATTTTTACTGGGCACTTATCATTCCGCTAGCCGGTTTTTCTGCTTTCCTGTGGGATGGAGTATTTATTGGTGCCACCGCTACCCGTCAGATGCTTTACTCCATGTTAGTCGCTTCCGCCAGCTTCTTCGGAGTATATTACGCTTTCCATCCTCTTCTGGGAAATCATGCCCTATGGCTGGCTTTTCTCATTTATCTTTCCCTGCGAGGAGTTGTACAAACCTTTTTGGGAAGGCAAATAATGAAAAAAGTAATCGCATCCCAGTGAGGCTATCCGATAAATTATCTCTATATTTGCGGCAAACAATAAAAAGCAAAAGGTATGGCAAAGTATAAAAGAATCTTACTAAAGCTCAGTGGAGAGAGCTTGATGGGCGAAAAGCAATACGGCATTGACGAAAAAAGACTGGCAGAATATGCTCAACAAATCAAAGAAATCCACGAACAAGGGGTACAGATTGGTATCGTCATCGGAGGAGGTAATATATTCCGCGGATTAAGCGGAGCCAATAAAGGTTTTGACCGTGTGAAAGGTGACCAAATGGGAATGTTGGCTACCGTTATCAATAGCCTCGCTCTAAGTTCTGCTCTTGTGGCTACCGGTGTAAAAGCACGTGTATTGACAGCAGTACGGATGGAACCTATCGGTGAATTCTACAGTAAATGGAAAGCCATCGAATGTATGGAAAACGGTGAAGTGGTCATCATGTCTGCAGGAACAGGAAATCCTTTCTTTACTACAGATACCGGTTCTTCACTTAGAGGAATAGAAATCGAAGCAGACGTTATGCTGAAAGGTACTCGCGTAGATGGCATTTACACAGCTGATCCTGAAAAAGATCCTACCGCAACCAAATTCGATGACATTACGTATGATGAAGTGTTGAAACGTGGTCTAAAAGTTATGGATTTAACTGCGACTTGTATGTGCAAAGAAAATAACCTGCCTATCGTCGTATTTGATATGGACACAGTAGGCAACTTAAAGAAAGTAATCAGTGGAGAAGAGATAGGTACGTTAGTACACAACTAATCAGAAAATAAAAAGTGCGAATTTTGCAATAGTAGTTTTTATCAAAGCTATACAGCGAAATTCGCACTTTGTCTTTCTTTTCAAATATTATATCGAAACGAATACCTATTTATCAAAATACTGGATCAAATCATACGCATTAAAATTCAATTCGCGGGCAAAGAAAGATAAATAAGGAAACAACTGATAAGAATTATCATAAAGACCTTTATTGGCAGGTTTCGACGAATTATCCGTACCATCATCATCCTGATATTTAAACCAATGCCATCCGATACAATTCTTAGCCTCAAGCAATCCTAATGTAAAATGCTGATAAGCATAAGCCCTCTCATTTTGTGTAGGAACAGAATACCCGGCTCCCGACTGGTTATTCAGATCGGAATCCTCCACCCCTTTCGTATAAAACTCACTTACAAGAAACGGCTTATCCGCCCAACTTGCCCAGTCTGCAATCGCTGTTGTCAGTTCGGGACTCCAACGGCTATAATAGTTGATAGAAATGACATCACAATATTTTCCAGCAGCTCTCATCACTCCCTCCATATATTTAGGAGTTCCATGCAATCGAGTCCCCAGATAAAGCAGCTTATCATCTACTTTCATCACTGCCTCTTTCACTGCTTTATAATATTTCTCTGCTACGATACCTGCAAACTCATTATTCAAGGCATCCGTCACACTTTGCACGCCCTTGGAATCCATAAAGCCTTTTGCCGCAACATAAGCCGGATCATTCGAACTGTTGATAGCCAGGAAACGATCCAAAATCCGGGAACTGTTTGAAGAGAAGTTTATCTCATTATCCGAAAAGAACCCCAAGACATTAGGATCACGCAAATAATCTGCGAAAGCACTACCTGCCAAATATGAATCACACCATTCGGCCCATCCATTATAAAACACAAGACCTGCAGCATTATCATCGCTTCCTCCGGGATAATTATAAGACTTCGCACTCTTGAACTGGCTTAGAAAAGCAAATGAAGGTGCCAAAGTCAACGGACTGCTTGGATTGGAAGCATTATGAGTCTGAATCAACGAGTACGTTCCCGTACAGAATGCACCTGTACCATGAAAACCGATCTCACTCAATTCACGTTGAGTAGTGGACAGCCACTTCTCATCAGTTCCAAACCTATTATTCCAGGCTGTTTTATTACGACTGGAAGTTCCTTTGCGCAAAGAAGTTGCACTACGTTCAAGATGCAGGCAGCCTTCCGGATCAACCAACCACCAACGTCCATCTATCTTCTTCGTATAAAACCTGCCCGTAGCTGCTTGTTTCGGAAGCGTTGTCGAACTTCCATATTTATTCACCGACTCCTGATACGCTTTCAATGTCTTAATAGCCGGTTTATATCCATCCATATAAGCAATAATACGTGTATTCCCCGTTGTCCAACTGGATATGGGAGGATAAGCACTGGAATACTTGACACTGATAGGGCGATACATATTGGCATTTAATGACGGAGCATATACCACAGAGGCTCCAGGAACGGGTAAATCTTCCGGGTATTCCGACTCCACATCTTCCCCACCCATCACTATATCAGGAGGCATAAAATTAGGGTCCTTATCATCATCATCCGTACAAGAAACCATAGGAATAGAAGTTATAAACAGTAAAGCTCCCAGTATAAATATTTTTTTCATGGTGTGTATTTTATTGATTGTTATTTGATTGTTGATCGAACCAGTCGGCTAAACGATAGGCATTGATATTCAATTCTTTCATAGCATCGGCCAACGGTTTATAAAGATTGTATTCATTATCTATCAGTCCCTTGTTAGAGTCCAAATTCGAAGGATCTGCTCCTTTTGCCGTCGGGTCATTATCCTGATAACGGAACCAGTGCCATCCGACACAATTTCCACTTTCCAATAATCCTAAAACAAAATGCTGATAGGCATATCCACGTTCCTGTTGAGTTTGAACGGTAAAACCTGCTCCTGTCGTATTCGCCAGTCCGGAATCCATTCCTTTCGTATAAAATTCCGTAATGATGAAAGGTTTTTGAGCCCATTCTCCCCAATGTTTCATGGTCTTCTCACTCGGCGTCCACGCTCCATAGTAGTTAATTGCAACGACATCACAATACCTGCCTGCCGCTTCCACAATCTGGCGGATAAACTTCGGTTTTCCATGTAAACGACTACCCAGATAGAGATGATTGGGATCATACTTCCGAATCGCTTCCGATACCACTTTATAATATCGTTCAGCTACCACCCCTGCAAACTCCTCCCGGTGCTCATCGGTTATTTGTTGCGAAGTAATTCCCTGCTTTTTCAACCAGGATTCCGCATACACTCTTCCCGGATCACCAGGGTTCTGTAAAGTCAGATAACCTTCCAGATTCTTGGGTCCGAACGGAAGTTCATTATCCGAAAAATAACCAATGATGTTTTTATCCATTTTATTCGCAACCAGTTTTTGTGCCATCTCATCGCAATAAGTCTCGAATTCCGGGTCAAAAACGAAAATACACTGATTAGGATATCCCGTGTTACCAGGCAACTGATAAGTTCCTCCCCGTTTCTTACCATATCCGCTCATCAAGTTGAGAATGATTGAGCGGGTCAAGACCTCCTTGTGGGATGCATTGTAAGAAGCAATCGCCTCTTCGTTACTCCAAGAGCCCGTACCGGAAAAGCCCAGTGAATGAATCATCTGTGCTGTTCTTTCGATCCATTTTTCTTCCGTACCAAATTTGTCCAGCATCGCTTGTTTATTGCGTTCGGAAGTCCCCAAACGTACTCCAACCACCACTTTCTGCAAATGCCGATATCCGTCGGGATCAATCATCCACCAACGATTTCCAATACGTTCTACTCTAAAAAATCCAGTAGCCCGGTGTTTCGGAGCATCCCAATCACTTCCATACTCATTTACATGCACTTTATCAGTAGCTTTAAAACCATCCAATTGAGCAATGGTACGGGTATCATACTCCTTCCATGGAAGATCTTTCTGTCCTTTCACCCACGGACGGGCAGTGACCTTAAATGTACGTCCCTGCCCATAACCCAACTGGGATAACAGCAGTAAAAACAATATAACTATACTATTTTTCATCTTCTAATATTCTTTTACGATTCGTATTGCATTTAAAATAGGCACAGACTCTACCGCTCCAAAACGAACGACAAGCCCTTTTCCCTGTGAAACCGGAACAATATACTTTTTAATGACCGCACGTTCGGAACCGTATTCTTCTGCAATATTCATTTGCCCGGCAACAGATACCCCATTTATATCCACAGAAAATACCCGGTTTGCATACTCCTCTTTCACCACATCATTTCCTAAATTATACACCAAAGCCTCTCTCTTATTTTCAGAAGTAAGTTCCGTCCAATACAAATATACAGCATAGACACCATCCGGCACATCCGCTTTAAAGGCCTCAATACCTACCCGTTGCGTCTGAAAGATAGGATCCTGATCCGTTCCCAGTATATCAGTGTCGCTGGCAGGCAAAGAACCGTAACGAGTCTTGTTCGGAGCCACTTCTCCGCCAATATATCCCCATGAGCCTTTTTCATAAGCCTGTTCCGGTATCCAACACAGTTCTGCTGTCCGATCCTCGAAATAACGTTGAGCACCCAGTAATACATTGACTTCCGTAAAGCCGTTCTTCACATTGACACATTGGAAATTGCAAACATACTGGTCACGATATTCGCGTCCCTCTTTTTCAATTACAGCATCTACCACATTTTCTCCGTTGACAAAAGGAATATCCACAGAAACGACCTTATCCGATACCGGATATACTCCCAAACTCTTTCCATTTAAAAAGACTTCCACCTTATCTGCATTGGTATACACCTTCAAAGGTTGCGTACAGCTCTTTCCATCCCGACTGGCTCCTGCCCTGTTCTTCCACGATTTAGAAGCAATGTGCAGGACAGGTGCCTCTTTCAGATAAGCCTGATAAAGATAATATCCATCTTTACGTTCTCTATCCGTACTTACCAACCCTTTATTGTTCACATGAGGCATAGCGTTTCTTCTGGCTTCGGAATAAAAATCATTCAAGTTCCAAACCATAGCTCCCACGATATAATCCCTCTTTAGAATTTCAGGCAAGTAATGTTCGTGGTAGATGGAACCAAATTCACAACTAAAGTCAAACCGCATCGGCGAAAAAGAGTGAATACGAGTATCCACATCCGCCCCATATTCGGTAATGAGCAACGGTTTGTGAGGAAACTCCCTGTGAAGTTCTTCCAGTTTCTCTTCAAATCCACTCAAGCTACCACCATACCATCCATTATAAAGATTAAAACCCAATAGCATCGGTAATTCTGCAATTCCTGCTTCCTGATAGATTTGAGAAGTAGAATGACAAGGCAACATGGTATAGCGTTCCGAATCCAGACTTCTGATCTGCGCCTCAATCGCCGAAGCTATTTGATGAAGGAATGTCATGTAGTCCGCCCGTTCCGTCCTATTTTCCGGATTAAAAGGAGGACGCAAAAGCACTTCATTCATATAAGCCCAAATAATAACAGATGGATAATTATAGTTCTGACAAACCATCTCTGTCACCTGTTCCACGCAATTATCCATAAATGCCTTACTTTGAGTGATGGCATTCACTACTGGAATTTCAACCGAAGTCAATAGTCCTAACTTATCACACATCTGCATCACAACCGGATCTTGCGGATAATGAGCCACTCGCAGGAAATTACTTCCCATATCCTTACTCAACTGTACATCCCGGATATGCATTTCATCCCGCAAAGCATTTCCCATTCCTTTGTAATCCTGATGCCGACTGGTACCAATCAATTTCCGATATTTCCCATTCAAGAAAAAACCTTTCTCCGCATCAAAACGATATTCACGAATTCCCAGCGGATTGACAACACAATCGAGCACCTCCTCTTTTTTATTCTTCAGACGGCTATATACCTTATACATATAAGGAGAGTCTACATCCCAACGTTTAGGCTGCGTAATAGCCATGAGCGATTCAAAAGCTACATTCTTTTCTTCTGCCTTCACATTTACTTTCTTTTGTGAAAGTGCTACTCTATTACCATCTGCATCCAAAATCTCCGTTTCAAGAATCAATGATTGATTACTCTTCAAAGCATTAGACAAGAATGTCTTTACTGAAATATCTGCTTGCAAATCCGTAATCTTCGATGCTTTGAGATACACCCCACTAGAAGCGTAATGAGTAGTAGACAGTTGCACAGGAGAAGTATACACCAGATAAACATCCCGATAGATTCCCCCGAAGAAAGTAAAGTCCGCTGAAAGAGGAGCAATATCCGGATGATGCGAGTTGTCAACGCTCACAGCTATCAGATTGCGTCCGGCATGAACATAATCAGTCACGTCAAACGTAAAAGCGGAATAACCACCTTTATGATTTCCAACAAACGTTCCATTCACAAACACATTCGTTTCCTGATTGGCTCCCTCAAAACTAAGATAGACTCTTTGTTCGGGGATCAGTTCCTCCACTGCCACCACTTTCCTGTACCAGCCTTTTCCCCGGAAATAACCGGGAATTTCATCATCTGCATCTTTTGCATTCCACGTATGAGGAATGGAAACGTCAGTCCAACCGGAAATATCAAAGTCAGCAGTGGAGGCATCTCCCTCAAAGAGGGAGAATTTCCAACCGTCATTAATCGTTTGCGTCACACGCTGACTATAAACCGTGTCGGTCATAACCAGTAACAAACAGGCTAAAATTATTTTTGGATATACCTTATACATACTTAATACCATTATTTCGAGATTGAACGGACTGCACGAACAAATCTTTTACCGTCTTTTTTAGCATTCGATTTATCCCAGGCAAGCGGTTTTCCAAAACGTACATAAAATGCGCTTGTACCGCTCGATGTTTCACGACTAGCCCAATAGGAATCTCCGGTAGCAGATGCTGCTGCCGTATTCATGATAGTTCCTCCCGCACCAGTAATCACTTGATCCCAAGCTGTACGGTTTGCTTTCTCAAAATCGGTAATCGCATCCGGGTTATTCTCCGTTGCATCTGCCACTGCAGTCCCATTATAAGTTTCAAACATCTGTTCCAAATCCCTTCTCGTAGGCCAATACCATCCGGAACCTTTATCCATACAATATTTAAGCGCAGGCATTTCTGCTGCATTCGGCAATGCTGCCAACGCAGTAGTATTTGCCAGGCCATTGTCATTGGATAAAGTTAAACCGGTAGAAGCCGGAGAGCTTGCCGTAGACCATGCCAGATTCTCTCTGTCCAACGACATAATCTTAGCCTTACCACGATTAGTGCCATCTACCCAGAACACAATGCCTCCTTTTAACGAACCATTATCCGCAATCACCTGTCCCACCGCAAACTCGGAACTTAAAAGCCCTCTTTGTGTAATAGTAACTTCCTGTTTAGGTGCATTCGCTCCGCTTCCGGCTATTACTGTAGCAGTCGTTACCCGGTTAGAACTATTCAAATTAGGCGATAATGTCCAGAAATAAAGAGTTTTACTTGTTATATCAACATACGCTTTCACCCAAGACTCATCAGTTATATTTACTGTAAATTCTGTTTCATCAGAAATCATCGTTATTCCTTCTGATTTCGTCACAGCATCAGGAGTAATAGTCACGGCATTTGTGCTTAACTCGAGAGAAGCGCCTCCTTCAGCCGCAACATTCTGATTCACCGTTACCTCCACCGACTTAGCGGCTGTGCCAGTACCGGCTGTAACCGTAGCAACAGTCGTACGAACATCGCCAGTGGTATTTTTAGATTTTGCTTTGAACGTAACTGTTGTGCCCGAAATAGTATACGAAAGCCAGGAATCATTTGCCAAAGCCACACTAAATACCGTTTTATTGGATGTCAATGTCACATTTGCTTCCGCTTCATTAGCTCCTTCCAATGTCACAGGATTTGGATTAACCGTCAATGTTGCCGGTTCTTCAGGATAAGTATAATCACCGATTGTACGCATACATCTTACAAAACGGTTGGTAGCTGTTTTATTTCCTGCATCAGCTCCCGATTTACCGAAACGTACCCAATAAGCCTGATTACCTGCTGCGTTTTCCGTACTCGACCAATAGCTTTCGCCATTACCCGAACCGGCAGCCTCGTTCATCACATCACCTTGTAAATCAGTCAACATCTTATCAAATGCAGCACGTGCCGCCTTCTCTACTTCCGTCAGTTTATCAGGTACGGCTGAAACAAAATCCGGATCAGTATGTCCAACACCATTATAGGTATCAAACAATTCCCATAATTCATCGCGGGCAGGCAGATACCACCCGTCACCCAACGACTGGCAATATGCTACCGCATCATTTGCCGACGGAGAAGTGAACAAGGCAGAATTAGCATATCCGTTGACGGTGGAAAGTGCACTATGAGGCATCACAGAAGCCTCAAAAGGATTCCCTCCCTGACGTTTCACTGAAACCGCTTTTCCTACCATATTATCCGAAGGATCCACCCAGAAAATCATACCGATACCTTCATCCACACTTTGTCCTATCTTCAAAGAAAGATCCGGCTCTTTAGAATCCTGGGTAACCGTCACTTCTACTGTATATGAGCCGCAAGTCAGTTTCACGACAGCCGTTCTTGCATCTTCACCATCATTTTGTGTCAAGGCCGTGTAGACAACACTTTTTGAACTTACATCTACAGAAAGCCATTCTGCTTCGTACTGTGCAACAACCTGACCGACATTGGTATATAACAGCGACGTAAAAGAAGAACCCGCCGCTTTCGCCAAATTTACTTTTGTATCTTTACAATTAAATTCAGGCATCACGCGTACCGATGCATCATCGACACAGGAAAGTAACCCCAGATTTAAAATCAATAAGAAGTATATTATTTTTTTCATATTCATTCATGTTTTACAGATAATCAATCGCTTAATACCAGTTCTCATTCTGTGGGAAATTCTCTTTTCCCATCAAGTCAATCTGTTCCTGTGGAATAGGCCAACATTCGTGCTTTCCAACCACAAAACTGGTACGGCATTCCGCATAATCTTTATCCAGATAAGGGTTTTCAGCCTTCGTCTCGCCATAATGCGCTTTCACTCTTTCGCCCAAGAGTCCCAAACGTTTCAACAAAGGCCAGCGAACGCCTTCAAAATTCAACTCACGGGCATATTCATCCAAAAGTATATCCTGTGTCAGAGGACCTGCAAATTTATCATTTCCCGCACGTTCCCATGTTTTATTGTAACAGCGCAAAGCATCCGTACTCATACCTCCGTCACGACGCATATATGCCTCTGCCGCCATTAAGTAAGTTTCTGCCAGTCGATAGACAATCAGATCCTTGAAACCTGTTGTCCGGTCCGGATTATCAGCCATCGTCCATTGGTCAAAGTATTTTTTCGACATAAAATGCAGTGTTTCACAATAGCTGGAACTCTGTGTAAGAGGAATCAATTCTCCATATTTAGGAGAAGTAGGGTCATTGTATTTGAAACGGTGAACAAACAACTCATTATATCGCGTATCTTTTGCCTGATCGTACAGACTCAACAGATAGGTATTCGGATAAATACGTCCCCAACCATATCCAC
>OHAH01001594.1_pt1 | contig 13904 bp, 16 predicted proteins | sample 1577071 | NCBI WGS metagenome assembly OHAH01 (sample SAMEA3541520, study PRJEB24748) | human gut metagenome | biome: human gut; feature: human-associated habitat; material: faeces | place: China | collected 2012 | reverse complement strand
TCCGATCTAACCAAATCAATTAAAGCAAGTTCAGTTGGATCACCAATTCTTTGTTCACCGTTGATAACTGCATTATTACATAATAAACAAGATTTTAATAAGACACTGTGATCATGATGACGATTATCTAATTCAGAAATTTTCATTAAATGATTATAAAAATAAATTGTTTGTGGTGTCATTTTATTTTGGGTTAAAGTTCCTGTCTTATCGCTACAGATGACAGAGACACACCCTAAACTTTCAACTGAATTTAAGTTCTTGATAATCGCATTTTCTTTGACCATTTTTTGAGTACTCATTGATAAAACAATTGTGACAATTGAACTCAATGCTTCTGGAATTGCTGCAACTGCTAAAGCGACAGCAATCATTAAAGAATCAATTAAAGATTGTTTTGCTAAAAAGAGATTTAAACATAAAACAATGAGTGAAATAAAGAAAATACCAATAGATAGCTTTCCACTAAAATCATCTAGACTTTTTTGTAAAGGTGTTTTTCTTTCTTTGGCATTGTTTAACATTGATGCAATCTTTCCAATTTCAGTTTGCATACCAATATGGGTAACGATATAACGTCCTGTTCCATTTGTAACTAAACTACTTGAAAAAACCATATTTTTTTGATCACCAACAACAACTTGACCAGTAATCACATCCGTTGTTTTATCGACACTTTCTACTTCTCCAGTTAATGCACTTTCATTGATTTGGAGAGATGAGCATTCAATAATACGTCCATCACCACTAATCACATCACCTGCTTCAATTTGGACAAGATCGCCAATTGTTAGTTCTGTAGAATCAACTTCTTGAAGTGTTCCCTCACGTATAACTTTCGCTTTAGGAACAGAAAGTTTCTTTAAACTATCCAATGATTTCTCTGCTTTTAATGTTTGAATCGTTCCGAGTATTGCATTGACAATAATAACACTGACAATAACAATTGTACTTTCTATCTGTCCGCTCATTCCAGAAATGATTGCTGCAATGATTAAAATAATAACTAATAAATCTTGAAATTGTTTAAGAAAAATCATAAAAGGATTTTCCTTTTTCTTTTCATCTAAGATGTTATAGCCAAATTGCTGATGACGTTTGATAATTTCTTCATGACTTAATCCATTTTCACTTGTTTCACAAGCTTTCATAACTTCAGATATTCTTTTTTGATAATACATATATGCCTCCTATCTCTTTAGCAAACAAAAAAAGACAAGCTCGCTAAAGAAAATTATTCTTTAACGAGTCTTGTCTTTAAGATGCACCAGGATATTAAATCCGCGTCTGTTGATAACATCACACATTTTTGTGAGACTACTCCCTCATTGGAAAGTATAATAACATAGTCATAAAAATATGTAAATAAATTTATGAAAATAGTGGTTAAGTTTCGTCAACCGAAATTGATAATGTCTCAAAAATAATCAAACATTAGCACCTTAACGGTGCTTTTGTTTTGCAGCATAACTGACAAAGCTCGCTTTTCTCCATGGATGATTCATTGGAGGAATATACTTTTTCTTTTCTTTCTTAGGTGCTTCCTTAGGAGCATCAAATTCCTTTGATATTAGTTCATATTCGGGTACTTCTTCCATCAGATAAAGCTTATCAGCGATATTTGCCAGAAGCTGTCCATCAAATGTCTCAATGACCATGTAGTCAGTCTTTCCTGCAAAGTATCTTCTGTCACCATTTTCAGGTACTGGAAAATGGTATTTACTCTGGAATCTGATGCAGTGGCCTTTGTCTATAGTTCTAGTTGAAAGTACTGCAAGAGTACGATTAATTTCCTCCATAGATGGTTGCTTCTCATATACCGATTCGGTACTGTTAAGGCGTAGAGCGAACTGATCATTGAATTTTTTTATGTAGGAGTTTAAAAATTCATTGACGTCCTCTATGTTGGTGATATGAGTGTGCCTTCGTTCGACTGGTAATCGTGACTGGAGCGTCTGGTTGAGTCTTTCGACTCTCCCTTTTGCTTGGGGTACGCTCGTAGTTTTTATATCGATTCCCAGATTATGACAGGCATAAGAGAACTGAGTGAATGTGTCCTCAGCATCTGAAGGTCTGTTTTTTTCTTTTATATTCAAATACAGTACGTCTGTCAGTATAAAATAAAGCAGGGATACCATGATTCGTTAATATTTGATGGAGGACATTGTAATATCCTTTAAGAGTTTCTTGATAATCAAAGTAGGCACCAACGATTTTACCATCGGCATCATCAATTGCAACATGCAGATGCCACACTTCTTTTTCAATCCAATGGAATGATGATGCATCCATCTGTATCATCTCACCTGCATATTTTGATTTAGGACGTCTTGGATGTTCATCCTGTTCATCAAATATTTTGGAGAGAGCACTTCCTCAGCTTTCATCCAGTTGTTGAGTGTTGTATCACTTATCTTTATACGAAAGTCACTTTCCACAATCTCACAGAAGTGAGTGAAGTTTGCGCCAGAGAAATCATTAATATAAAGAGAGATGATCTTATTCTTTATATCTAAAGGAACTGCAGAAGCGGGCAGTCTTCCACGGTTTCCATGCATGAATCTCTTCTTTCCCTGTTTCTTGTATTTAATGATAAGTTGTTGATTGTTCTTACTGTACATCCAAGCTTAGTAGCTGCTCTTTTTTTATTTTCATCTGTTTCTACAAGTTTCTTGATTATTTCATACTTATTCTGTTCATTCATTCTCAATTCAACCTTTTTCATAATAACCTCCCCTGGATACATTGAGATATTATCATTTTTGAATCAGAAATAATCAAAAAATATTTAAAAAGCTGTTGACTTTTTAATAATATTAAATTATTATAAGGGCGTAGAAAAAAGAATAAATAGGTTTGTAACTTCCTTTGAAGGCTTTCCCGAAAAATTCTTATGATTTTTTGGTTGCAGATAAGGAAGTTTTTTTGTTAGATAAAATAGAAAAAGGAGAAAAAATAATGTTTAGTTTATTTAAAAAAGAAAAATTTAAAATTGTTTCACCACTAGATGGACAATTGATATTATTAAAAGATGTACCCGATAGTGTATTTTCTCAAAAACTTATGGGAGATGGTTTTGCAATCATTCCACAAAGTCAAGTTGTTGTTTCACCAATAAGTGGTGTTGCTGAGAGTGTTTTTCCAACTGGTCATGCTGTAGGAATTAAAACAAAAGATGGGATTGAATGTATTGTTCATATAGGTTTAGATACTGTTGAATTAAATGGAGAAGGTTTTACCTCTTTAATTTCACAAGGTGATTATGTAAAAGCTGGAGAACCTATTGTTCAATTTGATAATCAATTTATTAAAGATAAAGGTTACAATTTGACAACAATGGTAGTTTTTCCTTCAGGGTATGAAAAAGATTTTAACTTAGGTGAAAGAGAAGTTAAAAAAGGTGAAGTTCTATTTTAGTTATAATTGACAAGAGTGAAGTGAATCAGTAATATTAAGTTATGTTTTAAATAATCAATAACAAATGGACTGGGGTTGAAAAGAATGAAGGTTATAAAAAATATTAACAATAACGTTGCTATTTGTGTTGATGATAATGGTCATGAAGTGGTCGCGATGGGTAAAGGAATTGGATTCTCAAAGCCTCCATATGAAGTTGATTTATCAAAGATAGATAGAACATACTATAGTTTAGATTCTCATTATGTTACTTTATTAAGTGAGATTCCTGAAGAGGTAATTGATGTCACATTAGAAATTGTTGAAAAAGGAAGTGATTACTTAGGAGTTAACCTTAGTAGAACATTTTGGTTTTCACTTTGTGATCATATTAATTTTGCAATTGAGAATGTAAAGAACGGGCTTGTCATAAGTAACCCAATGACAAATGAAATCAAGCATTTGTATGAAAAAGAAATGTTATTAGGAAAATGGGCTATTAACCATATAGAAAAAAGATTATCTATTCAGTTGCCTTTGAGTGAGGTAAGTGGGATAGCGTTGCATTTCATTAATGCAGAACAAATGACTACAATTGGAACACAAAAAGATGAAATAACACATTTTATAGATGATATTACAGAAATTGTTGAGAGTGAAATGAATATTATTATTGATCGTAATGATTTTAATTATTCTCGATTTGTAACACATCTTAAATATTTATTAAAACGTTCGACACGATTAAATGAAACAAATTCTGAGAATGTCAAATTATATGATGAAGTATATGAGAAATTTCCAGAATTAAGAAAAACTATAGAAAAAATTAAATTATATATTTTGGCTGAATTAAATATAGAACCTAGTAAAGAGGAGCTTCTATATTTAGTTATACATATTAATAGATTTTGTACAAGAGCAGGATTGTAACTTAAATAAGGCTTTACCTGATGTATACTAAGAATGTTTTCATAATGTTCTTATTAGCATCAGGTTTTATTTTGGGCTTTTACAAGATAAAATAGCGCGCAAATATCTTGTTAGCATATATATTATATTAAAGAGAGGAAAGAAAAATGGCAAAGTATACAGAGTTTTGTAATGAAGTTATTAAAAATGTCGGTGGCAAGGAAAACATTTCAGGTGTTGTTCATTGTATGACAAGATTACGTCTTAATGTTAAAGACAAATCAAAAGTAAACGTTGAAGCAGTAAAAGAAGTGAAAGGTGCAATTGGAGCACAATTCTCTGGGGAACAGTTCCAAATTATAATTGGACAACATGTTTCAGAAATATACCCAGAGTTTTGTGAAATAAGTGGAATTGAAAAAACAAAATCAATCGAAGAAAATCTAGATAAAGAACCGTTTGATTTTAAAAAGATTCCAGGAAAAGTCTTAGATTTTATTTCAGGATCTATTGCTCCAATTTTACCTATTATGATGGGTGCAGGATTATTTAAAATGTTATATGCAATGTTGGGTCCAGATTTGTTCAATGTTATGAATGTGGAACATCCTTTTATGAAAATGATATCAATTGTAGGAAATTGTGGATTTTACTTTATGCCTATATTTGTAGCATGGTCAACTGCTAAGAAAGTTAATACAAGTATTCCGATGGCATTATTATTAGGAGCATTGTTAATTGATCCTAATATTCTAAGTATTGTAACAACAGGTGAACCTTTTAAAATGTATGGTATTCTATCAATGCCTTTAGTTAATTATGCACAAACATTGTTACCAACTTTACTTACTGTTTGGGTATTGCAATATGTTTTTAAGTTTTTTGATAATGTTATTCCAAAATCATTTAAGATTATGGGAGTACCATTTTGTACATTATTTATCATGATTCCTTTGATGTTTTGTGGATTAGCTCCAATTGGTAACTGGTTAGGTGAAGGTATGTCATGGGTTATCACAACTTTATATGATGTTGCAGGACCATTGGCTATTGCTTTGGTAAGTGCAGTATTCCCATTTTTAATTGCTACTGGTATGCATGTCGCAGTTGGTCAAATTGGTTTGGTCAATATGACAACTGCTGGATTTGATCCTGTAGTATTCGTAGGTATGAACATTGCATATTATGCTATGTCAGGTATGATTGTAGCTTATTTAATTCGTGCAAAGGGCGAAGAAAAACAAATGGCAGGAGTTAATGCAGTAACTTTAATTGTTGGTGGTATTAGTGAGCCTACAATCTTTGGTGTATTAGTGAGAAATAAAAAAGCAATGATTGTACAAGTTATTGGAAGTGCAATAGCAGGGTTAGTTGGTGGTTTCTTAGGAGTAACTGTTTATTCTTTTGGAGCAACAAACTTCATGACTATTCTTCAATTTGCTGGAGGACCTGGACAAGATTTTATCAATGCATGTATTGCTTGTGGTATAGCATTTATTGTTCCTTTGGTTTTAGGCTTAATGATTGGATTCGATGAAAAAAAAGGATTTAAATTAAGAAAATTTAAATCAAATAAATTATCAAAATAGTTATAAGATTTAGGTTCATTATTGAACCTATTTCTTTGTATAACAAGAGGAGATATTCATGTTAAAAATTTCTAAAAACAAGCAAACTTTATTAAAAGATGGAAAAACATTTTTTTACTTAGCAGATACTTGTTGGTCTGCATTTACAAATATAAGTGATGAAGAATGGGATTATTATTTGTATAAAAAAAAGTTCAAGGTTTTAATACGATTCAAATTAATATTCTACCACAATGGGATGCATCTCTAACCAATTTCAATTTTAATCCTTTTATTAATAATAATCCAAATTATTTGAATGATGAATATTTTGAACACGCAAAGAAAATGTGTGAAAAAGCTAAGAAAGAAGGATTTGAATTATCATTAGTGCTTTTGTGGTGTAATTATGTACCTGGAACATGGGCGTCTTCTTTAATTCCTGATGGCGTGTTACCTTCTGATTGCTTAAAAAATTATGTTGAAAAAGTTCATGAAACATTTAGTAAATTTGAACCATTATATATTGTTAGTGGAGATACCGATTTTCCAACTCAAGAATCTATAAAGTATTATGCTTACGTTGCTTCTGCTTTAAAAAAACTTGCACCAAGTTGTTTATTAACAACACATATCAAAGGAAGATATACATATATTCCAAAAGAAATATATCAGTATTTAGATCTGTGTTTTTATCAAAGTGGACACAATGCAAAAGATTTATCCATGCCATATTCATTAAGTGAAGAAATGCAAAATAAATATCCAGGGAAACCATTAATAAATTCAGAACCATGTTATGAAGAAATGGGATACTCAGGACAAATGTACGGGCGTTGGACTCGTTTTGATGTACGTCGTTGTGCTTTTATGAGTATTTTATCTGGAGCATGTGCTGGTATAACATATGGAGCAGCAGGAATATATAGTTGGCATAAAGTGAAGAAAAGTTTCGAAAGTTCTTTAGGTGAGGGATTTGATATGCCTAAGTCATGGGAAGAAGCAATGTCTTTTACTGGTGCTTGGGATTATGGATATATAAAAGCAATATTTTAAGAATTAAAGGTTAATTCAATAATACCAAAACAAGATATATTGATTAATGATACTAATGATATTCGAGTTGCTCAAGCGAATAATGGATTGATTTTTGTATATGTTCCATATAATACAACTATTCGATTATCTATTAATCTCGATGGGTGGAGTATAAAAGCTGTTGATTTAGCAGAGCGATTTATTGCAAATATAAAAATGATTGTGAAAGAAAAGCATACTGTTATTGATATGCATCCATTTTCTCAAGATGCATTACTAATATTAAAAAAAGAAAATGAAGAGGTGTGTGAAGATGTTTGATAAAGATTTTTTATGGGGTGGTGTACTGCTGCTAACCAGTATGAAGGTGGTTGGCAAGAAGGGAAAAAAGGTATAAGTACTGCTGATTGCTGTACAAGAGGTTCTAAAACGGAACCTAGAAAAGTTACTTACAAGACTAAAGATGGTAACATTAAAGCAGATAATCTGTTTGGTATGGAAATTAATGATGATGTAGAATTTGGATGTTTTGAAGGCTATGATTATCCTAGTCATAGAGCTAGTGATTTTTATAATCATTATAAAGAAGATATAGCTTTGATGGCAGAAATGGGATTTAAATGTTATCGTATGTCAATTGCATGGACAAGAATATTTCCAAATGGTGATGAAGAAGAGCCAAATGAAGAAGGATTAAAATTTTATGATCAAATTTTTGATGAATGTTTGAAATATGGAATCAAACCGTTGGTCACATTATCACATTACGAAACACCAGTTGGTTTAGTAAATAAATGGGGTTCATGGAGTGATTCAAGAACAATTGATTGTTTTCTTCGTTATGTGAAGTCAGTAGGTGAAAGATATAAAGATAAAGTTGAATATTGGTTAACTTTCAATGAAATCAATTGTATAGATTTTAGTGGATGGGTTGCAGCAGGTATACCTAATCAAAATCCCCAAACAATTGCTGATGCTGCTAAAAACCAATTGATTGCTAGTGCTAAGAGTGTTATAACATTACATAATATTAATCCAAATAATAAGGTTGGAAATATGATTGGCTATGGTATCAAATATCCGAATACTTGTCACCCAAATGATATTTTAAAAACATGGGAAGAAGCAAATGAAGATTATTTTTATTGTGATGTACAAGCACGAGGATATTACCCACGTTATAAATTAAAAGAATATGAAAGAAATGGAGTTGTTTTTTCTTTAAATGATAAGGAAAAAGAAATTCTTAAATCTGGAACAGTTGATTTTATTAGTTTTTCTTATTATATGTCAAATTGTATTTCGGCAGATCCAAAGGTGGCTCCTAATCAAAGTGGAAATATGTCATTTGGAGTGAAGAATCCATATTTAAAAGCTAGTGCTTGGGGTTGGCAAATTGATCCAAAAGGCTTACGAATTGCCTTAAATTATTTATATGATCGTTATCAAAAACCATTAATGGTTGTTGAAAATGGATTAGGTGCACAAGATGAAGTTGATGAAAATAATAAAATACATGATACATATCGTATTGATTATTTGAGAGATCATATTCTAGCAATGGAAGAAGCTGTTCGTATTGATGGTGTTGAATTATGGGGTTACACCTCTTGGGGATGTATTGATCTTGTATCAGCATCAACTGGTGAAATGCATAAAAGATATGGATTTGTTTATGTAAATTACCAAGATGATTGTAGTGGAAATGGAGAAAGAATACGAAAAGATTCTTTTTATTGGTATAAAAAAGTTATTTCTTCACAAGGAAGAGATTTAAAATAGGAGGATTTTATATGAATAGATTAGAAAATAAAGTTGCAATTATTACTGGGGCAGCAATGGGACAAGGAGCTGCTGAAGCTTATCTTTTTGCAAAAGAAGGAGCTAAGGTTGTAGCAACAGATATGTGCGAAGATATTTTGAGAGAAACTGTTCAAAAAATTAATGAAGATTTTTCACATTCTACAATTGCCTTGAAATTGAATGTAACTGATGAAGAAGAATGGAAGAAAGTTGTAGAAGAATGTATTAATCAATTTGGTACTGTTGATATTTTATTGAATAATGCAGGTATTGGATCAAAAGGTATTAATTATGATAAGACAGATTATCAAGCGTTTGAAAATGTGATGAAGATTAATGCTTGGGGACCTTTTGTTGGAATGAAAACAGTTGCGCCAATTATGATTAAGAATAAAAAAGGTTCTATTATTAATGTTTCATCTTTAGCTGCAGTAAAAAGTATTGAATTCAATGCTTATAGTCTTTCTAAAGGAGCAGTTATTTCATTAACAAAAGCAGCTTCTGCTGATTTAGGGAAAAATGGTATTCGTGTTAATACTATTATTCCTGGTACAATAGAAACACCAATGACAAAAATTATTTGTGATTATCCCAATGTTTTGAATTCATGCATTGAAAAGACTGCTTTAGGACATATTGGTGAAGCTGATGATATTGCATATTGTGCCTTATATTTAGCAAGTGATGAATCAAAGTATACAACAGGTACAGATATAACGATTGATGGTGGGCAACGATATAAAGATACTTTAGAATTAGAAATGTAAACATTAGAGGTGAATATTTTAAAACTAGCTTGATGTTTGATTTTATTATTTGGAAAGTGCAGTATTTATTAATTCTTCTTATTATGTAGATATTATAGATAAATTAAATATGAAATAATTAATAGTAAGAAAAATTTATTCTGTTATAAAGTGTCACCAGAAATGTTAGAAATAATTTCTTCTCTTAGTAATTATGCAAAGTATAAATTAGTGAGTACAAGTATTTTTAAAGTTTTAGTACAATGATTAATGATATATTATAGATGTTATTTTAATTATAATACTTTAATTGTTCATATTTTTGGTATTATTCGTGTAACATATCAATATTAAAATAGGAATTAAATCTAGATTTAATTCCTATTTTAGATTCTATTGTATTTTTTATTGAAAATATAAAATAATTATGGAATTGTATTAGAACTGCTCTAAAATAAATAATCTCCAAAGTTGATAAATTATGATAACTTTATTTTATGGTTTATCATAAGGAGCATAATAAAATGGCAGAAAATGATTTATCTATTCGCAGTTCAGCTGCTGAATATTTAACATATATAGCATCAACAGGAAATACTGACGAAAGTATTGAAATTCGTTATGAAGATGAAAATATACGGTTAACACAAAAAATGATGGCTGTTTTATATGATGTTGAAGCTCATACAATCAATTATCATATTAAAAAGATATTAGAAGATAATGAATTAAATGAAAATTCAACTATTCGAAAATTTCGAATAGTTCAAAATGAAGGTGAAAGACAAATCACTATAATTTACAAATGATTATAGCTGTAGGATTTAAAATTAATAATGAACGTGCTATTCAATTTATAAAATGGGCAAATACAATTGTAAAAGATTATACAATTAAAGGTTGGGTTATGGATGATGAAAGATAAAAAAAGGAACATTCCTAACTGATAAATACTTTGAAGAACAATTAGAACGTGTTCGTGAAATTAGAGCGAGTGAACGTAAATTTTATGCAACTGTTCAAAACAAAATGCATTATGCAATTCATGGTCATACTGCAGCTGAACATATTTTAGAAAGAGCTGATCATCAAAAACAAAATATGGGATTAATGACTTGGCAAGATGCACCAGATGGCAAAATTAAAAAGAGTGATGTCATAATTGCTAAGAATTATTTATCTGAATTTGAATTATCACAACTTAATCGTATGGTTACATCTTACTTGGATTTTGCTGAAAATATGGCTCAAAGAAAAATACCATTAACAATGCAAGACAGGGAAACAAGACTTAATGGATTCATTGAAATGTTTGAATATGGTTTATTAAAAGATGCTGGTAAAGTAACTGCTGCAATTGCTAAAATTCATGCTGAAACAGAATTTGAAAAATATCGAATTATACAAGATCAATTGTATATGTCTGATTTTGATCGCTATTTGTTAGAGTTAGAAGAAAAAATGAAATAGAATTTGAGAAGATATGAGTTATTCATTATGAATATATTCATATCTTTTTATTGTTGAGTTACCGAGGATTCCTCGATAACAGGGAAGGAGTGTAAAAAATGAACGACATATATTATTTCGTTAAAACATAGATTTTAAAAAGGGGGAATTATTATTGAGAGGAAATGAAATTGATATTTCAATTATTGTACGAAATGCAATTTTAGAAGAACTCTATGAAGAAAAAGAAATAGATGAAAAGACATATCACAAAATGAAAGAAATATTTTTAAACCAAGAGAAGAATTCACTAGATAAATAAAATAATCTTAGTAGTATGTTGATTGAAATGAGTGAGCGAATAATGAAAAAATTAAAAGCTGTTTTTTATGCAAGAGTATCTACAGATCATAGTGATCAACTTCATTCTTTAAAGGCACAACAAGATTATTTTTATCAATATTTAGATAATCATCCAGAGTTTGAATTAGTTAATTCATATGTTGATGAAGGTATTACAGGAACAAGCATTAAAAAAAGGAAATCATTCCAAAAAATGATTAATGATGCTTTGCATCATCATTTTGATATTATTCTTACAAAAGAAGTGACACGATTTGCAAGAAATACTTTAGATACTTTACAAATGGTCAGGTTATTAAAAGAAAATAATGTGAATGTGTTATTCTTGACAGATATGATTGATACAAGAACACATGAAGGTGAATTGCGTTTATCTTTAATGGCTACAATTGCTCAAGAAGAAGGTAGAAAAATTAGCCAAAGAGTCAATTGGGGATTTCAAAGAGCATTTGAAAATGAAAAACTTGTAATTACTAATGTTTATGGTTATGACATTGTCAAAGTTGGTCATGTGAGAAAACTTGAGGTGAATGAGCAACAGGCATATGTGATTCAACATATATTTAAATGGTACTTACAAGGATTGGGATATGGAAAAATTTCAAAAAGATTATATGAATGGAATATTCCTTCTCCTTCTGGTAACGCACATTGGGATACATCGGTGGTTGCTAAAATATTGGCCAATGAGAAATATATTGGTAGACTTGTGCAAGGAAAACAAAAGACAAATAATTATCTAGAAAAGAAAATATTAAGAAATATATCAAGAAATGATATGTATATTACTAACAATCATCATGAAGCCATTGTTGATAAAGAAATATTTTATGCAGTCCAACAATTAAGACAATCAAAAGTAAAAAATGGAGAAAGAAATCGAAGATATCCGTTGTCTGGTAAAGTCATTTGTGCAATGTGTGGAAAATCATATGCTCGAATGAAATATGGAAACAGTATTGGTTGGGGATGTAGAAAATGTGAAAATACGAATATTATTAATGAAACAGTACTTATAGAATTATTACGTTCATTTATAAGTACTGTTTTCATAAACAAAGAAAAGGTCAAGAAAGAATTGGTTGATGCGTTAATGAATTCTTATGATTTTATGAACTGTGAGAATCAAATTAATCAATTACACAAAGATATTGGATATATTAGACGTCGAATGAAATTATATTTAGATGATTATTTAGAAGAAAAGATATCAATAGAAGTCTATAAAGAAAATAAATTAAAAGAAGAAAAAGAATTAGAAGCAAAAGAAAAAGAACTTCAAGCATTAGAAATGAAGGAAAGTAATAATGATATGAAGAATGCTATTCATCATATTGTGAAAGTGATTGAAAAGAAAGTTGAAATAGATAAAGGAGTTATTCATCAAATCATTATCCAATATATAAAAGCAATCATTCCTAAAAAGATGAATGAGTATCACTTATATATGGATTTAAGTGATTGTTACTTTAAAGAAAATGTGGATTTATCACAATTTGAATATGTGAAAACTTATATATTTGATTTACAAGACTATCAATCGCCATATGTTAAAAAGAAATATAAACACCTTCAAAATACAAAACTTCATCTTTACATAAGGAGGTTGTCGTTATGAAAAAGACAAGAGTCGTTTTCTATGCCAGAGTTTCAAAAGATACCGAAGAACAGTTACATTCTTTTGAAGCACAGAAAAAATATTTTGAAGAATTTATTAGTAGAAATAAGGATATGGTATTCATAAGAGGATACGCAGATGAGGGAATATCAGGAGTTAATGTAAAGAAAAGAAAACAATTTCAACAAATGATTGAAGATGCTAAGAATAGCGAGTTTGATTTAATTCTTACAAAAGAAGTCACCCGTTTTGCAAGAAATACAGTGGATACTTTAGTCAATACAAGATTGTTGTTGAAATATAATGTTGGTGTTCTTTTTACAACAGATAATATTGATACAAGAAGTAATGATGGTGAATTACGTCTATCTTTAATGGCTACGCTTGCTCAAGAAGAAAGTCGCAAAATCAGTTCACGTGTCAATTGGGCAACAAAAAGAAATTATGAAAATGGTGTTGCACATGGGACAATGCCTTATGGTTATAAGCGAGAGAATGGAAAAATTGTTATTGTTGAAGATGAGGCTAAGGTTGTTCAACAGATCTTTCGACTTTATATTGATGGGTATGGCACAAGACGAATCGCTAACACATTAAATGAACAAGGTTATTATAATGCAACTGGTGGAGAGTGGCTTCCTTCTACGATAAGAGGAATGTTAAAGAATCGAAAATATTGTGGAGATCTTGTTCAAGGAATGAGTAAGACAATTGACTTTTTAGAAAAGAAAAGAGAAGTTGTTAAAGATGAAAGTCAATATTATGTATGTGTTTCGCATCATGATGCTATTATTGATAAACAAACTTTTGAATATGTTCAACAACTTCAAGAGAATCGTAAGAGTATAAATGATAAAAACGAGGTTAAAGTTCCCTTTAAATATAGCAATCAAAATATCTTTTCTAATAAGATTTTCTGTGGATATTGTAATGCAAGCTACCGTAGAATCAAAAGACCTTCTTCTCCAATATCTGATAAACGCAAATATTGCGATATTCAATGGTGAAGAC
>OHAH01001592.1_pt1 | contig 13923 bp, 10 predicted proteins | sample 1577071 | NCBI WGS metagenome assembly OHAH01 (sample SAMEA3541520, study PRJEB24748) | human gut metagenome | biome: human gut; feature: human-associated habitat; material: faeces | place: China | collected 2012 | reverse complement strand
GGCCGACGACATCTACGAGCGTTTCCACGTGAGCAAGAAGGTTTACAAGCGTGCCGTGGGCGATCTATACAAAAAGCGCCTCATCACCGTAAGCCCGATGAGCATCCGATTGGCGGAATAAAGCAGATTAGAACTATATATAATTAAGGTGGACATTGCTATTTTTTAAAAGCATTGTCCACCTTATTATTTATTTTGCATGATGCATTATATCCTTCTTTATTCTTCTACAACAGCATCCAATACGCTCCGCAAATTACCTATCAGATAAAACGGAAGATTGATCAACGTAAGCTCCTCTCAAGATAAGAGGCTTATGCTTTTTGTCTTGCTTCCAAGCCTCCAATTTACTGATGATATTTCGTCTAAACATATGCATTTGTTTCAAATCAGGGGCAAAGATACTACTTTTTTGTCGCAAATCAGCGGCAACAGCGTTAAAGTTTGTCGCAAATCAGGGGCAACAAGGCATTTCATTTAAAAAGGTGGCGCATCAAATTGTGCTTGATTAAAAACAGTTGCTGCCATATTTTTTTCCAGATTCCTTTTCTGCATATTATCCATTTTCACGTTTATCAAGCAAAAAGCTGATAAACTCATCGTGATATTAGAGAAGTCTTCTCAACAAATCACGAGCATCCATCGGCTTAGTCCCATTCTTCTTATGAGCTTCCATTTCATCAAGAGCACGGTTAAGACTTTCTGCCACATAGGCTTCCTGCTCTGCCTGGCTCATATAAGTTTCCTGGTAACTGTTTCCTGACTTGGAGATAGAACTGGCTAATTTTTCAGCATAGTCTTTGAGCTTGGCGACAAATTCGTCAAGCGTATATTGACCTGTAGAAGGTACTTGAAACTGAATATTAATCGTTTCCATCTTATTCCTTTCTTTTAAATTAACGCCACAAAATTAGCGAAAAGAATTGGAAACACCAAAGAAAATGATGAGAAATCATACTTTATCTTATTTTTTTCTCCTCACCCAAACCTTATGGCTGTGCTGACCCACAGAGCGGATGGGAACAGTCTCGTCATGGGATATCTCCTTCAACTCCAATGAGGCGGCGGTGCGGCTCAAGTTGTTGATGTAGGCATAGTCGGTAAGACCGATGAAGCCACTCTCATCGATGACATCCAAGGCTCGGGCGATGCGCTCCTCTCGGGTATATTTCTTTTTCAATATCAGTTTTACGCCACCCATATCCCGCTCCAGATCGCAGTCGGCTACCTGCTTCACAGACTTGATGAAATCGGGAGATGCCTTGAAGTTCACATCTCTTACGCCTACCTTGCGATAGGTCATCTTGTCGTCATCGCCCTGCATCTCCGTAGGTTTGTCATCCTCGAAACCCAGGGAGAGAGAAAAGGTACCGAGACCCTCCAGATTCACATTATAGCCCATGGAGAGCATCTCAACCAGTATTTCTTCCACATCCATCAGCACTGCCTCCGTGGTACTTGGCGAAATGCCACGATGATAACCCTGCATCCTTTCGATGAATTCCTTGCGAGATAGAGTGCGGTTGACTACCATCTTGGGATAAACCTTACGCTTGCCGGTATGATGAACATCCGACATCTCCTGCAACTTGTACTTTGCCATATCGATTCCTTTCCTTATTAAGTTCTACATCGTCATTTATAAAGAGAGACCGTAATCCTGGAAGAGATGGTTTGCATCCTTAAATGCATTCACCTATACTCTTAAGGATAATAGTCTTTATCATTAGAAGAAATCTCCGTTCAGCGATGTTGAATCTATGTTCAGCAGTGTTGAACTTAAGTTCGGCAGTGTTGAATACAAGTTCAGCAGTGCTGAACATAACTTTCTCCACGGCAAAGATACAATTTTACCTAGAGATAAACAAGAATTGTTCAGGATTTAAACTAAATTAAACAAGGGAGCGGACTAAAGCATTACCTAGTCCGCTCCCTTGCCTTCTAAGATATCATCTTTGATGTAGGAAAAGTAAAAAAGTACTAATTATTGCCCTATTATTAGAGTATCGAATAAAATAAGTATAACACAAATAAAGTATTAGCTATGATTTACGGTTACATTCGTGTCAGCAGTGATAAGCAAACTGTTGAAAACCAACGCTTCGAAATCAATAATTTCTGCAAGCGTAACAATCTTTCAATCGATGGCTGGATAGAAGAAACTATCAGTGGTACAAAGGCGTATAACAAGCGTGAGCTTGGCAAACTATTGAAGCGAGTAAACAAGGACGACCTTATTATTTGCGCAGAGTTGTCACGTCTCGGACGAAATCTCTTTATGATTATGGAGATACTTAATATCTGCATGACGAAGGAGTGTCGTGTCTGGACTATCAAGGACAATTACCGACTCGGCGATGACATTCAAAGCAAAGTGCTTGCTTTTGCCTTTGGACTTTCCGCAGAGATAGAGCGCAACCTTATCAGCCAACGCACAAAGGAGGCTTTGGCAAGAAAGAAAGCAGAGGGCGTTACGCTCGGACGACCAAAGGGAAGAAAGAGTTCTCCTGAAAAGTATAAGCTTTACGGAAAAGAAACTCTTATCAAAGAACTTCTTAAGGCAAATGTTTCCAAGCGAAAGATAGCAAAGTTGTGCAAGGTCGACCGAAATACACTTGACAGATACATAAAGTTCTTTTTGACAGAAGAGAAATGAGCGTTTTCGTGCAGCAAAGCGGGTCGGAGTGCGAGTTCTCCAACTCTGACTCTTGGGTTATTCTGTCTCCTATTGAGCAAAGCATCAAGCGTAAGATAGAAGCCGTAGGTACGCCTTTGAAGGATTGGGATATCCAAATCAACTATGGTATTAAGACAGGTTACAACGATGCGTTCATCATCAATACGGAAAAAAGAGATGAAATCTTGTCTAATTGCCAAAGCGAAGACGAGCGTACAAGAACGGCTGAACTTATACGACCGATTCTGCGAGGCAGGGACATCAAGAGGTATGGATATAACTGGGATGGATTGTATCTAATTGCAACTTTTCCTTCTCGCCATTATGATATAGAGAAGTATCCTGCCGTTAAAAATTATCTTTTAGGATTCGGCATTGAACGTCTGGAGCAAACGGGGAAGTCTCACATCGTAAATGGAGAGAAAATAAAAGCGAGAAAGAAGACCAATAATAAGTGGTTTGAAACCCAAGATAGCATCAGTTATTGGGAGGATTTTTCTAAGCCAAAAATCATATACCCGAATATGACAAAATATATGCCGTTTGTTTATGATGAAAGCAAGTTTCTTACCAATCAAAAATGCTTCATCATTACAGGTGGTTGTATGGCATACTTAACTGCATTTTTCAATTCTTCTATTTTCAAATTCTGTTTCCGAGATTCTTTTCCGGAACTTCAAGGTGGTACAAGAGAATTGAGTAAAATATTTTTCGACAAGATACCGATAAAGAAAATTACGCCAGAACAGAATGAAGCTTTTAGAAAAGCTGTTACCTCAATTCAATTAGATTATACAAAAAAATCAGCTGTTTCTATAGACATTATGCTATTCGATTTGTATAATCTAACGAATGAGGAACGTAAAGTTATAGGATATATTGAGATTAAGTGAAATTTTCTTCAATATATTTCTGCTCTTCATGAGATAAGCCATAAAGATTAAATATCTTTTGGCTAATCTCGTTTTCTATATCATCAGAGCAATTTGCTATCATCATTTCTAATAGCCTTTTAAATTCTATGTTAATTTCATACGTCACTGAAGGCAACTTTATTGGCTCCACGGCTTGCACACTTATAAGCAAGTCTCCAGTTCCTGTTTTAGGAGCATCTTTTAGTAAATAGTGTCCCATTGGAGTATTTAAAACACAGCAAACGAATTCTATGTTATTTCCTAATGCAAAACATGTACTGTCTAATCCTAAAGCCTCATTGTCATTGTAGCAGAATCTAAGTATTGAGCCAACTCGTTTCCATAAAATTTTTGGCTTAGAAAAATCCTCCTAATGATTAACTATAAAGCTAATTTCTTCTTCATCTAATCCATATTGTTTGCAGACCATGTCATCTATTTTTCTGTCTATTGTCGTATCTAGGTTTGAACATATCTGATTTACCAATTGTTCTATCCCTATATTTATTGGTGCAATAGGAATTTGCTCGATAGTATATTTTAGCCATCTATTTGTTCCAACTCCAGATGTTGTACCTATACAATGCTTGAAATACCATGTAATTAATTTGGAGTTCAACAACCCCAAAATATGAAGAACATGTTCTCCTGTTAAGAAGAAAACTGTATTCACGGACATAACGTTTTGGGCATAAGAAAACTTTGGTTCATCAGACAATTCGATCCATACAATTTGTTGTTTAGAAAAATCCTCCAAATAAGCGCAATTGCGTAGATTATACGGAGTATCACCCTTATCAGCACGTTTCGATATTCTATCCCAATATTGGTCAAGATGTGCCTTTATAGCAGGATAATCTTCTATATGTACACGCTCCAACTTGCCACGAATTCCATTGTGGGTATTGATTAGCCACAGATTGGCCCAGTTATACCCATATCTCTTGATGTCCCTGCCTCGCAGAATCGGTCGAATAAGCTCAGCCGTTCTTGTACGCTCGTCTTCTGTCTGACAATTCGCAAGAATCTCATTACGTTTCTCTGTTGATATAATAAAGGCTTCATTATATCCAGTTAGAACTCCACGATAAATGTTTATGTCCCAATCTTTGAGAGGCGTACCTACTGCTTCTATCTTACGCTTGATGCTTTGCTCAATAGGAGACAGAATAACCCAAGAGTCAGAGTTGGAGAACTCGCACTCCGACCCGCTTTGCTGCACGAAAACGCTCAAATTCTTTACGCTATCCTTGTTCTGCTTGTTTGTGACAGCGCACCAGGTTTTGTGCTCGTTTGGAGCTTTTGCGAAAAGCAGGATGTTGGTGTCTACCGTTGCGCTCTCAAAAATTTTAACACCTGCAAAATCAATCAAGAGCATAGGATTGGTATTCTTAGCAAAGAAGTCGCGCGTCTTCTCGCCATATCCTGCCCGCATCCACTTGTTGGAAGTGATGTAGCACAGATGTCCATTGGGCTTCAGAAGCTGATGGCCACGCTCGTAGAACAGACAATAGATATCGCCTGTACGAGCAAATGTCTTATAATTGCAATCGGCATACAACTTGGCTAATTTGCCGCCATCATTTTGAAGCTGAATATATGGTGGATTACCAATCACAATATCAAATCCATCACTTACTCCGAACATCCATGCAGGGTCGAAGAACTCTGCAACTGCATTTTGGTCGTATGGATTCCATGCAGCAAGTTGCTTTGCATCCTCTGGAGCAAAGTCATTGTCTTGCTCCAATAACTTAGCCAATTTCTCACGTAGCTGTTTGTCTTTCTCTCGCAATGTACTTTTGCGATAAGCTGTTTTTGCAGAGAAATGCTCATGACGTATTTCTGTCAGTTCCTTCTTGGTTGGTTCTATTTCTGGATTCTCAAACAGATTATGTGAAACTTGTTTCTTCTTTGCAATCAATGAATTGGCAGCCACAAACTTTGTTTCAAGGTTTGGCAATGTAGGAATGCCAAAGTTTGGCTTCGTTGCATCTTTCTCACAATTGCAAATAAGAGAGATGAAGAAGCGAAGCTTGGTAATCTGTGCAGCTATGCTTTGAATGTCGCTGCCATATATGCAATTTTCAATGATAGCCAACTTCATCTCATAGATATTCTCGTCTGGAGTGATATGACAAAGAATCTCTATCATCTTGTTGAGCAGTCCCATCGGGAAAGCCCCCGAACCACAAGCTGGGTCGAGTATCTTGATTGCCTTTAATTTGTCTGCAATAGTTTTATATTCTGCCTCTTTTGTCTTGTCATAGACGAACTCTGGAGAGAAGAGTGAACGCACGAAAGCAGTATTACCCAAATAGGAGATAAGACTTTCGTCAACCATATAGTTCACAATCTCGCGAGGCGTATAGAATGAACCACTTTGATTGCGAGCCGTTTCTTTTGTTTCTGGGTTGTACGCACCCAAAAGGTTCTCAAACACCTTACCAAGCAATTCTGGGTCGAGTGCCACTTGCTGCTCCTCAGGGGAGTTCTCTTCTATAGTGAAATTGTATCGGCTTAGTATGGAGATAAGTCCTCGTTCTGGTTCAAAGAACAGAACGTTTGGCACAACCGCACGATTGCGATAGCGTCCATCGGCAAATTTCTTGTCGTTACGGCTGAAACCATCATAGTTGTATGCCTGTTCTACGCCATCAATAGTCTTTGTCTTGTCAAGGCACTCAAAAAGACCGCCATTAAGGAATGGTACTTCAGAGAACAACTTTATCACTTCATCTTCCCTGATAGTGAACATTTCTGCATAGCGATAAAGTGTCTTGATGTCTTTCTTTACGTTGGTTGCAAACTTACGCTTGTTGCCCTGCTCATCCTCTATGGCACGGTTGAGAGTGCCGAAAAAGAGGTTCTGGAGAATGGCATTATAGTAGTTTCCAACTACGGCACTGTTCGGATCAAAATCCTTGAGTATAGTTTCGAGGAAGTCAACATCAAAGATTTTATTAGGCACAAGTTCTTTCTGCTTGATAAACCAAACAAACATAATTCGGGTTATCAAACGTATAATCTTTGTCTCAATATCTTCTCTGTCATCTGCCTCTATAGATGTGTTGTTCGGGAAATATACTCCAGATGCTGGGTCCACCGCCCATTGATACCACTCATACAAGTCTTTGTAGAATTGCTTGGTAAGTGCCTCAACGGAGAACGCTGCCGTAACATCGCTTAGAGCTAATTTGCTATTCTTCAACGCTCCAAATTGCTCTATTGCTGTACGGCATCCACGTCCCTCACCAAGAAGATATGTATAACGTTTGGTGTGAGTGGATAGTTTTTCGTATACCCCATTTCGATTAAATCCCCACGTCTCGCTGACGTAAGAGAAGCGCAGGACACTTTCATTCTTTCGATAGCAGAACAAAAATGCACCAGCGTAACCCATGTCACGCCAGTCTTTTGTGAGCATATCACGTATGCCTGCTCTGTTTCTCTCAATGTCAACTTTGTCTGAAAGTTCCACCTCATATATGGCAAGCGCTTCACCATCAGAAAGAGAAATCTTTCCCAGGTTGAGTGCGCTTTTTGCCAATCGGCTATTCGCTTTCACTTCCTTTGGACTTCGCCAAAAGCTGACATTGTTGAGAAATATGTCATGAAGCAGTTGCTGCCATGCTTCACGATTATATTTTGATTCTATGATTTCTTTATAGTTCATATTATTATTGTTATTTAAACGATTCTGATAATATTATCTCGGCGTTGCTTTCTTGTTCGTTCAACTGCGACTCTTGCGCCATGTAGTAAGCGGAATATTTCTTTGCCATTTCTATGATTTCTGCTAACGCTTCATCATGTGTCATTCGTGACTTTCCGCTTGTACGTCGTAAGTCTTTCTGTATGCGTTGCAAGCGCTTTGGTATGTAGGTTATGACACCACGCTCTGCCAAAGTCTTGAGCTGTACAACTTTTAGATACAGTTCGTTGTCATCTATTTCACGAATAAAGTTATTCAACAGACTTACCGCAGTACTAACTTGCGCACCAAGTGTGGCTTGAGTGTCTTGCGAAGTCTCTTGTGCTCGCATTTCCTCATCTCGCATAGCACGGAACTTCTGCAAAGCCATGTTGATATGTTTGTGATGTTGCTCAATGCGCTCTACAGGCTGCTCTTCTGTAGATGCCTTAAAGTATTTCAACGCATCAAGCACAGAGAGTTCCTTGGCTGTTTCCGAAACAAGGAAGAATACTTTTCTGAAATTCGTCTTGAGGAAAACAAGTGTGTCGCCAGTCAAGGTTACACCTTCTATCGTGCGCTTCTCTCTACCAGTACGACTTCGCAACGACAATTTTTCAATTCGGTTATATTCTCGGCGATTTGTCTTGTATAGAGTTCGAAGTTCCTCATAGAAAGGCAACTCTTGATTTGCTTCTTCCTTTTGCTTCTTCATTCCTTCGTCAAACAACTTGGTCAAGTCACGGTCAAGAATTTCCTGTTGTGAGTAAATTTGATTATCCTCGCCAAAAGTTGAGTGGAATGTTTGTATCTTACTCAGTGCTATCTGGTTGAGGTTTATCTCTCTGTTGCCCTCACGAGAAGGATAGAACACATAATTATATATGTGCTTAGATGCAGAACCAATACGATTGACACGGCCTATACGTTGCATCAGACGTGTACTGTTCCATGGCGTATCATAGTTGACTATGACATTGGCACGATGCAAGTTAATGCCCTCTGCTAAAACGTCAGTAGTGAGGATTATATTGTAATCGTTGAGCTTTGTTTTATAGTTTGCATCAAAGTTTTCTCGGATAGTTTTGAATAGCTTACTACGATTATCAGCCGAGATCACCAATACATCTTTGCGGTTGATGCGTCGCTCAAGATATTTAACCGTGTCAACTGACTCTGAGAAAACGACAAGCTTTTGCTCTGGATTACGGTCTTCCTTGAACAATTCATGTTTCAGCAATTCATTGAATTTTGCAAACTTAGAATCGTCAGCATCCGTAATTTTTTCCCATGCCTTGCACATCTTTTCCAATGTTTCTTGGTCGCCTTGTAGCATTTCTATAAATTCAGGCTTAAAGTCTTCGGCCTTAAACACTGAGTTCTTTGGATTGTCCTCCGCTTTGGCATTGAGTTTCTCTTCTATCTCCTCATCTGTGTATCCAGACTCCAGCAGGTTATTGATGTCAAGGTCTGGAGCAATAAACACCTTGTCTCGATTGAACATATCAAGCATATTCTGGTTGGCTTGACGGAAATTGCTAAGTGAGACTTGGAACGCATAAAAACTGCTTTCCAGTCGCTTGACAAGACCATTTTTACGGATGCCTGCCAGACTACGGCTTATAAGCTCTGCATTGTCATACAACCCATTAGATACTTCTGGTTTCAAATATGCAATGGCCTGATAACGGGCATAAGTCAGCTCCTTGTCGAGAGTCTGCATGGCACTTTCAAACAAGTCGGCAAGGTGCTCGTTTAGTTCATAACTGCTTGCATTTGGACGTTCAACCTTTGGAAATCCGTTCACGTCCTTGTTGTAACGTGCCACACTTTCTATGTCAGTTCTTGTACGGCGTACGGTTAATGGCTTTATAACACGATCTCGTACATGTTCTGCTAGTTTCTTAAACTGCGTAACATCAAAATTGGGGTCCTTTCTCAACTGCTGAAATTCTTTAATTAATGGAGAGAAAAATGCCGTTAAGTTTGCCACACCATCAATAGTACAACGGCGTGGGTCTTGGAAAAGCTGTATCTCGTTATAAATATCAGCAGGTGTATTGTTCATTGGTGTTGCAGAAATAAGCATCACTTTTTTCTTGTAGCCTGGTATGTTGCCTTGCTCAATGCGTGGCATCTTGCATATTTCCTGCAACTGCTCAAAAGCAGATGTGGTGTGTGAACGAAACTTGTGCGCCTCGTCCACTAATATCAAGTCGTATTCATCTGCATTCCAGTAGTTATAGTTCTCTTCATCAAGCACCTTTGACAAGCTACCGTTGGTAACGAATTTTGCATATTTGTCAATTCCAAAATCTTTAAATGTAGCCTTCCAGTTTTGTTCTACTGCTGGCGGATATACAACGAGTATCTTTGTCTTGTCTCGTCCATTCTCTATCAAGAACTTTTTAGCAATCATTGTCGCAATAACAGTCTTTCCCAAACCCACAACGTCAGCAAGGAAGAAACCATCATATCTAATCAGCTTTTGATAGCCTTCAACTACTGCATCCATTTGATAGTCATACTTGGTATAACCCTCAGGCATATCAAATGGATTATTATCATCAGTCGCTAAAACGCGGTCAGAAAAATATTCCATAAGCATCTTGATGTAAAGGTCGTAAGGCTTTACATCTCCTTTCAAATATGTTCTGTCAACTGAGGCCTTTACATCTTCTGCTGTTATGGCGCATCCTTCTGCTTCTTTCCACAATTGCTCGAATTCATCTTTTGCAAACTTAACATCATCATATCTATCAAGTTTTACATTAAACTCATACTGCTTATCCTCAGATATGCCAAGTCCATTACCTGACAAGTTGCTTGAGCCTGTAATGGCAACTCCCTGTGAATATTGGTTAAATTCGTCAGGATAAAGAATGTACAATTTTGCATGAATCTTTTTAGATGGATGTGCACGCAGTTCAAGTTTGCCATCAATTAAGTCTTGAATCATTTGGAACATTCCATCTTCCACTTCTTTCTTGTAATTGGAAGATTCAATGTCTCTACGGATTTTTCGCAAGCACTCTTCTCTTACTTCCTCTTCCGCACCGAAGAAAATTCTTCCTTGGTTTGCTGCTTGCGCAATGTATTTGTCCACATCAATTCCGATGAGGATTCTAACTCGATTTATGTTGTCCAAAAACGGACGCAAAGAGAAATAACCTGATGCTCTCAAAAATCCCACTACCGCATCAAGATTCTTTATATTTTGGTTATGTTGCAATATGCCCTCAAACTCTTTCATAAGGGTATTGCCATTCTTGTTCGTAAAGAAATTAGAATGTATTATTGATGTGTTGCTTTCTGGTGTCATAGTTGAAACATTACTTAATTTGCTGCTTAACGCAGCAATTGTTATTCATTGATTTTCGCCACCAATTCCGTTGGTGTCAAGACTTCCATCTTGGCAAAGGCAAACCATTTCTTGCCCAAGTCCTTGATGGATGCACCGATATGGTACACGACATCATCAATACACAAGAATCTGTCGTGTGACCTGCGGAACACACTTACATTGATAGGTGGATATTGGCTGTTGTGCCTGTTGATATCAAGATGTAACTGTTGATTTATTTGTTGAGTATAAATGTCAGCTGTTACGCCAATGACTCTTTTGTCCAGCAAGGTGAGAACTGTTTCATCGACATAATTGTCTATCAGTATAATGCTTCTTTTGGCGCTCTTTACCAAATCAGAAACAAACGTGTAGGCATCATATACTTGCCCATCATAGAATATTCCTTGCTTTGGCTGAACGCTTCCTTCGTCAAGTCTTCGGAACACTTCATCAATGCGTTTGTCTGATTCTTGTTGGTGTTGCATCATTTCAAGTTGATGATATTCGATGGTTGACAATCTTCTGAACACATCTGCATTGTTTATCAAGAAATGGCGCATGGACACAAAAGCATCCATGATACGGATGCTGACACGAATGGCAGTTTCGCTTCTCAGTACAGAGGCTAACATGGCAACTCCTTGTTCCGTAAATGCAAATGGACAGACTGTAGAATGCTTGAGACTACTGAACCGGTCGCAATTTGCGACCAGTTCTTGGAATTCATTTTGTGTTAGTTGAAATCTGAAATTCTCAGGAAATCTTAGAAGATTACGACGAACTTGCTCATTAAGTCGTTTAGTTTCAACATTATACAGGTCGGCAAGGTCTCTATCCAAGATTACTTGGACACCACGAATTATCAATATTCTATTTTCAACAGAAGACAACTGGTCACAATTTGCGACCAGTTCACTATTGCTTACTGTTATATTCTTTTCCTCTGCCATTATATTTTTACTTCGGGGTTGTCTACTATTATAATATCTGAAAGCTCAACCTGTAATAATCGAGATATTTTTATCAAGCTCTCAACATCAGGCTGATTGCAATTGGTACACCACTTTGATATAGTGGTTTGGTCCTTACCAAGTTGTTCGGCAAGCCATTTGCCTGTTTTCTTCTTTTCTACAAGTAATAACTTAAGCCGATTTAAATCTTTGTTTGCCATATTGTCATCTGTATTTTTTCGGTCTATCATCTATTAATGTGCAAAAATAGCACTTTTTTGTTAAAAACTTATTGAAAACGTCTAAGATTTAAGGATATTTCGCAATTGTATGATTAAAAATCATATATCGCCCACCTTCAAACGCTGCTGCTTGATGGTTCCGCCCATCGAGAAGCTGAGGCTTATGCCAAGACATAAGCTGGTTGGCAGCTCGTTACCTTGGCTTTTACCAAGAAGATGTAAGTTTTCCGTTAAATATTCTATTTTCTGATAGGTATTTCGGAAAAATTGCCTATTTTTGCAATGTGAATTCAAAACGAAGCAATTATGGCATTGAAATTATATCCTGTAGGAATCCAAACATTTGAGCGTATTCGAAAGGAAAACAAGCTCTATATCGACAAGACGGAATATGTCTATCGAATGACACATTCTGGTGGATGTTATTTCTTCTTAAGTCGTCCACGCCGTTTCGGTAAGTCACTTTTGGTGTCCACTTTTGAGAGTTATTTCTCTGGAAAGAAAGAACTGTTTGAGGGGCTTGCCATCGAAAAGTTAGAGCAGGAATGGATGGAATATCCTGTGCTGCACTTCGATATGAGTGGAGGTAAGCACATGGAGAAGGAGCAGTTGGAGGATTATCTCTCAAATCGTTTGGAAGCAGAAGAGAGAAAATGGGGGATTACCCATACTAAAAGAGGTGCAAATGATCGATTGACGGAATTAATTACCACCGCTTATGAAATTAGCGGCAAGCAGGTGGTCGTGCTCATCGACGAGTATGATGCGCCTATGCTCGATGTTGCTCACGATAAAGAAACTTTGGATGTGCTTCGCAATTTGATGCGCAATTTCTTTAGCCCACTCAAGATGTGTGAGCCTATGCTTCGTTTTGTCTTCCTGACTGGCATCACCAAGTTCTCGCAAGTGAGCATTTTTAGCGAGTTGAATAACATCAAAAATATTTCGTTGGATGATGAATATGCTGGAGTTTGCGGAATCACCAAGGAAGAATTGCTTACCCAGATGAGCGAGGATATAGATGTGTTGGCAGAGGCACAGGGGATGACAAGAGAGGAAACTATTGCTAAACTCAAGGAGAATTATGATGGCTATCACTTCTCACCAGCATCCCCTGATGTGTTTAATCCTTATAGCTTGCTCAACTGTTTTGATGATAAGAACTTCGGTGCTTATTGGTTCAGCTCAGGCACACCTACCTATCTTATCAACATGCTTCGCAAGTTTAAGGTCTTGCCAGCCAAGATAGGCAGGTCATTGGCTCGTTCCTCAGCTTTCGATGCACCTACGGAGAACTTGAAGACCATCACGCCTTTGCTCTATCAGAGCGGCTACATCACCATCAAGGGCTATGACAAGATGAGCCAACTCTTCACGCTCGACTTGCCTAACAAGGAAATCAAGGTGGGCTTATTTGAGAGCCTTCTGCCTTATTATTTGGAAGGCATGTATGCCGAGGAGGGAGATGTAGCAATCGCCCAGATGTCTGTCTTGATTCGCCAAGGCGACATGGATGGAGCCTTGCGCTTGCTCCAGGAGTTCTTGGGCACGGTGCCTTATTGTAACAATACCAATTACGAGGGGCATTACCAGCAGGTGCTTTTCATCATCTTCACCCTCTTGACTCACTTTGTGGTGGATGTGGAGGTTCACACACCGAATGGAAGGGTGGATGTAGTGATGGAGACTGAGGATGCTCTCTATCTCATCGAACTGAAACTCAACAAGAGTGCACAGGCCGCCATGCAGCAAATCAACCTCAAGCAATATGACCAGCGTTTTGCGAGATGTGGCAAGCCGATAGTAAAAGTTGGTGTAAACTTTGATGCCAAGAAAGGGAATATTGAGGATTGGACCATAGAACCATAAATAAGAGTCCACTTTTAAAAGTGGTAGCAACCCATAATAAAAAAAGACCGAGTAACTTTTCTATTGGAAGTTGCTCGGTCTTTTAGGGTTGAAGTAGAATTAAAACTGCCTTATTCTGCCAATCGGATGCTCATAGGGCTTACGGTGATGAGGCGCTTCTTGTAGAGGTTGCCTATGGCACGCTTGTAAACCTTCTTGCTCACGTGGAAACGCTCGTAGATGTCGTCGGCC
>OHAH01001578.1_pt1 | contig 13996 bp, 16 predicted proteins | sample 1577071 | NCBI WGS metagenome assembly OHAH01 (sample SAMEA3541520, study PRJEB24748) | human gut metagenome | biome: human gut; feature: human-associated habitat; material: faeces | place: China | collected 2012 | reverse complement strand
CTTATTTTGCTTTCATCAGCTTGCGGTTCGCAAAGATCGCCGTGCTGATCATAGTAGAAACCATGAGAAATACAAATGCAGTAACAGCAGAAACCGCCATTGCCTCCGGTCGGAGCGTAAGAGCGCTCGAAAGTAGATTCCATGTAACAACATCAAATAGCGCAATTGCAGCACATGTGCCAAACAAGACTGCAAGGGTTTCCAAAGGAATAAGTGCCATGATGATTTCCCGGAATACTGCCTTGGATGACCTGCCCAAGAGGCGAACACCACGGATCGTCAAGTTCATTCTGCGGAAATTCAGAAACAAAAACAGTGCGGAAGTAAGCAGGAATACTCCGATGCCGACCATCATCAGGCGCATGGCATTGGTTTCAAGTGCATCCAGTGATTCCTGCATAGAAGAAAAGTCCTGATCGAAATAGAGAAATTGTCCAGCGAGGTTCTGCTGCTCCATGTACTTTTCAAATTCTTTTGCAGAGCCATTTTTCAGGACAAAAGTGTTCAGTAAGGAATTTGCCCGTGTTTCATAATTCTGCGCATTAGGAACAGATGCTTTGGGAACCAAAATCGTGTCCGCATTAAGCTGATATGCGCCAAATGCGAATCGAGCGCCAGTATAAATGCCAATAACGGTATAATTATTGCATACACCGATCGCATCATCGAGAGACATATAGTATCGTTGACGATAAGGGCCCGGATCTTCCGCCGCAAGCATAGAATTCGCCGTCGCACCGTTGTTGTATTCCCCAAATCCAGAATCATAGTAGTCAAGCTGAATCATATCTCCCAGCCGGAGGTTCAGGCCAACGGTGTTGGTCAGATAGATCATGACGAAGGAGGACAGGAATGCATACACCACGTTGCCTGCAATATCGCCTGAACCATAGCCGACTTTATTATACCACTTTAGATAACGTTTCTCAGTCATTGTGCTTTCTCCCATCTTGCTTGTTTTGTGTGGGCGCGACCAATCTGCTGCGCACTTCAGACTGGAATTCTCATTACGCAAGTTACCCAAATCTCTTGCGTTTCGTCTGAAAATATTATAGAATCTAATGGAACGAAAAGATATAGACAAGATGGAACAAAATATGCACAAAATCAAAGAGTTTGTAATTTTTTGATAGAACATTTCTCAAATCACTGTAAAATCTCTGAAGATGAGGAGGACGCAGGGATGTATTTCAACTCAGGATATTTGAACAACTCCCGTTTGGATTTCAAAGACTACTCAAAGCCGCTGGTCGTAGGCAGTTGCGGCACTTATCGCTTGAAAAAACGCCCTAAGCTACCTACTTTTTGGGCAAAGGGTCGCAGAGACTATCAAATCCTCTATGTGGCATCTGGTAAAGCACACTTCTGGTTCGATGGTGTTGAGGAAGTGGTGACTTCTGGACACATGGTGCTTTATCAGCCGACAGAAATCCAGAAGTATGTCTACTATGTAGAAGATCATCCAGAGGTGTTCTGGATTCACTTTACAGGATATGATGTCAAAAACATCCTGAACTATCACGGAATACCCTTGGACAAGCACGTTTTTTACAGCGGCACACTGCCGGATTACAAAATGCTGTTCCGAAAGATCATCCGGGAACTGCAACAATGTGAATATGGCTATGAAGACTATATTGCTTCTCTCTTCAACATCATTCTGCTTTTAGTAAGCAGGCAACAGCAGGAAAGCGAGAAAACAACTACAAGCATCCCCGAAGAAATCGAAGCCGCCGTTGCCTACTTTAACGAGAATTATAATACAAAGGTCAGTGTGGACGATTACGCAGAATCGCTGCATATCAGTACGAACTGGTTTATCCGTAATTTTAAGCAGTACATGAAAATAAGCCCTGCACAATACATCCTGTCCCTTCGGATGGTAAATGCACAAAGCTTATTGGAGAACACCGAATACAATATTGGAGAAATTGCAGAGATCGTAGGGTATGATAACCCACTCTATTTTAGCCGGGTATTCAAGAAAGAGTATGGTGTCAGTCCGGCACAGTACCGAAAGAATCTGGAAGAATCCACTGAAAAATGAGAAAGATTCCTTGATTCAGACGTTCCTGCCTGTTGAGATGTACCTGACATATCAAGTTGACGGCGAACCGTTGGAACAGCTCCCGAATGGATACAGCGACCATTATGTGCCGGATGGCTTTGTACGAGATTAGAGTGTATACAAGGAGGTCTCTTTATGTTAGAACATTTTTTCAAATCGCTAGTTGCAACAGTTTCTGACCCTTACCAATGCAATCGCATCACGGATGCGTTGGCGGCAGCTGGAATTAAATTCTATTGCAAATCCAAAGATGTCAATCGGCATAACACATTTGACCAAGCGAGAATTGGAACTCTCGGCATAAAACCGCAGTATGTCACAGAGGTGTTTGTGGACAAAGAAAATGCTGATATGGCTCTGCACATTATACATACTCTGTCATAAGCCCGGAGTTCCCCTGCGAACAAAATATTCCGATATAAAAAGGACGCTGCCGCCTCTGGGTAAGAGGTTGCAGCGTCTTTTTGGTATCAGAGGGCGAATGATCTGTCAGATTGGACGGCTCCCAACGAATGCGATGCTTTTAGCTTGCGTCTTTCTGTTCGTCAAGAATGCGCCAGCCGTCCATCAGGTCTGAATTTTCCATAATAAAGGTGTGGGCAGTATCCTGTCCCCACGAGTTGTCGTATTTCAGCATCAGATAATCGCTCAACTCGGTTCGATTTTTGAACTTCAACAAGCGATACGGCTCCTGAAAAGCGACCTTTTCGACGAAATATACCGCATCCGATGTGGGAAGCATAACGCCGACATGACCGATCATAAGAGAATTGTCCGTTTCAGAGAACTGATCGTGCAGGACTACGGAGACAAGACGGATCTTATCATCGTCCACGAAGGAGAGACCGCGTTTCTTCCATTCCTGCTGAATCGTTTTCAAATGGGTAGGAATATCGGTCGTATTGGCGGTTTTAACCGGGGCGAACAGCGCATCAAATTTTTGCCGTTCGTCGCCGCAAAGGGATTCCGGGTCAGAATCCAGTGTTTCATAGTCCATAAACAGGGTGTCCTCGGCTGAGTCAAGGTCTGCCTTGCCCGTGACAGTGATAAAATCACCGAACAGCCCACAAGCGGTGATCCGACAGTTCCAGCCGGGGAAGGTGTCATATTTTTCCGTCCATGCGTCCTGCATGGAGTAAGGATCGTATTTCAGATCCAAAGGCTTGGCATTTTCAAACCCTGTGGTGAGCCATGCCGGGTCCACAGCATTGTTGAACTTTTGCACATGATCAAAGAAGGTCTGTATCCGCAGGTCGGATACGCCGGCATCCTGCAAAAGTTTGGAAAGAAGAGCCTGTGTATCCGAATCTGCCAAATTGGAGTATTCAATTTGCTGAAGGACGGGCTGAGAAGCTTTTTGAGTGCAGCCTCCTGCCAGAAGCGCACCGCAAAAGAGTGCAGCGGTGCAGACAAGAAAAGTTCGACGTTTCAAAAATGGTCACCTCGCTGTGTTTTTGGAAAGTTTCTTTGAGTGCCGGAGTCTCAACCATAAGCGAAGAGAGCAACGCCGTTGGTCTCGTAACGAATGGTATCACAGATAAACAAAGAAAATCAATGACTTCTGTCGTATTTGACCCTATATAATGTTGCAGTGTCCATATCCCATACGGCTAACGTCCATGTGGGGAAAGACGATGCGGCAGTTTTCTGAACGATTTTCTTCATGTCGGACACAACAGGAGTATACCCAAGTTGGAAAATGAAACAGAATGGTATAATGCATTTGAAATTTAACGATGCTGAGTCCAGACAGTATCGGATCGTACATTGTGTTCTCGATAGAAGCACAATGGGGTTCAAGAGGCCGTGAGTTCGATTCTCGCCACTCCGACCAAGAGCCAGCAGATTTATCTGCTGGCTCTTTTGCTGCAACAAAAGGCCGGGGCAGGGGAGAACCCTCTGTCCCGGCCTTTCTGCGCGATGCGGGGGCCGTCAGCCCTCCATCTTGCGCTCCACGAAGTCGCCCACCATCTTGTCCAGCTGGCTCACGGCGTGCTCGGCACCTTTGGCGATCTTGCGGGCGGTGCGGCGCATCTGGCGCTGGCTCGTGTTGGTGGCCATGACGCCGGCGGCACCCAGTGCGGCACCGGCGGCCATGCCGATCAGGAGCGGGGCGGTGGAGCTTGTGTGTTCGTTTTTCATAGGAGGCACTCCCTTCGAATCAAAATTTTTGGGCTGCGAGGATAGTATTTCCGCCAAAGGATTCACTATACGCTTTTTTTGTGCAGGAAAATGTGGTATACTGTATGATATGCTGATAAACTGGGCCGGTTATGGGCTGGCTTGGTTTATGGGAAAAGGCATATTCCGCGAAGGAGGTTTCTTTTTTGCTGAAGATAACGGAACCGAAAAAAGTTCTCTGCATCCATGACCTTTCCGGTGTGGGACGCTGCAGTCTGGCGGTCATCCTGCCGGTGCTCAGCGTCATGGGCGTCCAGCCGGTGGCACTGCCCACGGTGGTGCTCTCCACCCACACCGGCGGCTTCGGGACACCGGCCCGTCTGGACGGCTGCGCCTACGGCGAGGCCGCACTGGAACATTACCGGGAACTGGGGCTGAACTTCGACTGCATTTACACCGGCTACCTCGGAGGCGAGGAGCAGGCCGCGCTGGCCGAAAAGGCCTTTGACCTCTGGCCCTCGGCCTATAAGGTGGTAGACCCCGTGATGGGCGACAACGGCAAGGCTTACTCTACCGTGACCCCGGCCTTCATCGACCGGATGCGGCAGCTCTGCCGCCGGGCCGACCTCATCCTGCCCAACGCCACCGAGGCCGGCCTGCTGCTGGAAAAAGAGCTGCCCGCCCAGCTGGACGAGGAAAGCGCCCGGGCGCTGGCCGACGAACTGGCGGCGTCGCTGACCCCCAACGTGGTGGTCACCGGCCTGCAGCTGGACAAGTACATCGCCTGCGCCGGTGCAGGCCGCGACCGCTTCGTGGTCAAGAAGCTGCATATTGCCCGCAGCTTCCCCGGCACGGGCGACCTCTACGGTGCGGTGCTCATCGGCTCGCTCATCCAGGGCAACGCCCTGAGCGCGGCGGCAGACAACGCGGCAGAGTTCGTGGCGCTGGCCATCCAGAAAACGCCCTGCGACCAGGACACCCGCTTCGGCGTCTGGTTCGAGCCGCTGCTGCCCCGCCTGTGTCCGATGGGGGAGGAGTAAACAGCGATGAGTGAAAAACCGACCCTGAACATCGTTCTGGTGGAGCCGCGCATCCCCCAGAACACCGGCAACGTGGCCCGCACCTGTGCCTGCACGGCCTGCCGCCTCCATCTGGTGGGGCCGATGGGCTTTGCCATCGACGACAAGAAGCTCAAGCACGCCGGGCTGGATTACTGGCACTATCTGGACATCAGCTATTACGACAGTCTGGATGACTTCTTCTCGAAGAACGATGGGCCTTTCTACTACTTTACGACCAAAGCGCCCCAGCGCTACACCGACGTCGCCTACCCGGACGGGGCATACCTCGTGTTCGGACGGGAAGATGCCGGTCTGCCGGAAGCGCTGCTGGCAGCTAATCAGGAGCACTGCATCCGGATGCCCATGCGGGACACCTGCCGCAGCCTGAACCTGTCCAACAGCGTCGCCGTGGGCGTGTACGAGGTACTGCGCCAGTGGGACTTCCCGGAGCTGCTGGACCACGGCCGCCTGCGAGACTACGAATGGAAATGAGGAACACTATGAGCAAAATCGCGATTTTGACCGACTCCTCCTGCGACATCCCGCAGGAGCTGGCCGAGAAATACGGCATCGACATTATGGGCTTCCACATCCTGCTGGACGACGAAGACATCGTGGAGCGTGAAAAGTACACCCCCGAGGAGTTCTACGACAAGATGCGCGCCGCCAAGGGCATTCCCTCCACGGCTGCCATCACCCCCATCCAGTTCTGTGAGAAATACTGCCAGTATGTGGACGAGGGCTACACCGATGTCATCCATGTCCCCATCAACCGCTCCGGCTCTTCCACCTACAACAACGCCGTCATGGCCCAGGGGATGCTGCGGGAGGAGCGCCCGGAACACCACCTGAACATCCATCTGCTCGACCCCCACACCTATTCGATGGTGTTCGGCTGGTATCTGTGCGAGATGGCCCGCAAACTGCAGAACGGCGCGGAGCTCCGCCACGTCATCAGCGAGTTTGAGACCCAGATGAACAAGATGGAGGTCATCCTCGGACCCTACAGCCTCAAGCAGATGAAGAAGAGCGGCCGCATCTCTGCCGCCGCCGCGGTCATGGGCGAGCTGATGGGCATTCGTCCCATCATCACCCTCATCGACGGCAAGACCAGGGTGGAGAGCAAGGTGCGCGGCGACGACAAGGTCATCCCCGCCATGATCGACCTGTGCAAAAAGCGCACCGAGGGCGTGGAGGACTTCGATTATATGATCGGCCACACCTCCATCCCCCAGGCCGCTGAGCTGGAAAAAGCCTGCCGCAAAGCCTTCGGCAAGGCTCCGCTCACTACCTTCAATCTGGGCGGCGTCGTCTCGGCCAACACCGGCCCCGACACCCTTGCGCTGGTCTATGTGGGCAAGGCCCGAGACTGAGCATATCACGGAAAGACTGCTGCTGTGCGGCAGTCTTTTTTCGTATCGCCGTTGCATTCCGGCCCAAAGTATGGTATAATTTTTCACGCTGTGCCTGCGGGTACGGCTCCTTAAAGAGCAACTTAGGATTTTAGGCTCCCCGGCGTGTCTCGAACCATGCCGGGCCAAACCCACGGGGGCTGGCGGTCCCCGCGCGGTCAAAATCAAACCGCTGGAGTTATACGATGAAAAATCAGAACCTTTCCGTCCGTAAACTGGCCCGCTGCGGCATGGTCGCAGCCCTTTACGTCGTGCTCTGCATGGCACTGCAGCCGTTCTCTTACGGCGCTGTGCAGGTGCGTGTGGCCGAGGCGCTCTGCCTGCTGCCCGTGTTTGGTGCCGAGTACATTTTCGGCGTGGTGCTGGGCTGCTTCCTGGCAAACCTGCTGGGCTCCACCATCGTGGACGTCATCTTCGGCACTCTGGCCACCCTGCTGGCCTGCCTCGTGACCTACAAGCTGCGGAACATCCGCTTCAAGGGTCTGGCCCTTGCGGCCTCGCTGCCCCCGGTGGTCTTCAATGCCGTCATCATCGGCATCGAGATCGCGGTGATGTTCCCGGACCCCTCTTCCAGCGCACCCCTCTGGCTGGCCTGCGTCACCAACGGCATCTCCGTGGGCATCGGTGAGCTCATCAGCTGCACCGTGCTGGGCGTTCTGCTGGTCCGCATCATCGAGGCCAGCCCTTCGGTCAGGAAGGTCTTCGAGTCCTGAACTTGATCCCTTCGGCGGGCGGGCCTGATCGAGCAGGCCCTCTGCCGGGGAATGAAAGGCTATTTTATCGGGTTGCTCGGCCTTTCGGATGATCGATATAGAACGGCGAAGCGCCGCGCAGGAAACTGTGCGGCGCTTTTTCATAAAAGAAACGAAAGAGCGCTGATTCTACTGCCCGTCGGTTGCGCGGGAGGGTGCGGCCCGGTACAATAAGGCCAGAAAGGGGCGGCAGACGCCCGCAAGGAGGCAGAAGATATGTACGAACTGGACAAGGCTGCATTTGGCCGCTTTCTGGCCCAGCTGCGCAGAGAAAAGGGGATGACCCAGAAGGAGCTTGCCGCGACGCTGTACGTGTCCGACAAGGCCGTCAGCAAGTGGGAACGGGGACTGAGTGTGCCGGACATCTCGCTGTTGGTGCCGCTGGCCGAGCAGCTGAACGTGACGGTGGCCGAGCTTCTGCAGGGACGCCGGGTAGAGGAGGAGCGGCGCTTCACCCGCGAGGAGACCGAAGACCTCATCCGCAAGGCGCTGACCTTTTCGGCAGAGCCGCCGGAGCGCCGTCAGGCACGGACGAAGAAGTATCTGCCGGTGTATGTCATCTGCTGCGTGCTGGGCGTTGCAGAAGCGCTGGCCGTCTGGGCGGCGGGACTGGCCGACATCGAGGGAGCGCTGGCTCTGCTCATCATCGGTGTGGTTTTCGGCGTCGTCTACGGGGCCTATGCCATGTTCTGGATGGCCGAGACCCTGCCCCGCTACTACGACGAGAACCGCATCTGCAACTTTGCACAGGGTGCGTTCCACATCCACATCCCGGGCATCTATTACAACAACCGAAACTGGAAGCACGTCCTGCGGGCGTTCCGGGTCTGGTCGATGGCGTCGCTGGTGCTGGTGCCGCCCTGCACGGCGGGGGCAGTTTTCGTTGAGCGTGCCTCCGGCTGGCAGGTGTGGGGCGCGGTGCTGGTGGTGTATATCGCCTCGCTGTTCGGGGCGATCGTGATACCGGCGAAGAGGTTCGAGTGAGGGAGAGGTTTTCCTTCCCCTCTCTGAGACCCGCATATTATCTGGCCAAGTGACAAATTATCGACGATGCATCGGCAAGAAAGTCACTTGGCCAAGGTGGCCAAATGGGCGATGCTGACCAAGTGACTCACTTGGCCAATGGGGGTCACTTGGCCAAACTGGCCAACTGGCAAAATATAACGTAACTATATTATTAAATGGTCACTTGGCCACATGATCTACTACAGTATACAGGAGAAACTTACATGCTCAAGGATTCACAGCTCGACCTCTGCGGACGGGTGGATTTTGCCCGCACGACACCGCTGCTGGCGCGGGACGAGGCGTTCTCGTTTGCCTGCGCAGGCTGCGGCGGCTGCTGCCGGGGGCGGGAGGACATCGTGCTGTCGGGCTTTGACCTCTGGCGAATCGCGGCCCGGCTGCGCCTGCCGCCCCAGACCGTGGCCCGGGCCTTCTGCCGCGCGTCCATCGGGCAGGTGAGCCATCTGCCGGTGCTGCGGCTGGCCCCCGTGAAGGAGGAGCGGAACAACTGCCCCTTCCTCACCGAGAACCACTGCGCCATCCACGACGCCGAACCGCTGGTCTGCGCCCTCTACCCGCTGGCACAGGAGATCAGCAGGGCAGGGGAGGTGAACTACTTTTTGCAGCCCACCGACTGCGGAGGGCGTGTCATCGAGGCAAAAGTGGAGGACTATCTGGCCCGCTACGATGTGCCTGCCCGGGAAAAGACCGACGTCCGCTGGGCGCAGACCTGCATGGACCTGGAAGACGTGGTGGAGCCGCTGGACGCCGCCCTCGAGCCGCCCCTGCGCCGCCGGATGCAGGCGAAGCTCTGGCAGGCACTCTATTTTAAGTTCGACTATGAGAAAGAGTACCTCCCTCAGCTGGAAGAAAACCTCGTCTGGCTGGGCGCAGAGCTGCAAAAACTGACGGACTATCAGCAGAGAAGAAATACCTATCGAAAAAAGTGATAGATATATTCACTTTAATAGATAATTAGAACCGAAACGGCGTTGCCATCGGACGGAAATCGTGATATACTTCACGAGTGTAAAGCAGAGGCTCTCTGCTGGACATTCAAATGCTTTTCGGCGCGGCGTCCTGCTGCCGCGTAGATGGAAAAATGAGGGAGTAATCATTATGCGTAAAATCACTCGTCGTTCGTTTCTGGCTGCTGCCGCTGTCTGCGGCGCTGCTGCTGCCCTGACCGCCTGCGGCGGCTCTTCTGCATCCTCCACGGCTGCTTCTTCTGTGGCATCTTCTGCCGCTTCCGGCTCCGCTGCCGCTTCCGGCGACACCTACACCATCGGCATCTGCCAGCTGGTGCAGCACGCTGCTCTGGACGCTGCAACGCAGGGCTTTGAGGACGCTCTGACCGCAGAGTTCGGCGACAACGTGAAGTTCGACTTCCAGAATGCACAGGGTGACTCCGCTACCTGCGCCACCATCGCCAACGGCTTCGTTTCCTCCGGCGTTGACCTCATCATGGCAAACGCCACCCCCGCTCTGCAGGCTGCACAGTCTGCCACCAATGAGATCCCCGTTCTGGGTACTTCCGTCACCGAGTACGGCGTAGCTCTGGGCCTGACCGACTTCTCCGGCACCGTCGGCGGCAACATCTCCGGCACCTCTGACCTGGCTCCGCTGGACCAGCAGGCTGATATGATCGTGGAGTGGATGCCCGACGCCAAGAAGGTCGGCCTGCTGTACTGCTCCGCTGAGGCCAACAGCCAGTATCAGGTGGATGAGGTCCAGAAGTATCTGGAGGCCAAGGGCGTCACCGCGACTCAGTACGCTTTCTCCGACTCCAACGACCTGTCTTCCGTCTGCCAGAAGGCCGCTGACGAGAACGACGCTCTGTATGTCCCCACCGACAACACCGTCGCTGCCAACACCGGCATCGTGGACGGAATCTGCCGCCCGGTCAAGAAGCCCGTCTTCGCCGGTGAGGAGGGCATCTGCTCCGGCTGCGGCGTGGCCACCCTGTCCATCAGCTACTACGATCTGGGCTACACCACCGGTGAGATGGCCGCCAAGATCCTGACCGGCGAGGCCGACATTTCGGAGATGCCCATCGAGTACACCGATGTGACCAAGAAATACAACAAGACCATCTGCGAGGATCTGGGCCTGACCGTTCCGGAAGGCTACGAGGCCATCGAGGGGTGATCCGCACAGCGGGCGGCAGAGCAAAGGCTCTGCTGCTGCGGAAAACAGGATAAAATACAGCGGAGAAGAGCGGAAAACGTGCTTCTCCGCTGTTCCCGTATGAACGCGGGAACGAAAAAAGTGTATCGTTTGGAGGTTTTATTTTGGAACTGCTTGCTAGACTTGCCAACCTGCCCGGTGCGCTGCCCGGCGCCTGTGCACAGGGCCTCATCTGGGGCATCATGGCCATTGGTGTGTACCTGACCTACCGCATCCTCGATGTCGCAGACCTGACCGTGGACGGCTCCTTCGGCACCGGCGGCGCGGTCTGCGTCATGTGCCTGCTCTCCGGCATGAACGTCTGGGCGGCGCTCTTCGTGGCGCTGCTGGCGGGCCTTGCCACGGGTCTGGTCACCGGCCTGCTCCATACCTTTATGGGCATCCCGGCCATCCTCGCCGGCATCCTGACCCAGCTGGCCCTCTATTCCATCAACCTGAAGATCATGGGCAAGGCCAACCAGTCCATCAATGTGGACAAGTACGACCTGCTCATCTCGCTGCGCTGGGTCAAGGAATTTGCCCTGCACAACCCCATCGTGATGGTCATCCTCGTCACGGCGGCACTCATCGGGGTGCTGTACTGGTTCTTCGGCACCGAGCTGGGCTGCGGCATCCGTGCTACCGGCTCCAACCCCGCCATGTCCCGCGCACAGGGCATCAACACCAGCTTCAATGTGGTGCTGGGTCTGGCCGTCTCCAACGGTCTGGTCGCACTGTCCGGTGCGCTGCTGAGCCAGTATCAGGGCTTTGCAGATGTCAGCATGGGCCGCGGTGCCATCGTCATCGGTCTGGCTGCCGTCATCATCGGTGAGGCCGTGTTTGGCCGCATCTTCCAGAACTTTGCACTCAAGCTGGTGTCCGTTTCGCTGGGTGCGATCATCTATTACATCGTCATCCAGCTGGTGCTGACCCTCGGCTTTGACGCAAACCTGCTCAAGCTGCTCAGCGCCTCCGTGGTGGCCATCTTCCTGGCGGTGCCTTACTGGAAGAGCCGGTACTTCGCAAAGCCGACTGCAAAAAAGAAGGAGGGTGCGAAAAATGCTTGAGATCCAGAATGTCTCCAAGACCTTCAATGCAGGCACGGTCAATAAGAAAACGGCCCTGAATGGGCTGAACTTGAAGCTGAACGAGGGCGACTTCGTTACCGTCATCGGCGGCAACGGTGCGGGTAAATCCACCATGCTGAACGCGGTGGCCGGTGTCTGGCCCATAGACGAGGGCAAGATTTTGATCGACGGCATCGACGTCACCAAACTGAGCGAGCACCAGCGCGCCGCCTACATCGGCCGCGTCTTTCAGGACCCCATGACCGGCACGGCCGCCACCATGCAGATCGAAGAGAACCTCGCCCTGGCCGCCCGGCGCGGCAAGCGGCGCGGCCTGCGGGTCGGCATCACTAAGGCCGAGCGGGAGCGCTACCGCGAACTGCTCAAGAGTCTGGACCTGGGCCTGGAAGACCGCCTGACCGCCCGCGTGGGTCTGCTGTCCGGCGGTCAGCGCCAGGCGCTGACCCTGCTGATGGCGACCATGAACAAGCCCAAGCTCCTGCTGCTGGACGAGCACACCGCCGCCCTTGACCCGAAGACGGCGCTCAAGGTGCTGACCCTCTCGGCTAAGATCGTGGAGGAGAACCACCTGACCACCATGATGATCACCCACAATATGAAGGATGCCATCAAGTACGGCAACCGCCTCATCATGATGTACGAGGGCCACATCATCTACGATGTCTCCGGGGAGGAGAAGAAGAAGCTGCAGGTCTCCGACCTGCTGGCCAAGTTCCAGATCGCCAGCGGCGGCGAGTTTGCAAACGACCGCATGATCCTGTCCTGATTTGATTCTGAGGAGGGGGCGTCCTGCCTGTGTATGGGTGGGACGCCCTTTTTCCTCGTGGAGCTGACGCTGCTGTTTTTTCACTATTACATCTGTGCAATGCTCCTGACACCGGAAGAGAACGCAGCCCTCAAGCGGGTGAAGGTGGTGCGGGCCATTTGCTGTGTGGGCCTTGCGCTGGTGGTCGTATCGCAGTTCACCGGGCTGTATTATACGTTCGATGCGTCCAATGTCTACCACCGCACTGCATGGTATCCCATTTCCATGATCGTTCCGACGGTGGCCATGGCGCTGGACGGCAGCCTGCTGCTGCAATACCGGGCGCGCATCAGCCGGGGCATGTTTCTGGCGACGGGGTCCTATCTGGTGCTGCCGCTGCTCGCGATCTCGATCCAGGTCGTGCACTACGGTCTGGCGCTGGTCGATCTGGCCATCAGCGTTGCGATGGTCCTGATGTTCCTGGTCTCCATCAAGGAGCAGAATGAAGAGATGCTCCGGCTGGAAACGAGCCGGCACATCTGGCGGAAAAGTTGGACATCGCCACGGTGCTGAACCGCTGCGTCGAGAAGCTCTCCGGCGGCGGGCACGATCTGGACAAGGCGACTCATGACCTGCTGGGCGTCATCAATGACTATTTTTGTGCAGACCGCAGCTATGTTTTTGAGCTGGACGCAGCCCACAGCATCGCTGTGAATACCCACGAGTTCGTCCGGGACGGTGTGAGCGCCGAAAAGGACAACTTGCAGAAAGTTCCGGTGGAGATCATTGCCTCCTGGCTGGAGGCCTTTGAACGGGACGGGATCTATTTCATGGAGGATGTCGGGCAGGTAAAAGGCACGGAGCTGTACGCGATAATGCAGCAGCAGAATGTACAGCGCCTGCTGGCGGTGCCACTGCGGCGGGAAACGCGCATCATCGGCTTTCTGGGCGTCGATAACCCCAGAGAGCATTCGCATGACCCGACGCTGCTGTCCTCCATCCAGTTCTTCGTCACCAACAGTCTGGAACAGAAAAAGGTGCAGGAAATGCTGTATCGCCTGAGCTATCGGGATACCCTGACCGGGCTGGACAACCGCAACCGATACATGGAGCTGCTGGAGGCAGGGAAGGAGAACGCGCTGAAACAGGTGGGCGGCATTTACATGGATCTCAACGGCCTGAAGCGCTGCAACGACTGCTTCGGCCATGCAGCGGGCGACGCCCTGATCTGCCGTGCAGCGGATGCGCTGAACGATGTGTTCCCCCGTAAAGCCTGCCGCATTGGCGGAGACGAGTTCGTGGTCATCTGCTGCCCGGTCACGCAGGAAAAATTTGAACAGCAGGTGGAAGCTCTGCGGGCGGCACTGGTCCGCCATCAGGTGGATGCAGCCATCGGCTCGTTCTGGCAGTCGTTGGTCGAAGACCTGCCCGCCTTCCTCCGCGAAGCCGACGACCGGATGTACAGGGAAAAGGAACGTCAGAAGCGCGCAGCGCGGCCCTCGGTTCAGGCGGACTATTCTGGAACCAATACCAATACCATACAATAAAGCAGCGCCCGCCGGGAGATCTCCCGGCGGG
>OHAH01001565.1_pt1 | contig 14069 bp, 9 predicted proteins | sample 1577071 | NCBI WGS metagenome assembly OHAH01 (sample SAMEA3541520, study PRJEB24748) | human gut metagenome | biome: human gut; feature: human-associated habitat; material: faeces | place: China | collected 2012 | reverse complement strand
TATCACTGTAAGATTGTGATATTTTTGTTGTTTAATGCTCTTAGATTTGCCTCGTTGCAAATAATGTACTTCAAGTCACCGTCGCCCGGTGTTACTGTAGTGCCGTCAAGTGATGCAACTGCTGTAATCTGTGTATTTTCACCGACTCTTACTGTTGCTTTATCAGCTGACAAAGTAAGTGTATCGTATGTATCTGTTGATGTGTCAACCGCGTCTACATCAATAGTCTTTGACGCATATACGCCGTTTGTCGCTGTTGCACGAACTGTAATCTTTTGCTTTGATGCATTTGCACCGATTGTAAGCAATCCGCTTTCTGAAATTGTTATGTTTTCGTCATTCAGAACTGCGTCATTTGCCTCGTTATATACTGACCATGTTACAGCAGGAGCTGTGATGTATTGGTCAAGTCTTGTTGCACCGTAAGTGAACAACATTGTTTCACCGGCTTTGATTGTATCGCTTGAGCTGTCAAGTGAAATTGTATCTGCACCAAGATTATATAGTGCTATATTATCAACACTTGTATTTGCAAGTATGTTTAGATGTGACACACCGTTTCCGTTAGATGCTGCCATATTTCTAAGAGGCATACCCGTAACCTTTTGTACAAAAGTCTTTGTACCGTCTGAACTGTACTTCCATACGTACATATCAACATTTGCGTCAGCCGCACTGTAACGTCCTACAAGTGCGATATGATACCATGTATTTGTATCTGCACCAATCTTTGTATCTGTATAATCCTTGCCGCCTCTTTGCATTTGAATTGTACCGTTTCTGAATACAACCGCACCTGCAACCTTCTTATCACCTTTATCTTCCGGTGTGAATCCCGCGCCGTCTGCGTCAAATCTTACATCAAGTGAAATCATTACGTCAGCCTTTGTATTGGCCGGATATGCACATTCACTTTCAAGACAATATTCACCATACTTATTATTGCCGTATGAACCTGTCTTAATATACTTTGTTCCGTCAGGAGCACCGTTTTCGATTGTTGCGGCTACAACTTTATCACCCGTGATTGATGTAAGTGTACTTGATTCACCGTTCATTGACGCTACCAAAGTATCAAGATTTTGAGGTGTTCCTACTGTTGAATCGTCCGCAAACAATCCCACAATACCATCCACGATTGAATCCTTAATACTTGACAGGCTCAAAAGTGCATTATCGCCGTCGTCTTCTTTGCTGAACAATGCTGTTGTGTCTGCTTTTTCGCTTTCGCCGATTACAACCGGTTTGCAAATCGGTGTAGCCATATCGCTTTTCCATAGCATAATCTTCATATTGTCTGTTGTTACAAAGCTTGATGATACAGGATAATCATTATATGCACCGCTCTTATCAAGTGTAACTTTCTTTGTATCAATGCTCTTTAGAGTCTTATCTGCGTTATAGCTTGCGAATATCAGGTTTGCATTTTCAATAGCGTCTACAGCCGTAACTCTTGCTGTACCGTTAGCATATTCAAGAACTGCATTTGGAGCATTTTCTGCGTTGTATATTACGTTAGCAGTCTTTGTATTTTCGTTCATATTGTAACTTACACCGTCAAGATAGCCAAGTACAGCACCTATATCCGATACAAGTTCACCGTCTTTATACTCAATCTGAGCATTTAACAGGTTCTTGTCAGCACCCTTATTTACAAACAAAGTTGTTGAACCGTTTTGAATATCAATTTGTGTGTAACCGTCTTTCAAACCGCCTGTGATTGAAACAATCGGCAAGCTGCCGTCTGTGTATGACGGAACGTCACCCTCTGTTTGAATTGTGTATTCAATATTCGGATTGACTTTCTTTAAAGCCTCCAAAGTCTTGATTGCGTCACACAATACGCCTGTTGTTGTATCAGGTCTGTAAGGTGATTTTGTATATCCTGTTATTGTTGTGCCGTTAAGCTTCATTTCATACTTATCAACATCTTCGTCAGGGTCGATTGTGTATGTATTGCCGTTATCTGAGAAATCAGCAGTTGCACTACTGCCAAGCGTCTTTAGTGACGGAACTGTTTGTTGAATTACCTGTGCAACATCGCCTTGTGCGAATGCACGTTGCATTTTTGTTGTCAAACCGCCTGTCATATTAAGATCGTCTGTTGAATTGATTGTAGCTGTTACAGGTGCTTGACCTTCAAGAGATGCCGATAGAGTAATTGCGCCTGCATTTCTTGTTGAACGAACAAATATTCTGTTTGTACCACATTCTGCATAGCAGTAACCAGTGTTGTTTGTTGTAATCTTATCGCCTACACCGCTGTTGTAACCGCCAAGAAGAACACCTTCACCGTTTAATGAAAGATTAATCTTGTCATATGCAAGCGGACAAGTGTTTCCGTCTTTATCTACTACTGCAACGTCAAAGTATGCAATATCACTGCCGTCTGCGATAAGTCCGTCAGGGCCTGCAACAGGAGTGATCTTCAATGTTGTTGCCTCGCCTGTTGTTGATATATAGTCTTCTGCAACAACTTCATCTCTTGCGTCATATGCAACAGCCTTAACTGTACCCGATTCTGTTACATCAATACCTGAGAATGAATATATAAATGTGCTGTCAGGCTTTGTTGATGTACCCTTTAGCTTATCATTAACGTAAAGTTCGACCTTTGAAAGACCTGCCGAACCGATAACGTAAACTGTCTTATTCTTAGGATCACGTTTGCCGTATTCGCCCGTTTCTTCCCAATATGTACCGTTGTACGACTTTAGCGGATAGTTGTATGTATCGTCGCTAAGCTGCGGATAATTCCAGTGACCTACGATATGCAATTTAGGTGTCGTTGACTGAATTGTCTGCATTGTATAGAATACGTCTTTCTTTATTCTTACAGGGTCAACCTTACCTGATGTACGGCAGTTTTCACTACCTGTGTTTCTGTTATGCATATTTGAGTCTGACCATACCATTATAGCCGCAGCCGAATAGTAGTCATTACCTGATAAACCGCCTACACGGTCTGAATAAAATTCATTGTAAGCTCTTGCGTCTACCAATGAAAAATCTTCCGATGTAAGGTCGTGTATATCGTAACCGTCCGTCTTTGACGCACCTGCACCAAGCCACTTATTTCTGTAATCATAGTCAGGTGGTGAGAAGTCATCCCATACACGTCTCGGAGCCTCTTCACGTGCATATTCTGTTTCTATAATAGGAACGTACTTCTTTATAGCCGCCATTGATGCCTTTGCATTGCTTGCATGTCTGTTAAGCATTGTGCCGACATAATCAGCCGCTTGAATTTGGTCTGTTGATGAAATTGTACGGCAACCGCAGAATCTTTCACCGTTAGGGTCAAGAGTATTCTTTAGGTCTGTCATTTCCTGTTGGTGTGCCGCTGTAACTGCGTTGTTACCTGTTTCCCAGAAAATTACCGATGGTGAGTTTCTGAAATAAATCATTGCGTCACGCATTGCCTCAACACGCTGATCCCATGATCTTCCGTTAACGTCAGCCTCTTTATCACCTGCCGGACACGCCGATACTACACCGTACTTATCACCCGAACGAATTTGTGACGGCTTTGGTGCAACGTGCATCCAACGGATAAAGTTTGAATTAGATTCCTTGATCCATTGCATATCAAGGTCTTGCAACCAATCGTTTGCCACACCGATTACAGCCCACTCATTTGTTGAACGCTGTGCGTAACCTGTAAGCCATACAGGCTGGTCGTTAATCTTCAGACCGCCGTCGTTTATATCATATTCAACCTTACGGAAACCTGTTGTTGTCTTTTGAACGTCAAGTACGTTTCCTTCGCTGTCCTTTAGGACTGTATATACGTCATACAAATTTGGAGAATCAGGGCTCCAAAACTTCATATCTTCACATTTTGCACTTGCGACGATTTTTGTTACGTCAACAGTTTCTGTGCTTGTTGCCGCAGGGTTATCGTCATAAGCATCGTCAGGTACTGTTGTCATAAAATGAGAATCTGCACCTGTATCTTTTGCTGTCTTAACCGATGTTGCGTCACTTTTAAATGAATATCTCAAATAAGGTTGCTTTGTATGGTCTGCGTCAACGTCTGTTGAGTCCTTGTTAGGGTCAACCATTTCAACGACATTTACTTCCAAAGTAACGTCCTTATCTGCATCTTCATTTCTTACTTCACCCTCAACTGTGATTGTTGCCGACTTTCCTCTTATATCAAAGTCTGTCGCATAAATATAATTACCTTTTGTTTTAAGGTTATTATATAGTGGTAAAGTCTGATAAGTCTTACCCTTTGCGTAAAGAATTACGTCACCTGTGATACCGCCTTGAACTTCGTTGAAGTCCTTTGTGTTCCATTGATAACCGTTACCGTCTGCCGCACCCGGTTCACTGCCAGGTTTTGTTTCTTTTGTTACCTTTGTTGTGTCAGACTGACCTCTGTCAGCCGCGTTATCTGTCGCAACTGCTATAAGATTGTCTTGACCCGGTTTAACATAGTCTGTAATATCAAAGCCTGTTGCCGCGATACCTGCCTCATAGTAACCGACTATTTCGCCGTTTACATATAGGTAAACAGAGTTTCTTACTGCCTCAAATTCAAGGAAAAGTTTCTTTCCTGCATCTGATTCAGGGATTGTTATATGCTTTCTGTAAAACATAAAACCTCTGTAAAGTACTGCCTCACCGGCATCGTAACAAGCACCGTCAAACGAATCTTCCGCGTTTATTGGATGCGGTACACTGACCGTATCCCAATCGCTGTCATCATAATCTGCATCGTAAAAGTTCTTTCCGTCTTTTGCGACGCTTGCCGATGCCTTAGTAAGCGGATATTCACTTCCGTCTGCCGCTTTTTTGAACTTCCAGTCGACGTTCATATTATATGTAACCGCCGGACTTTCCGGTTCTTCGTATACAGCAGAAGTTAGTTCTTCGTCTGCAAAAACCGGAACTACCGCTAATGACAACATCATCTGTAATGCCAACAGCAGTGAACAAAAAATACTTATTTTTTTCTTCATTTTTCATTTCCTCCTCTTTTATATGCTTTAATTATTGATTTAATTATATCAAATTTTAAACATTAAAGAATTGCATATCTTGTTTTAAATATTGCAAAAATTGCTTTTCTTTGTGACAACTGTACAGCTTGCATATTTTAATATTGATTTTTTGTGCATTTTTACATACAAAAAAAGCAGTAACCATAGATTACTGCTCTTAATATATCGTTATTTTGCAAAAGTTGTTTTACATTCTGTAAACTTCTTCCGGTGAAACAACCGTTACATTTTCGTCTTTAAGCACTTCAAGTGCCTTTTCGGGATTTTCAACACGAACAATCACAAGTGCACCCTTATCGCTCTTACCGATAAATGCATACATATATTCAATAGAAATACCTGCATTTTTAAGTTTTTCAATTTCACCTGCAAGTCCGCCCGGTTTATCAGCAACCGCAAGTGCAATAACGTCCGTAACCTTTACGACAAGATTATTGCTCTTTAGAATTTCAGCCGCTTTATCCGGGTCGTTTACAATCATTCTCACAATACCGAAATCAGTAGTATCCGCAATCGACAATGCACTGATGTCGATACCGTTCTTTCCTATTACATTAAGTATATCCGAAAGTCTGCCCGATTTATTTTCCACAAAAACAGATATTTGTTTAATCAGTTTCATAGCTTTTACCTCCCTATTAATCGTGAAGTTTACGGTTATCTATAACTCTCTTTGCCTTACCCTCACTTCTTGTGATGGTTTTTGGCTCAACAAGCGTTACCTTTGCGCCAAGTCCCAACGTACTGCGTAATTTTGCAACGATATTCTTTTCAATCGCCGCAACAGACTTAACATCATCAGAAAGCATGCCCTCCGACATTTCAACTTGTACTTCAAGAGTATCTGTGTTATTTTCTCTGCCGACAATAATCTGATAGTTAGGAGTAATATCGCCGCCGATTTTCAAAAGTACTTCTTCAATCTGTGACGGGAATACGTTTACACCTCTTATAATAAGCATATCATCGGTTCTGCCTGCAGGTTTCTTCATTCTTACAAGTGTTCTTCCACATTCGCATTTTTCATAATCAAGTACGCATAAGTCACGCGTTCTGTAACGCATCATCGGCATACCCTCTTTTGTAATTGTTGTGAAAACAAGTTCACCGAATGAACCCGGAGGAAGTACTTCTTCTGTATCAGGGTCGATAATTTCAGGAATAAACATATCTTCACAAACGTGCATACCATTTTGAGCAGAACATTCATAAGATACACCAGGGCCTGTGATTTCGGTAAGTCCGTATACGTCATATGCCTTTATACCAAGCGACTGCTCAATCTGATGACGCATATCTTCCGTCCAAGGCTCTGCACCGAATATACCTGCTTTTAGACTAAGTTGGTCTTTAACGCCCATTTCGTTTATTGTTTCGCCAAGATACATTGCGTATGACGGAGTACAGCAAAGGTGAGTTGCACCGAGTTCAATCATAAGTCTGATTTGTCTTTCGGTGTTACCCGATGATGTAGGGATTGTCATAGCACCGATTCTTTCAGAACCGCCGTGTGCACCCAAACCGCCTGTGAACAAGCCGTAACCGTATGACACTTGAACAACCGAATTTTCATCGCCGCCTGCCGCCGCAATCTGTCTTGCCATACAATCCGCCCACATATCAAGGTCGTTTCTTGTATAACCGGCTACAATCTGTCTGCCTGTTGTACCCGACGATGCGTGTATTCTTACAATATCCTTTTTGTCTGCCGCAAAAAGCTCAAACGGATAATAATCTCTCAAGTCCTGCTTTGTTGTAAAAGGCAACTTTGCAAGATCTTTAAGTTCTTTTATATCCTCAGGCTTTACACCCTTTTTATCCATTCTTTCTCTGTACATCGGAACATTTTCATAAACATTCTTTACTTGTTTTTGGAGTCTTTCAAGCTGAAGTTTTTCAAGCTCGTTTCTGTCCATTGTTTCAATTTCCGGCTGATACATTCCCATTGGGTACATCTCCTTTATTTTTTCTTTTTGTTTCTTATAAGCACTGCCGCTATAACAGCCCAAACAACAATAATTGCGACTGTCCAACCTATATAGGTAGTGAATAAATCATGTAGAGTTTTAATCAATAATTGCACTTTTTACTCCTTAAAGTTCATATCCAAGTTCAAACGCTTTAATATTGACATCAAGGAATTTTTCCGGAACAGTTTCCTTTATAACGTCAATCCAAACATTTTTATCTACGTCCATACTCTTTGCCAAAAGTCCGATTAAAACTACGTTTACAGCCTTGATTGTACCTGCCTTTTCCGCAAGAGAAAGTGCGTCAACAGCCTGCAAATTAATCTTTGCACTAAGTTTTTCTTCAATATTCTCAGGATATTCCATAGCACCTGTGATTACAGGCATAGGATTCATTTTTTGAGTATTGGCAATCATCTTACCGCCTTTTTTCAAATAAGGCAAAGCACGCATAGCCTCAAGCATTTCAAATGCCAAAATCAAATCCGCCTCACCGCGGTCTATAATAGGTGAATAAACCTTATCACCGTACTTTACATATGTAACAACACTGCCGCCGCGTTGGCTCATACCGTGAACCTCGCTGACTTTAACGTCATAACCCTCTTTAATTGCAACCTTACCAAGTATACGGCTTGCAAGAAGTGTACCTTGTCCGCCGACACCGACTATCATTATGTTCATTCTACTTTTCCTCCTTTTCAATCGCACCAAACGGACAGACATTTGTACATAGTCCGCAGCCGTTACACTGTGTTGTGTCAATCTTAACAGTATCGCCGTCTAATGAAATTGCAGGACAGCCGAGTTTCATACACATCTTACACTTCTTACACTTGTCTGTTATGTGACAGTGACCCGAATACTTTTTACGCATATTCGGAAGAAGTGCGCAAGGTCTTTGTGCGATAATAACCGAAGGTTCTTCTCTTTCAACTTCTTCTTTTACGACCTTTTCAAAATTCTTTACGTCAAACGGATCTGCAACAACAACGTGTTCAATACCTATTGACTTGCAAAGTGTTATCAAATTAACTTGCTTTGTTTCTTCCTTACGGATTGTGTAACCTGTTGTAGGGTTATCCTGGTGACCTGTCATACCTGTGATTGAGTTATCAAGAATAATAACAGTATTGTTACCCTTGTTGTATACAATGTCAACAAGACCTGTAATACCCGAGTGCATAAATGTTGAATCACCGATTACAGATACAAGTTTCTTATTAAATTCAGCACCTCTTGCTTTTGCCATACCATGTGCGGCACTGATTGACGCACCCATACAAATTGTTGTGTCAACACTTTGCAGAGGAGGTGTTGCACCAAGTGTATAACAGCCTATGTCGCCCGAAACAACAAGACCGAGTTTCTTTAGTACATAGAATGTACCTCTGTGCGGACAACCTGCACACATTACAGGAGGACGAACAGGTGTAGGCTCGTCTATAACGTCAAATTCAGGTGCGTCTGTACCCAAAACAGCTTTCTTTATCATTGACGGTGTATATTCGCCTTGAAGTGTAAATACATCCTTGCCTATTACATCAACTCCGACGCTCTTACAGAAATCTTCGATAACAGGGTCAAGTTCTTCGATAACGAAAACTTTATCATACTTTGACGCAAATTCTTTTATCTTCTTTTCAGGTAGCGGATAAACTATACCGATTTTCAAATAATCAGCCTTATCGCCAAGTGCTTCTTTTGCATACATATATGCGATACCGCCTGCGATAATACCGATTTTTGAGCCGTTTTCTTCAACTCTGTTAAGAGGTGATGTTTCAGCCATTTCCTTTAGTGCGTTTATTCTGTCCTCAACGACAACGTGACGCTTTATCGCATTACCCGGCATCATTACATACTTCTGCGGATTTTTCTCGTAATCCTTTAATGCAACTTCCTGCTTTTCTTCTTCCTCAACAAGACTCTGTGAATGAGAAACTCTTGTTGAAAGTCTTAAAAATACAGGTGTATCGTATTTTTCGGAAAGTTCATATGCAGTCTTTGTGAACTCCTTACATTCTCCGCTGTCAGACGGCTCTAACATAAGTATTTTAGATGCCTTTGCATAGTGACGTGAATCCTGTTCATTCTGTGATGAGTGCATACCTTGGTCATCGGCAACGCACAATACAAGACCGCCGTTTACTCCTGTATAGCTTGCAGTGAAAACAGGGTCAGCCATTACGTTAAGACCGACGTGTTTCATACAAGACATACTTCTTGCACCGGCGATTGACGCACCGATTGCAACTTCTGCCGCAACCTTTTCATTCGGCGCCCATTCAACGTATATATCGTCATATTTAACTATATTTTCTGTAATCTCGGTACTCGGTGTGCCGGGATATGAGGAAACAACGCTTACACCGGCCTCATAAGCACCGCGTGCAACCGCTTCATTTCCAAGCATTAACTTTTTCATCATGTAATCCTCCTCGTTATTTAACCATTATTATAATTTTAACAAAATTCGCCTCTATCGTCAAGTACATTGTAGAAAAAAGCAACAAAACATATTATACTTTCATATTAAAATACCCATTTGCATTAAACAAATGGGTATCAGTTCGGATTTTGCACGTTCCAAACAATCATTCTAATTCAAATGCACCTGTGTAAAGTTGATAATACTTACCTTTTTGTGCAATAAGCTGTTCGTGATTACCGCGTTCGATAATTCTTCCGAGTTCAAGCACCATAATTACATCTGAATTTCTTACCGTTGAAAGTCTGTGTGCGATAACAAATACTGTACGTCCCGTCATAAGTGCGTCCATACCTCTTTGAACTATCGCCTCTGTTCTTGTATCAATACTTGAAGTTGCCTCGTCAAGTATCATTACAGGCGGATCTGCAACCGCCGCTCTTGCGATTGACAAAAGCTGTCTTTGACCTTGCGACAAGCTGCCGCCGTCACCAGAAATAACTGTATCATATCCGTCAGGCAACATATTTATAAATTCGTCTGCATTCGCAAGTCTTGCCGCCGCATAAACTTCTTCGTCCGTTGCGTCAAGATTACCGTATCGGATATTTTCCTTAATTGTACCTGTAAACAAGTTTGTATCCTGTAAAACGATACCGAGCGAACGTCTTAAATCTTTCTTTTTGATGCGGTTAATATTAATTCCGTCATAAGTTATCGTACCGTCGGCAATATCATAGAAACGATTTATAAGATTGGTAATCGTAGTCTTACCCGCACCTGTCGCACCGACAAACGCAACCTTTTCGCCGTGGTCGGCATACAATGTTATATCGTGAAGTACGATTTTTTCGGGATTATATCCGAAATCAACATCGAAGAATTTAACTTCACCCGTAAGACGTGTGTATTTAACACTGCCGTCCTTTTGAACTTCTTTCCAAGCCCACATATATGTCTTTTCTTCCGTTTCAACTATATTGTCGTTTCTGTCGTACTTAACATTGACAAGTGTAACATCGCCGTTGTCCTGTTCAACTTCTTCATCCATAAGATTAAATATTCTCTCCGCTCCGGCAAGTGCCATAACGATTGAGTTAAGCTGTTGTGATATTTGATTTATCGGCATTGTAAATGATTTTGAAAGTTGTAAAAATGACGCTATAACGCCAAGTGTAAGTCCCGCAACACCGTTTAGTGCAAGTGCACCGCCGATAATAGCTATAAGCACATACTGCAAGTTACCCAAATTAGCCATAATCGGCATTAGGATATTTGCGTATTTATTAGCCTCGGTTGCGTTTTCACAAAGTTCTTCGTTAATCTTATCAAAATCTTCTTTTGAATGTTCTTCATGACAGAACACCTTAACGACCTTCTGACCGTTAATCATTTCTTCGATATAACCGTTTACCTTACCGATTGACTGCTGTTGTTTTATAAAAAATCTTCCGCTCGCTCCGGCAATTTTCTTTGTTACAAACATCATACAGGTTGCAAACACCAACACAAATATTGCAAGATAAACATTCGATATAAACATTGCAACAACTACCGATATAATCGTGACTGCCGATGAAAACATCTGCGGAATACTCTGTGCCATCATCTGTCTTAGAGTATCTGTATCGTTTGTGTAGTAACTCATTATATCGCCGTGAGTATGTGTATCGAAATACTTAATTGGCAATTTCTGCATATGAGCAAACATATCGTCACGAATTTTCTTTAGCACACCCTGTGCGATTGATACCATTGTTCTGTTATAAAATAATGTAGCAAGTATTCCCGCTACATACACAATACCCATTACGCAAATTGCTTTAAGCAATCCCGTGAATACAGGGTTTGTACTGCCCAAAAGCGGTGTTATATAGTCGTCGATAAGCGTACCGATAAACATTGAGCCGGCAACGTTTGCAACGGCACTCAGCAATATACATATCAATACAAAGATAAATCTGAATTTGTATTCCTTCATATACGAAAGAATACGTTTAATTGTCTTACCGGTATTTTGTGCACCGTGTTTATTCATCGTCACCGCCTCCTTTCACCTGTGAATTATATACTTCACTATATATTTCGTTGTTCTTCAAAAGTTCTTCGTGAGTACCTATTCCGTTTATTTCACCGTTATCCATAACAATTATCTTATCTGCGTCTTCGACAGATGAAATTCTCTGTGCAATAATAATCTTTGTCGTGTTCGGTATTTCTTCACGGAACGCACGTCTGATACTTGCATCTGTCTTTGTATCAACCGCACTTGTACTGTCGTCCAAAATAAGGATTTTCGGTTTCTTTAACAAAGCTCTTGCGATACAAAGTCTTTGTTTCTGACCGCCCGATACATTTGAACCGCCCTGTTCGATATAAGTATCATACTTATCAGGGAATGTCTGAATAAATTCATCGGCTTGTGCAAGCTTACATACTCTTTCGATTTCTTCATCTGTTGCGTGGTCATTACCCCAACGCAAGTTTTCTTTGATTGTTCCGGAGAACAACACATTTTTCTGAAGTACCATTGCAACCTCGTCACGCAATGACTCAATATCATATTCCTTTACGTTTCTGTCACCGACAATCACTTCACCGTCGGTTGTATCGTAAAGTCTTGGGATAAGCTGTACAAGGCTTGACTTTGAACTTCCCGTACCGCCTATAATTCCGACAGTTTCACCCGATTTAATATCAAGATTTATATTCTTAAGGCAGAGTTTTCTCTTTTTCTTTGAATATCCGAAGTTTACATTTCTGAATGAAATATCGCCGTTTTTAATTTCATATACAGGATTTTCAGGATTTGTAAGATCGCTCTTTTCGTCAAGTATTTCGACGATTCTTTCAGATGACGCTCTTGCCATTGTAATCATTACGAACACCATTGAAAGCATCATAAGGTTCATAAGAATTTGCATTGTATATGCAATAAGGCTTGTAAGCTCACCTGTTGTCATAGTTGACGCAACGATAAGCTTTGCACCGAACCATATGAAAAGCATACAGCCGTATGCCGCGAACTGCATAAGCGGTGCGTTAAATGCCAAAAGTTTTTCGGCTTTTACAAAGTCATCGTATATATCTTCAGAAACGTTTTTAAATTTCTTTTCTTCGAAATCTTCTCTTACAAATGATTTAACAACTCTTATACCTCTCAAATTTTCCTGTACAACGTTGTTAAGTTTATCGTATATCTTGAATACTCGTTCAAATATCGGGTGTGCGTGAGTCATTATAAAATACAATCCGCCGCCCAAAACAGGAATTGCAAGCAAGAATACAAGTGAAAGTTTATGATTTATACCAAACGCCATAATAAGCGAGAATATAATCATTATCGGACCTCTTACCGCAATTCTGACTATCATCTGATAAGCATTTTGTACGTTCGTTATATCAGTTGTAAGTCTTGTTACGATACTTGATGCAGAGAATTTATCAATATTTGAAAATGAGAAGTTCTGTACATTATAGAACATATCCTTTCTCAAATTCTTCGCAAAACCTGCCGATGCACTCGCCGCAAATTTACCCGACAATGCACCGAAAACCAATGAAATTACACATGAAATTGCAAGGGCGATACCTATTTTCAATATGTAATTCATATTTCCAGCGTCAATACCCTTGTCAATAAGCATAGCCATAAGAAGCGGTATTACAACTTCCATAATAACTTCAAGAGTAACAAAAATCGGTGCAAGAATCGAATCACGTTTATACTCTCTTACACTTTTTAATAATGTCTTTATCATCTAATTCCTCCTTTAAAAATGTAGTACGCTACATATTAAGGTAAAAATATACCCTATTTTTCACACTTATCATTGTCTTGGTACATATGTTCGTAAACCTTTGTTAAAAGTTTTTTGAGTTCTTTTTCCTCCTCATCATTTAATGCACCTGTTATCAACGAATCCATATACTTTCTGTGTTCTTTCATTTCACTGCCAAGCTCAAAAGCCTTGTCAAACAAAATAACCTGTCTGCATCTATGGTCCTCCGGATTTACCTCAACACGCACAAAATTATTCTTCTCCATACGCTTTAAAAGTCCGATAATCGTGGAATGTCTTAACCCAAATTCCTGTTCAATCTCCTTTTGCATTACAACATTCTTGCCCTTTTCAAGCATATAAAAAAGTATATTTGCCTGCGAACAGGTTATATCGTATTTCTTCAGATGTGCATTTGCCGCCATAGACATAATCTCATCTATCCTCTTAAAATAAAAGCCTATACCTTTCTTTTTCACAAATACACCTCCTCGCAAAAAAATGTAGCGTACTATACTTTTTGTGTAGTACGCTACATATTATACACATTATTAATATTAATGTCAATAAACCTTTTTCAAAGTTCATATTTTGTTCATTAATTGTTCACGTTATTCGGAAACGTAACATAAATAGTTGTACCTTTGCCGACTTTGCTCTTTACGCGTATAGTCGCATTATGGCAGGCACAAACGTGCTTTACTATTGAAAGTCCCAAGCCTGTACCGCCGACTTTTTTTGAGTGGCTTTTATCAACGCGATAAAAACGTTCAAATATTCTTTCCGTATCTTCGGGCGGTATTCCTATACCCGTATCCTTTAGGCGCGGCATCATGGTTGAAGGCAGCACCATCTACATTACCGCCAAGTGCGTTTC
>OHAH01001539.1_pt1 | contig 14342 bp, 7 predicted proteins | sample 1577071 | NCBI WGS metagenome assembly OHAH01 (sample SAMEA3541520, study PRJEB24748) | human gut metagenome | biome: human gut; feature: human-associated habitat; material: faeces | place: China | collected 2012 | reverse complement strand
CATGATTGGTGCAACCAACAACATCATCGATGGCAAGTATTTCTTGGGTGGATCCAACTTGGATCAGAGCAATGTCTTTGGTGATATCTATGCTTCTGGTACCAATGTATATCATAGCCGTCAGTTCCAGTTTGATGCAGGTCTTAATTTCGACCTCTCATCTGTACTCAAGGGCTTGAGCTTCCACACCATGGTGGCTATCGACTATGCTACGCTCTATACCACATCATTTAATAATACTTACGCTACCTTCCAGCCAACATGGGCTAACTATAATGGCAAGGATGTTATCGTAGGTCTTAACAACAATGGTACAGTGGATAAAAAGTCGGGTGTGCAGAACATCTCTGGCTCTGCCGATAATCAGACTATCGCTTTCAATGCTCACTTCGATTACGACCGCACCTTCAATGATGTGCACAATGTAAGTGCTATGTTGGTGGCTAATGGTTATCAGCAGACTAAGTCGGGTGAGTATCATAAGACCAGCAATGCCAACATGGGCTTGCAGCTCTCTTACAACTTCGACCATAAGTACTATGCCGACTTTGCGTTGGCTACACCATGGTCAGCCAAGTTGCCTTCTGCCAAGCGTTTGGGCTTGTCTCCATCCGCTACATTGGGTTGGCGCTTGTCTAAGGAGAAGTTCATGGAGAATTCTTTCTTCGATGACTTGACACTCAGCGCAAGCTACACCGATATGAAGACCGACCTGGGTATTGATAATTACTACATGTACTTGGGCACCTATCAGAATGGTGGCTGGTGGGACTGGAATGGTGGTTCTGGCCATCCAGCAGTTCAGGCTAAGCGAGGTGGAAATGATGACTTCAACTACTTGCATCGCAAGGAATTCTCGGTCAATCTGCATGCAGAGGTGCTCGATAAGTCTTTGAGTTTTGATGCATCTTACTTCCTCTCTAAGTTGACCAATGGTATCATCCAAGCTCGCAACCAGATGCCTAGCTATATGTTTAGCTACTATCCAGAGTCTTCATTCGTACCATATATCAACTACAATGAGGATAAGCGTACAGGTTTTGACTTGGGTGTGAACTACAAGAAGCAGATTGGCGAGTTTGGTGTTGGTGTCGGTGCTAACTTGACTTACTACACCACCAAGGCAACCAAGCGTGATGACTCCCAGTATGCTGATGCTTATCAGTATCGTCAGGGACAACCTCTGGATGCCATCTGGGGTTATGAGTGCGAAGGCTTCTTCAAGGATGATGACGATATCGCAAATTCTCCTAAGCAGATTATCGGTGGTACCATTCGTCCTGGCGACTTGAAGTATAAGGACCAGAATGGTGATAACGTTATCGATAGCAAGGACCAAGTTTACTTGGGCAAGGGAGGCTGGTATGGTACTCCTACCACACTCGGTATCAACGTAACATTGAAGTACAAGAACTTCACGCTCTTCTTGCTCGGTACAGGCAACTTCGGTGCCAAGGCAGTGAAGAACTCTACCTACTACTGGGTGGGCGGTGACGCTAAGTACACAGCAGAAATGCGTGGCAGATGGACTCCAGAGACAGCAGCTACTGCTACCTATCCACGTCTGACAACAGAGGCTGGTACAAACAACTACCAGACATCAGACTTCTGGATGTACTCTACAGACCGCTTCGACCTGCAGAAGGTACAGCTTACATACGACTTCCCTAAGTCAATGTTCATGAAGAGCTTCGTTCGTGGTCTCCAACTCTTTGTAAATGGTAACAGCTTGCTGACCATCGCTAAGGAGCGCAAGATACTGGAGATGAATGTTAACAATAAAGGTGCAGCACCTTTGAATCGCTTCTATAGCATCGGTGCTAAGGTATCATTCTAAGATTTATAAAAAGAATAAAATTATGAAATTATCAAGATTATTATTGATAAGTGCAGTCGCAATCTCACTCACATCTTGTGATGACTTGTTTGAACCTGCCTTGGAAAATAACCAAGATATCAGCCAGATGTACAAGGATCCACAGTTTGCTCGTGGCATTCTTGACAATGCTTACTTGGCTTTGCCATATAGCACTACTCCATCTACCGATGTGGCTACCGATGATGCTGTCACCAACGACAACTCTGATAACTACAAAAAGATGGCTACAGGTTCTTGGGCTGCAAATATGAACCCTGTATCACAGTGGGATGGTCGTTATCACGCTATCCAGTACTGTAACTTGATGTTGGAGAACTGTGATAAGGTGGAGTGGTCTTACTCTAGTAAGGTGCTCAATAAGATGTATGCCGACAACTATAAGGGCAATGCCTATGCACTGCGTGGCTTGCACCTCTTCTACCTGCTCCGTGCACATGCCGGAATGGTAGATGGACAGTTGATGGGTGTGCCTCTCCATCTCGCATCAGAGACTTCTTCATCTGATTTCAATCTGCCTCGTAATACCTTCAAGGAGTGCATTGACCAGATTATTTCCGACTTTGACGAGGCTTTGAAGTATCTCCCAGAGCAGTATGGTGATGTGGATGAGGACAAGGTTCCTGCCAAGTATGCACAGGAAGGTGCTTCTAATGCAGAGTATAACCGTGCCTTTGGTTCTATCCATCGTGGTAAGATTGATGGCAGAATCATCTCTGCCTTCAAGGCTCAGGTTGCCATCATGGCTGCTTCTCCAGCCTACGCTTCTGCTGGGACTTTCACATACGAGGATGCAGCCAAGCTTGCTGCTGACTGTTTGAAGAAGTTTGGTGGCTTGACAGCTTGTGACCCTGATGGATGGAAGTGGTTCAACAATAAGAGCGTAATCGATAAGTTGGGTGCTACTACAGATAATCCTAAGGAGATTATTTGGCGTGGTGCCATTGACGAGAACAACTCATTGGAAGGCGACAACTATCCTCCTTCTCTCTATGGTAAGGGTCGTATCAACCCAACCCAGAACTTGGTGGATGCTTTCCCTATGGCTAATGGTTATCCTATCTCTGATGCCAACTCTGAGTATAATGCCAATGATCCATTCGCCAACCGTGACCCTCGTTTGAAGGCTTACATCCTGGTAAATGGCGATAAGATGGGTTCTACTGATGGTGTGGTTAACTCAGCAGCTGACTCTAAGACCACTGATGGTCTGAACAAGGAGAATGGTAAGTCAACCAAGACGGGTTACTATCTCCGTAAGTTGCTCCGCTCAGACATCAACCTCAACCCTAACTCAACCACCAAGCAGAAGCACTTGAACGCTCGCATTCGTTCTACCGAGATTCTTCTTGACTATGCTGAGGCTGCTAATGAGGCTCAGGGTCCAAAGGCTAATGTAGGTGGAGCCAACTATTCTGCTTACGATGTCATCAAGGCTATCCGTGAGCGTGCAGGCATTGGTGAGTTTGGTGAAGACCCATACTTGGAAGAGTGCGCACAGAGCAAGGAGAAGATGCGCGAGTTGATTCGCAATGAGCGTCGCCTGGAACTCTGCTTCGAGAACCATCGCTTCTGGGACTTGCGTCGCTGGAAGGCTAATCTCAATGAGGCTGCCAAGGGTATCAACATCACAACAGACGAGGCAACTGGTGCCTTCGTCTATAAGACCTTCGATGCAGAGGTGCGTAAGTATGACGACTATATGAACTATGGTCCAATTCCTTACTCTGAGATTTTGAAGTATAGCAATCTCAAGCAGAACGAGGGTTGGAAATAATAAACGACTAATATAAAAACGACTAATGATTATGAAACGTTATATCAAAATGGTAGCTGTCCTCTTGGGACTGATGGCTTCTTTCACCGCATGTGAGAATGGAGACCAGTCTTTCGATGATTACGAGGGCGGAACTACAGCTTACTTTGCTTATCAGTCACCAGTAAGAACTATCGTGCTGGGTGATGATGAGTACGATACAACATTGGACAAGGCGCACAAGTGCAAAATCTTGGCAACCTTCGGTGGCTCATACAATGGCAGAAAAGCAGCGGTTAATGTTGCCGTTGACAACAGCTTGTGTGATCACTTGACATTTGCCGATGGAACTCCTGTGAAGGCTATGCCTGCTGAGTATTATCAGCTCGCAACCACTACTTTCAATTTCAATGGAGGTATGTGGGGAGGTACAGAGGTGCAGCTCACTGATGCTTTCTTCAATGATCCTGAAGCTGTCAAGAATACATACGTGATTCCTTTGGTCATGCAGAATCAGACAGGTTTCGATAGAATTGCCACTGGAACTTTGAAGGAGGGAAGAGAAGGCTCTCGTACCAATGCTTCTGTTTGGGAGAAAGCTCCTCAGGATTATGTGATGTATTGTGTGAAGTTCCAGAACAAGTATAGTGGCTGGTGGTTGACCAATCATAATACAAGCACTGACAACATCGAGAAGGCTTCACGAGTTCAGATTACCACTCGCAGCTTGCACAGCTCTGTTTATTCTGTAGAGTTCCAGGAAGGTGACAAAATCTTGAAGGCTGACCTCTTGCTTACATTCGATGCCAATGAGAAGTGTACCATCACTTCTTTGACAGATGGTGTTACTGCTACGGGTTCTGGTTCTTGGGCTGACGATGCCTTGCTGTCTTGGAACAACAAGTATCGTGACTTGATGGAGCTGAATGCTGAGATTACTTTCGCTGGTGGGGTGAAGAAGAATCTCAACGAGAAACTCGTTTGGTGGCGTAGTGGAGTAACCAAGGAGGAGTTCTCATTTACCTATAATAATTAATTATCGTATAAGTTATGAAAAAACAAATCATAGTATCTGCATTTGGGGCCATGTTATTGGCCTCATGTGCAGACCACTTCGACCAGAACTTCGAGACTGTGCGTCCTGATAAGTTGGCTGAATATGGCTATTTGGAAAAGTATGATGCTCTCAAGGATTACATTGCTGACAAGCCAAACTTCCATCTCGGTATTGGAACTACGGTTGATGAGTATAACAAACAAGAGTTAGTATATGCCTTGACCAATAGCAACTTCAATGAGAGCGTGGCAGGCAATGCCATGAAAATGGCTTCTTGTGTGGCAGATGATGGAAGCATGGATTTCGAAAAAGTCAGCACATACGTGAATAATGCCACTGATGCAGGTCTCTCCGTGTATGGACATACTTTGGCATGGCATTCACAACAGCCTTTGAAGTATCTGAATGGTTTGATCGCAGATAGACCTGCTCCAGAGGTTCCTGGTGGTGATAACAAGTATATTCGCTACACAACGGCAGCAGCTGGAGCCAATTTGTGGGATAACCAAGCCAACTTTAAACTTTCTGAACCATTGGAAAAGGGAGCTAGTTATACGCTTACTATGAAAGTGAAGGCTTCTGCTGATTGCGACCTCGCATTCTGGCCTATTTGGAATGCTAGTCCTAACAAGAACCAGTGGGGTGGTAGTAATGACGTTCAGTATTGCGAGGCTCTAAAAGCTACTACTGAATGGGCTACTCTTACTTGGAAGTTTGATGCTTTGTTTACTCATGATATGTTGCAGTTCTGCTTCGGTAAGTTGGGTGGCACCATTGACTTTGATGATATCAAACTTGTTAAGGATGGTTCTGATGCTAATTTGGTAGCCAACGGCGATTTCGCCACAGATGATATCTCTGCTTGGGGCAACAACTGGCAGGGTCCTACCTTCAAGTGTGAGAAGATTGGTAGTGGCATTCCTTTGACAGACAAGGAAAAGAAGGAGGTTTTGACTACAGCCATGGATAAGTGGATTGCTGGTATGATGGAGGCAACACAAGGCAAGGTAAAGGCTTGGGATGTTGTCAACGAGGCTCTCTCTGGTGCTGATACTGACGGTGACGGTAAGTATGACCTTCAGTCTGCAACTCGTGGTACAGCCCTAGAAGCTGATATTCCTAACAGCTTCTACTGGCAGGATTACCTCGGCGACCTCGACTATGTTCGCACAGCCGTAGCTTCTGCTCGCAAGCATTTTGAGGAAAATGGTGGCAACCCAGAGGAACTCAAGCTCTTCATCAATGATTACAACTTGGAGAGCGATTGGGATAACAATGGCAAGCTCAAGAGCTTGATTCAGTGGATCAAGGATTGGGAGGCTGATGGTGTTACCAAGATTGATGGTATCGGTAGCCAGATGCACATCTCTTGCTATGGTAATCCTCAGACTCAGGAGTCTAAGAAGAATGCTATTGTCAACATGTTGAAGTTGATGGCTGAGTCTGGCAAGTTGGTTCGTATCTCTGAGTTGGATATGGGCTATGTAGATGCTACAGGCAAGACCGTAAATACAACAGAAATGACAGAGGAGCAGCATAAGGAAATGCGCTCTCTCTATGAGTTCGTTGTCAAGAAGTATCTTGAAATAGTTCCTGAAGCTCAGCAGTGGGGTATCTGCCAGTGGTGTGCTACCGACAGTCCTGCCAATAGTGGTTGGCGTAGCGGTATGCCTGTAGGTCTCTGGGATGTTGATTACTATCGCAAGCATACTTACGCTGGTTTTGCTGCCGGATTGGGTGCTCCAGAGTTGTGGAACGATGCTAAGTAAAAGATATTTCCTAGCATAAGTATCAAATATAGAATAAATTGTAAAGACATTAGTTTAGGTTTTTATCATATAAAGAATTAACCGAAATGATGTTAGTCGTTAAGGTTGGTCGTGTCGTGAAGACACGACCAACTATTTATATTTCAATTGTATTAGCAAATGAGACGTTTAACAATTATAGCATCTCTTCTCATGACTCTGTGCCTCCCTATGGGAGCACAGGCTAGTAATGGGGGGAAAGGGGGGAGTGTAAGCCCTGACCCCAATTTTCAGATTTATCTCTGTTTCGGACAGTCGAATATGGAGGGCAATGCCGCCATTGAAGACATCGACCGAACAGGAGTGAATCCAAGATTCATGGCAATGTATGCCGTGGATGATGAAAAAGCTGGATGGAAAAAAGGACAGTGGCATACTGCCGTTCCTCCTCAGGCACGACCAGACACTGGCCTCACTCCTGTAGATTATTTCGGAAGAAAAATGGTAGATAACCTGCCTGATAGCATCAAGGTGGGAACCATCACTGTGGCGGTGGGTGGTGCTAGCATTGACCTCTTCGATAAGCGTACCTATAAGGCTTACCTGAAGAAGCAGCCAGACTGGATGAAGAATTTCGCATCCCAGTATCATGGTAATCCTTATGCCCGACTCATCGAGCTTGCCAGGATTGCCAAGAAGCAGGGTGTCATCAAGGGCATCCTTCTGCATCAGGGTGAAACCAACAATGGAGATGCCAACTGGCCTAACCGTGTAAAGACCGTATATAATGATATTCTGAAAGATTTGAATCTGAAGGCAGAAGATGTTCCTTTGCTTGTGGGTGAGACCGTTCAGAAAGACCAGGGCGGCAGCTGCTGGCAGCATATCGCTGTTGTTGATGATATTGCCAAGACAATTCCTACAGCTCATGTCATTTCTTCCAAAGGGTGTCCGCAGCGTGGTGATGGTTTGCATTTCATAGCAGAAAGCTATCGCACCATGGGTAAACGTTATGCCAACATGATGCTTTCTCTGCTCGGTATCATTCCCGATGCCAACTATCCGCGTGTAGATAAAGACCGCCGTGCTTATGTCAAGCTTCATGCACCAGAGGCTAAGCAGGTAATCTTTGATATCTGCGGAAAGAAGTATCCGATGAAGAAGGATTTCGATGGCGACTGGTATGGCGTATCTGACCCTCTGGTTGTGGGTTTCCACTATTATTTCCTGAATGTAGATGGCGTACAGGTCGTAGATCCTGCCAGCGAAACCTACTTTGGCTGCTGCCGAGAGGCGAGTGGCTTGGAGGTTCCTGAGGGAACAGAAGGCAATTACTATCGTCCTCAGCAGGGAGTGGCACAAGGTCAGGTTCGTTCGGTATCTTACTATGCTGCATCTCAGGGCAAGTTCCGCAGAGCCATGGTTTATACGCCGGCAGAATATGAAACCAATCTGAACAAGCGCTATCCTGTGCTCTATCTGCAGCACGGAATGGGCGAGGACGAGACGGGCTGGAGCCATCAGGGCAATATGCAGCATATCATGGACAATCTCATTGCCGAAGGCAAGGCTGAGCCTATGATTGTGGTGATGGAGAGCGGCGATGTAAAGCAGCCTTTCGTGCCACGTCCGGGCAAGGATGTGGATGAGGAGCGCAAGCTCTATGGTGCTTCTTTCTATGATGTGATTATCAAGGATCTGATTCCGATGGTAGATAAGAAGTTCCGAACCTATACCGACAGAGAGCATCGTGCGATGGCTGGCTTGTCATGGGGCGGTTGCCAGACTTTCAACACCGTGTTGCCGAACTTGGATAAGTTCTCAGCCCTGGGAACTTTCAGCGGAGCACTTTTCGGTGTGGATGTCAAGACCTGCTTCAACGGTGTCTTTGCCGATGCAGCGAAGTTCAACAGCCAGATAAACTATATGTTCATGGGCTGCGGTTCAGAAGAGAACTTCGGTACGGAGAAGATGGCGAAGGAACTGAAGGACCTGGGCATCAAGCTTGATGTCTATGTTTCACCTGGTACTCATCACGAGTGGCTTACCTGGCGCCGCTGCCTGAAGGAATTTGTGCCACATCTGTTCAAGTAACAAGACTGGAAATCTATAAGATAATATAAAAGAAATCCCGAAGCTGCCAGGCAGTTTCGGGATTTCTTTTTGTTATATTTCTAATATCTTATGTTTCTTTTTGTTTTTTTTTATGTTTCGCAAAGAAATTGTAACATAAAAGAAAGTCATTTCACGAAATAAATCTTAATTTTGCAGCGTGCTTTGCAAAAGAATGTTTTTACTGAACATGTATACAATCATAAACTGATAAAATAAATAATTTAATCTATTTTCTTATGAGGAACTTAAGAAAGATTGAAAAGCCGTTAGCGTTGCTATCCTTTCTCTGTTTATTCCCTGCAGGAATGTCGGCTCAGAGTATTGTAAAAGGAGTAGTTACAGACACAAGTGGTGAACCTGTCATTGGTGCTACAGTGAAAGCTGCAGGCAGCAAGAAGGGTGTGGTTACTGATTTGGATGGTAAGTTTATCATTGATGCTGCGCCAAACGCAACATTAACCATTACTTATATAGGTATGGAGCCAAAGACCGTCAAGGCTGAGGCTGGCAAGACGCTTACCATCTCACTGAAAGATGATGCCAAGGTAATTGATGACGTTGTGGTTATCGGTTATGGTGTTCAGAAAAAGAGCGACTTGACTGGTGCCGTTGCATCTATCAAGGGTGATGACATCAAGGGCTTGTCTACAACAGATGCTGGTGCTGCCCTCCAGGGCAAGGCTGCCGGTGTACAAATCATCAACTCGGGTGGTCCAGGTGAGGCTGCAGATATCCGTGTGCGTGGTTATTCTTCTAACAGTGGAAATATCAGTCCATTGCTCATTGTTGATGGTTTGAAGGTAGACAATATCCAGTATCTTGATCCATCTATGATTCAGAGCATGGAGGTATTGAAGGATGCCGCTTCTGCTGCCATCTATGGTGCGCAGGCTGGTAATGGTGTCATCATTATCACTACCAAGAGTGGTGCTGCCAATGGCGGTAAGGCTGAGATTTCTTATAGCAGCAAGTTTACCATCCAGTCTATTGGTAGAAAGGCTAAGCTCTTCGATGCTCCGGAGTATATTTCGTACCATAAGTACTTGGGCGACTTGACGGATGATAAGTTGAAGGCTGAGGGATATAATGGAGAGAACACCGACTGGTATGATGAGGCTTTTGAAAATAGTTTGGCTCATCAGCACAGCCTTACCATCCAGGCTAGCAATGGTAAGGGGCGTTTCCTTGCCAACTTGAATATCCTCAATAACAATGGTATCGTCAAGGGAGATAAGGATGTTTACAAGCGTTTTACAGGTCAGATTAATGCAGACTACGATGTATATAAGTGGTTGAACATCTCAACAAATACCTCTTTTGAGAAGTGGAAGACCAAGGGTGTGAACAAAGGTTATCGTTCTGTGTTGAACTCTGTTGTTTCTATAGATCCATTGACTCCTTGCTATGTAAGCGACCCTGCTAAGTTGCCAACCAATGTTTATAACGCTTATCAGAATGGCGCCCCTGTGATGAGAGATGCTGCCCATAATAATGATTTCTATGGTACATCCCACTATGTAGAGGATGCTACTGGTAACCCATTGGCACAGCGCGACCGCGTGGGCTCTTACAACCAGGGTATCAATGTACGTGGTACCGTTGCCGCCAACATCAAGCCGTTCAAGGGATTCACCTATACATCTCGTTTGGGTTACCGCATCACGCAGAGCAACTACCACAACTATGAGCAGCCATATTACATCAATACACTCTCCAACTCCACACAGTACAAGATTGAGGCTCGTACCAACAATGGTCTTTACTATCAGTGGGAGAACTTTGCAAACTATTTGAATACATTTGGCAAGCATACTGTAGGAGCCATGGTGGGTATGTCGTTCACCAAGAACCATTGGGACAACGCTAGCATAGGATCTGAGGGTACGAATATTCTTTCAAACTATGCTCCTAACTATCGTTACATCGACTATTTGCTCGCTGATGCAACCAAGAGTGTAGGCAATGCTCCTAACGACGCTACAGAACTTTCATACTTCGGTCGTTTGTCTTATAGCTACGACAATCGTTATTTCTTGCAGTTCAACTTCCGTCGTGATGCATTCGATTCATCTAAGCTTTCAAAGGATGCTCGTTGGGGTAACTTCCCATCTGTTTCTGCCGGTTGGAGCATTAATAACGAAAAGTTCTTTAAGGACCATATCAGCCGTGATGCTGTTTCCTTCTTGAAGCTTCGTGGATCTTGGGGTAAGAATGGTAACGTCAATGTATTGAGCGGTTACAAGTATGCTTCTCCTATTGCTATCAACCAGAGCTTCTATCAGTACAATCCATCTATTGGTGACGGTAAGTTGTCTTATGGTTCTAAGCCAACAGGTTTGGCAAATCCAGATTTGACTTGGGAGACTTCGGAGCAGGTGGACTTGGGTCTTGATGCTCGTTTCTTGAACGACCGCTTGAGCTTCTCCCTCGACTGGTATCGCAAGAACACCAAGGACCTCTTGGTAGAAATCAACCCTCTTCCTGAAATTGGTGTCAGTAAATATACAGTCAACTCAGGTAAGGTGCTCAACACAGGTTTCGACTTTGAGTTAGGTTGGAAGGATCATATCAATGACTTCAAGTACTCTGTGTCTTTCAACGGTTCTACCTTGAAGAATGAGGTAAAGGATCTTACTTCATTTATCAGCCGTATCGAAGGTGTAGGTATCGATGGATTCAACAGCCGTTTGAAGCCAACCTTCGAGGTAGGTCACTCCATTTGGTACTTCCGTGGTTATAAGTATGCTGGTGTAGCTGAGGATGGTAGTGCTTTGTATTATGACAAGGATGGTAACACCACCAACGCTCCAACTGATAACGATAAGCAGGATTTGGGTGTAGGTATTCCTAAGTTTACTTATGGTATCACCCTCAATGCAGAGTATAAGGGCTTCGACTTGACCGTCTTTGGTACAGGTGCAGCCGGCAACAAGATTTATAACTTGATGGTATCTGCCGACCGTCCTCTCTTGAATGGTATCGATGAATATTGGAAAAATTCTTGGACAGAGGGCAATACTGGTGCAAAGTATCCTGATATGAAGAAGGTGGCAACCGACTGGACATTCTTCAGCTCTTCAGCAGCTGTGTTCAGCGGCTCTTACTTCAAGATCAAGCAGATTCAGTTGGGTTACACTTTGCCACGTGTTATCACAAGCAAGATTGGTATCAACGGTGTACGTGTATATTGCTCATTGGATGACTTCTTCACTATCACCAAGTATCCAGGAGCCGACCCTGAGACAGCTTCTATGAACAGTGCTCAGTCTCGTGGTTTTGATAATGGTACTTATCCAACTTCTAAGAAGATGGTATTTGGTATCAATGTAACATTCTAATTATTAAATGATACAGCAATGAAAAAGTATTTATTATATTCTAGTATATTAGCCCTTGCGTTGACAGGAACAGTATCCTTTACTTCCTGTGAGAGTCAGCTCGATATTGAGCAGAAGGGTACTACTTATGAGGAACAGTTCTATAAGACTGATGCCGATGCAGAGGCTGCTTTGGTGGCAGCATACGAAGGCTTTATGTGTAATGTAGTAGGACGTCAGCCAGACATCCAGGGAAGTTTGGGTATCTATACTCCTCACAAGTTGATTATGAACATGTGTGGTGATGACGTTTACTATGCCAGTGGTAACTATGGAGACCATGAGGACGCTGGTTGCCTCAATGAGTTCCGCTATGATACTGATGCCTTGGTTCCTAAGTTGATGTACTCAGGTCTCTATTCTTCTGTGTATACTTGCAACTTGGTCATTAACAAGTTTGCTAATCCAGATACACCAGTCAAGAAGCGTTGTGTGGCTGAGGCTCGTGTGCTTCGTGCTTACGACTATTTCTTGTTGGCAAACTTCTGGGGAACTCCACCATTTGTTTTGCATCCTTTGTCAGCTCAAGATCTTCCGTTCAATAGCGACAAGGACCCAGAGAATCCTATGACCCATGAACAGTTGATAGACTGGGTGGCTTCTGAGTGTGAGGCAGCTGCGGCTGATCTTGATGAGCGTAAGAGCAAGGATGACAAGGATGGTGCTGTAAAGGTAACCAAGGGCTTTGCTAATGCATTGGCTGGTAAGGCTTACCTCTTCGCTGGCAAGTATGATCAGGCAAAGACCGCTCTCAAGAAGGTTATTGACTCTGGCAAGTATGCCCTTGTTCCAGGCGACAAGTACATGGACAACTTCCATATTGAGGGTGATGGCGACGAGGAGAAGGTCTTCGAAATCAACTTCGAGTACAATGCTGGTAAGGGTGCATGGGGCGGTATGATTCAGCGTTCTAGCTGGATGGAGGCTAATGCAATGAACTGGCGTGCTGGTAACTTCGTAGTTTCTCCTCAGTCTGTATATAGTGGCATCGATGGTTGGGGTGGCTTAGGTGTACCTCAGTGGTTTGGTGATGAGTTCCATGAGAATGATGGTGATTCTTATCGTTTCAAGGCTACCTTGAAGCACATTGATGATGCCGTTTATAATATGAAATATGCTAAGGAAAAGTTAAATAAAATGACTCCAGAGCAGAAGAAAACCAGCAAGGAAGTGGGCATCAAGGATCAAGTACAGGGACTCTATGGCAACTCTACCTGGTTGGCATTTAAGACTGTGATGCGTGCAGCTGACTCTGATGGTAAGAAATATGGTGATAACATCCGTTTGAACAACTATCTCGTGATGCGTTATGCCGAGGTTCTTTTGAACTATGCTGAGGCTTGTCTCCAGACCGGCGATCCGAGTGAGGCCAAGAAGTACATCAATATGATTCAGGAGCGTGCAGGTTCCAAGACCATCAGTAGCACAGTAGATATGGATGTTCTCAAGAAGGAGAAATCATACGAGTTGTGGATGGAAGGTTGCCGTTGGTTCGACATCAAGAGATGGAAGGATGCTACTGCCATCAATCGCATCAAGAATGCGGGTTCTGATGTACCTCACCTCTTTGACAAGTTGTTCCGCGCACCTCAGCCTTCTGACGAGAAGTTGCACTGGGAGCATGGCACAGAGGCAAATAGCCGCTTCTATACAGTTTCTTCTCATGCAGCAAAGGATGCTGGTTTCACTGTTGGTTACCAAGAGGGAAAACATGATTACTTCCCTTATCCACAAACAGTGAAGAACATGAACCCTAACTTGGTTCAGAATCCTGGTTGGTAATCATGAAGTTGTTTCGATATATAAGGCTTTTGGTTAATAAGCTATAGGTTAGTTTGATAATTAGGGGGTGTTTTGAAAAGAAGCACTCCCTTTTTTCTTCTTTAAGGGAATTGTCTCTTCGCCTTCATGCATCTGAGTGGCCGTTATCAGATTATCGAACCTCAAAAATAAAAAGAATAGTCTATGTACAACTTTTTTAATAAAATAGTTAGATTGTTTTGTTTATGTGTATTCCTTTTTGGGCATTCCTCTGCGGATGCCCAAAATAGGAATTTACCTGTAGACATCAATCCTTATTTCGGACCTGTCGGCAAGCAGCCTGTCATGCCTAATGCGGCTGGCTTTATTCAGAGATGGTTGCTCCTGGAGCCCATCTCTATGCCGGTCAAGAGCAATGTCGTTTTTACTGATTCTTATCTGAAGGAGATATTCCATACGCAGTATTTCCCTAAACAGATGGAAACAGTTCCTAAGGATGGAGCCGTCGTGAAGGTGGGCAAGGAAAAACTGAAATGGCATGCGCTGGACAGTAAACTGTTTAATGTGAAGCTCTTCCGTTTCGCTACTTCGTTTAAGAAGCCCAAGTATGGTGTCTTGTTCTGGGCGGTTACCATTATCGATTGCCCTGAGG
>OHAH01001495.1_pt1 | contig 14712 bp, 15 predicted proteins | sample 1577071 | NCBI WGS metagenome assembly OHAH01 (sample SAMEA3541520, study PRJEB24748) | human gut metagenome | biome: human gut; feature: human-associated habitat; material: faeces | place: China | collected 2012 | reverse complement strand
CCACAAGGGTTCGCTATGGATTTTTAAGTGTTCAACTTAATTATACAATCCGCCTTATTAATCAGATATAAGGATGGATAAAAATTGAAAATTCGTAAAGCGGTCATTCCAGCGGCAGGATTTGGAACTCGTTTTTTGCCAGAAACAAAAGCCATGCCAAAGGAAATGCTTCCTATTGTAGATAAACCGACAATTCAATATATAGTGGAAGAAATATTAGACAGTGGAATTGAAGATATACTGATAATCAGCGGACATGCAAAACGTGCCATTGAAGATCACTTTGATTCATCACCGGAACTTGAACAGCATTTATTTGAGCACAACAAGATGGAATTACTGGACGAAGTGCGTAAAGTAGCGAATATTAAAGTACATTATATTCGGCAGCAGCACATGAGAGGATTGGGAGATGCTATACTCTGTGCTAAAGATTTTACTGATGGGGAACCTTTTGGAGTTATTCTGGGGGATGACCTGGTGTATAACGGAGATGATACACCGGCCCTGGGACAGCTGCTTGAACAATATGAAAAAACCGGAGGCACTATTGTGGGTTGTCAGCTGGTTGAAAGAGAACAGGTTTCCTCCTACGGAATCATAAAAGGGAATCTTACGGAAAACTCTGACCTTGTTCTTGTAGAAGATATGGTGGAAAAGCCTAAAATAGAAGAGGCACCGAGCCGGTTGGCAGCTCTGGGCAGATATGTTATTACCCCGGATATATTTGAAATACTGAAACATACGAAACCGGGGAAAGGGGGAGAAATCCAGCTTACCGATGCACTCAAAGTTATGGCTCACAACGGCAATGTATATGCTTACAATTTCAAGGGCAAGCGTTATGATACAGGTAATAAGCTGGGGTTCCTTAAAGCTACCGTAGAATATGCACTCCGCAGGAATGATCTGGGCCCGGCATTTAAGGAGTATCTGTCCAACATGGTAAAAGGTCTGTCCTGATAAATCCGATATGGGTAAAAATAGATAGTATGTTCTTTAGTGATAAAGGAGCATGAACATAATGAATGTATTACTTGCCGGCGGTGCCGGATATATTGGTTCACATACCGCAGTGGAATTGCTCAATGCTGGTCACCAGGTGGTAATTGTGGATGATTACAGTAACAGCAGTCCGGAAGCTGTCCGCAGAATAGAAAAGATTACAGGAAAGTCAGTAGTCTCCTATGAAGCGGATGTCAAGGATAAGGAAAAGATGCGTCATATCTTTTCAAAAAATCACATTGACTGTGTCATTCATTTTGCAGGTCTTAAGGCGGTAGGGGAATCGGTCCGTCTTCCGTTGAAGTATTACCGCAATAACATAGATACTACACTGACTCTGCTGGAATGCATGGAAGAAGCGGGAGTTAATCAGTTTGTATTCTCCTCTTCAGCCACGGTGTATGGAGAAGAAAATGAGCCGCCTTATGTGGAAACCATGCATCGAGGACGCTGTTCCAACCCGTATGGGTGGACTAAGGTGATGATGGAACAGATTCTGGAAGATGCGGCAAAAGCGAATCCAAAATTATCCGTCATTTTGCTCCGTTATTTCAATCCAATTGGGGCCCATGAAAGTGGTCTGATTGGGGAAGATCCACAGGGGATTCCTAACAATCTGATGCCCTATATTGCCCAGGTGGCAGTGGGAAGAAGAGACTACCTCACCGTATTCGGAGGAGATTATCCCACACCGGATGGAACCTGTCTTCGCGACTACATTCATGTGATGGATCTGGCAAATGGCCATGTGAAAGCGGTGGAATATGCAGCTAAGCACAAGAGCGTTGAAGTATTTAATCTGGGGACAGGCACACCTTACAGCGTTCTTGATATCATTCATGCATTTGAAAAAGCTACCGAGGTTAAAGTGAAGTACGAAATCGGACCTCGTAGAGCAGGAGATCTTCCCAAATTCTGGGCCGATTCAACCAAGGCACAGAATGTACTTGGCTGGCATGCGGAACGAACACTGGAAGACATGTGCAGGGATACATGGAACTGGCAGGCTAAGAATCCAGAAGGATATAAGAAATAATAGTAGGAATAATGTTGTACATAGAAAGGATATAATCCGTGAAATACGATTATCTGATAGTTGGTGCAGGACTTTTTGGAGCTGTATTTGCCCATGAAGCAGTAAAAGCTGGGAAAACCGTTCTTGTGGTAGACAAACGGCCTCATATTGCCGGTAATGTATATACAGAAGATGTGGAAGGAATCCATGTGCATAAATATGGTGCCCATATTTTTCATACCAACAATAGAACAGTATGGAATTATGTAAATCAGTTCGCAGAATTCAATCGATTCACTAACTCGCCGGTAGCTAATTATCATGGCGAATTGTATTCTCTTCCTTTCAATATGTACACGTTTAATAAGATGTGGGGCGTTGTTACTCCAGAAGAAGCCGCAGCGAAGATTGAAGGGCAGAGAAAAGCTGCTGGAATCACAAATCTAAAGAATCTGGAAGAACAGGCTATTTCCCTGGTTGGGACAGATATCTACGAAAAACTGATAAAAGGCTATACGGAGAAGCAGTGGGGGCGTCCCTGTACCGAACTTCCGGCGTTTATTATCAAGCGTCTCCCAGTTCGTCTGACGTTTGATAACAACTATTTTAACGCTCTGTATCAGGGGATTCCTGTGGGCGGATATACCAATATGGTTGCCAATATGCTTAAGGGAATCGCAGTAAAGCTTAATTGTGATTATCTGGAAAACAAGGAAGAACTGGATAAGCTGGCTGATAAGGTGGTTTACACCGGGCCGATAGATGCCTACTTCAATTATAATCTGGGCCCGTTGGAATACAGAAGTGTTCGCTTTGAAACCGAAGTGCTGGATAAGCCAAACTTCCAGGGCAATGCCGCAGTTAACTATACAGACAGAGAAACACCGTGGACCCGTATTATCGAACATAAATGGTTTGAATTTGGCAAGGACGCTAATGGCAATGATCTGCCCAAAACAGTTATCAGCCGGGAATACTCCTCTGAATGGAAAGTGGGAGACGAACCATATTATCCAGTCAATGATGAAAAGAATAGCAAACTTTATAAGGAATATAAAGCATTGGCAGATAAGGAATATAAAGTTATCTTTGGTGGGCGCCTGGGTGAATATAGGTATTACGATATGGATGCGGTCATTGATAGGGCGCTGAAGCTGGCAGGAAAGAGATTTGAGAATTGAGATTTGAGGGTGGTGGAGTGAATGACGGATTACAAGGATTTGATTGTCTGGCAGAAATCGATGGAATTGGCACGTATTATCTATCGCTTAACAAGTCGATTTCCTCGTGATGAAGTATTTGGCCTGACAAATCAAATAAGGCGGGCAGCGGTTTCCATTCCATCAAATATAGCCGAAGGTTTTGGGAGAGGCTCTGATCGGGAGTTTATCCATTTTTTACGAATTTCCAAAGGGTCTGCTGCGGAAGTAGAAACACAGATTCTTATTTCTGAAGATTTGCATTATGTGAGTCCTGGCGATGCTCAGGCAGCCCTGTCTCTCTGCGATGAAATCGTCCGAATGCTTGGTACTATGATTGTGAAGATAGGGAAGAGAATAGGGAAGTAAGAGATTTGAGGAAAGAGGTTTGAGAATTGAGAGGGGAAGAATTGAGGAAAGAGATTTGAGGAGGGAAAATCGAGATAAGAGAAGGAAAGAGAATTGAGGAATGGGAGGGAAATAGAAGTGAAGGTAGCGCTCACCACTCATCTCAGAACTCAAATCTCAGCCCTCAAACCTCAAACCTCAAACCTTAAAACTCAAAACTCAAAACTCAAATCTTATTTCTCAAATCTCAAATCTCTCACCACGAAAGGAAAGAACTCATGGATATAAAAATTCTGGTGGCGACACACAAAAAATACTGGATGCCCAAAGATTCAGTATATGTGCCAGTTCAGGTCGGAGCCGCTCTGCACCCGGCGTTGGGATATGTTCCGGATAATACGGGAGATAATATTTCTGCCCAAAATCCCAATTACTGTGAATTAACCGCTTTATACTGGGCCTGGAAAAATCTGGATTGCCAGTATATAGGGCTCTGTCATTACCGTCGGTACTTTGGCAGGAAGGTGCACACGAAGGATATAGAAAAGAAAAAAGGGGCTATTTTTCATAGAGAAGACTATGAAAAGCTGCTTCAGAAGTATGATATCATCCTTCCTGTGAAGAGGAATTATTATATCGAGACAGTGCGCAGTCAGTACGAGCATGCCCATTATAAAAAGGACCTGGATGAAGTAGAGAAAATTATTTCTGAAAAGTATCCTGGTTATTCCGATGCTTTTACCAGGGTTATGAACCGGAGAAGACTGTATATACTAAACATGTTTGTCATGAAGAAATCTCTCTTTAATGAGTACTGCACCTGGCTTTTTGACATTCTTTTTGAACTGGAAAAACGGACGGATTTGACTGGCTATGATACCTATGAGGCTAGGCTTTTCGGCTTCATGTCGGAACGCCTTTTTAATGTATGGCTGGAGAGGCAGAATCTGAAGAAGTGCGAGGTACCGGTGGTATTTCTGGAAAATATTGACTGGCCTAAAAAAATTGCTGATTTTTTAAAGAGGAAAGTAACTGGGAGAAGATAATTAAGTTACCTGTGTGCAAATGCGATAATTTGTATAAAAAATGAAATTTGATGAGGGAGTTTAAAGATTTGGAAAAACTAAATTCTTTACAAGGTCTACGATTTTTGGGATTTTTATTTATATTTCTGAATCATGCAGGTTGGCTTTTATGGTCCAATAAGTATTTTGATTTTGGCGCTCACGGCGTGGAAATATTCTTTGTCTTATCCGGATACTTAGTAGCATACAATTATAGAAAAGCTGAATTTGCTTATGATTTGAAATCCTCATTTTTATACATGCTATCGAAAGCACAGAAGTTTTATTTTTTACATATTCTGACTTTTCTGATTGTTCTCTTTCATATGGAGAGACATGGATTTAAATATCCAAGTGGATTATCCGGATTTATTTGTGATGTTTTTCTTAACCTAATGCTTTTAAAGAGCTGGTATGATCCTGCAAAATTTACGTTTAACGGGGTTACTTGGTTCTTGTCCTGTATTTTGTTCATTTATTTTTGTGTTCCCTTTATTATTCATTTCTTCAAATGTAAAAATGGGGGGGTACAGCAGTGCTCTCATTTCTTGTGATCTTCCTCATGAAAATGGCATTTGATACGTTTGGATATAAAATGGGAATGAATCCCTGGCCGGGAGTATTTGGCTGGTATTGCAACCCGGCTTATCGGCTATTTGATTTCTTGCTGGGATATACAGGATTCCTGGTTTTAGAGAAGGCAGATCTAAAAGTATCCTCTTGGAAGATATCTGTTATCCAATGTGTGACCTTAGTATTTTATTTTGCTGCATGTCATTTATTTGATAAGCAATGGGTGCCGGCTCCATTTATTCTGCTTACATTAGTTTTGATTTTTGTTTTTACCTTGCCAGGTGGTATCTTTAATGCTATTTTTGGAAATCGGGTATTGACACATTTGGGAAACATCAGCTTTGAGCTATATATTGTGCACCAGGTTAATATTAATCTGATGAATCATACTTTGCTTAAGTGGACAGGAAATAGTCGCTTACTGGTATTTATGTTGCTTCTTGTTATATCCTGGCTTATGGCGGAGTTCTTTGCTTGGCGACCGGTGAAAAAGTTTATTACTAAAACAATTTGGGTCAAGTGATTGTAAGTTCAGACGAAAGTGTCGACAGTACAGGAAAAGATAATTATGCTTTTGACAGACAGACAGACAGACAGACAGACAGACAGCGCATAGCATGGATTGATATCGCAAAGGGGATAGCAATAATTTTAGTAGTTATAGGTCATTGCATTCCAGATGCAGCAAGCAGCACAGGTATTTCAGTTACAGAATATCGCTGGTTGCATAATATCATTTATTCCTTTCATATGCCTTTGTTTTCTTCCTGTCTGGTTACACGATGGTTCGCCAGAATATGGTGAGGACAGGTGAGCGGCCTTTAGATATTATAAAAGACCGATGTAAGAGATTGCTGACACCATATGTGTTTGTGGGCCTTTGTTACGCACCTTTTAAATTATTGCTTTCACAGTTTGCTAATAAACCTTATGATATTGAAGGTATTATGTGAAAGATTATGGATGAACAGATCCTTTGTAAAGGTAGTGTATAAAATGTGCAAGATAATATTTCCTTACATGAGATTGAGAATTGGTAAGGTCGCAGAGATATTTGAAGAATAAAAACTCCTCTATTAGGGAAAAGTAAGGCTGGCATTGAGTTATTAAAACATTTACTGGCGTTCATTATGAAATAGGTGATTTAATGTTATTATCTATTATTATTCCTATATATACGGATTACTTTTGTTATGTAGATACAATAATTCAGACGCCTATGTCAAAGGACTCTAAAGAATATTCAAAATTTGAGTCGTTATACAATAATAGAGCAATAAATACTAGCAATAGTAAAAATTTATTTCGTTATTCAAGAAAATAAAATCCGGGGAATTAAAGGAAAATCAATATGAAGAATCTTAGTGCTGATGATATGAAAACTCTTGAATTAAATATGTTAAAGGATATTTCTGAATTTTGTGATCAGAGTGGACTTCGATATTATCTTTGTGGGGGAACCTTGTTGGGGGCAGTTCGGCATCAAGGATTCATTCCATGGGATGATGATATGGATATAGCGATGCCTCGTCCAGATTATGAGAAGTTTTTACAAACTTACAATCATTATAATCAGCGATATGAAGTTAGCGGGATTGAAAATAATCATTCATGGCATTCTACTTTCGCTCGCGTTGAGGATAAATGCACCGTATTATATGAAGGAACGCTGAAAGAGAAGTATTGGAAAAGGCATGTGTTTGTTGATGTGTTTCCATTGGATGGAATACCAGATGATCCGATAGAAGAAAAGCATTTTATGAACAGACAGAATATTTTGGGAATTATTACTAATGCCTCTGCATTTCGGTTTCATCCTAGCCGACATTACTCTGATTCTAAGGAATCTAATGTTTCTTTACGTAATTTTGCTAGGACTATCTTGAAATATCTAGCTATTATTCTGTTTTCAGGGGTTAATACGCAAAAAATTATTAAACTGGTTAACCAGAATTCTAAAAGATATGAATATGGAATGACAAAGAGTGTTGGTATTACAGTTATCGTATGGAATCACCATTTTGAACAATCCAGCACAAAATCTTTTGAGGAAAGAATAAAGTTCAAGTTTGAGGATTGCGAGTTTTGGGGACCTAAAGGATACGATGAGTACTTAACTAAAACTTACGGAGACTATATGGTCCCTCCACCGATTCAGAATCGTGTATCTCATCATAGCTTTGAGGCATATCTGATTGAAACTCAGAAATAGGAAAGGTGTGTTATATTATGGTACATGTAAATAAAAACATTAAGAATACAGTACGAGTTTTTCCAGAGCAAGGAAGAGCCGCTTTTTATCGTTATGATATGAATGAAAATCCGGATGGATTGCCAAAGGCTTTTGTTGATGAAGTATTACAGGAAATTACCCCACAATTTTTATCAATTTATCCAGAACCGGATAGATTTTTGAAAAAATATGCAAACTTTGTAGGAGTAGAACCAGAGAATCTGACCGTAACTAATGGCTCAGATATGGGATTACGGTATATTATGGAGACTTTTGGAGAAACAGGGAAGGATGTAGTAACAGTTTCTCCATCTTTTGAAATGTATTGGGTTAATTGTAACATTTTGGGATATCATCATGTTCCGGTTCCATATGAGCCCGATATGACTATTAAAATTGACAATATACTTAATGCGATAAATGAAAATACACGTATCATTGCTCTGTTAAACCCTAATAATCCCATTGGAAATGTTTATACACAGGAAGAAATTAATCGAGTTGTAGAAAAAGCTAAGCAAGTTGGAGCAGTAGTTATTATTGATGAAGCATATCACTATTATTATCCGAACACTTTTTTGCGAACAGCTTTGAAAAATGATAATGTTATTATCTTGAGGACTTTTTCAAAGGCGTTTTCAATTCCTGCTTTGAGACTTGGCATAATAATTTCAAATCCCCAACTTATTCATTATATTAATAATGCCAAACTGACTTTTGATGCGAATTCTGTAGCCTTACTTTTTGGTGAGAAGTTACTGGATCATCCTGAAATTTTACAAAATATTGTTGATTCTGAGAATGAAGGAAAGGCTTTCATGCTTAAAGAACTTTCAATGAAGGGCTATACTTGCCGCGATTGTAGGGGAAATTATATTTTTATCAAACCCAGGCATGATGCGAGGAAAGTTGCTGAAAGATTAAAGAATGAAAAATATGTATTGGTCCATCCGTATGGCAACGCATTTTTACAGGATTATATTAGAGTATCAATTGGTTCCATCAAAAGCATGAAAATCTTTTTAAATGCTTTCTGTGAAATAGATTTGGATAAATAAGGAATAAACAAATGAAAAAAGTTATTACTTATGGTACGTATGATCTCTTTCATCAAGGGCATTACAACCTCTTAAAAAGAGCAAAGGCATTAGGAGATTACCTTATTGTTGGTGTTACTTCTGATTATTTTGACAAAGCACGGGGAAAGTTCAATGTACATGATGATCTGATGACACGCATTGAGAATGTGAAGAAAACAGGATTTGCCGATCAGATTGTCGTGGAAGAATATTTTGGACAAAAGATTGATGATATAAAAAAATATGGGGTAGATATTTTTACTGTTGGATCAGATTGGAAAGGATATTTTGATTATCTGAACGATTATTGTAAAGTGATTTACTTGGAAAGGACCAAGGGGATTTCCAGTACACAGATTCGTAATGAGCATAGTGTACGTTTAGGTATTGTAGGCAATGAGATCATTTTGGATCGCTTCCTCAATGAGATGAAATATGTCAGCGGGATTGAAGTTGTCGGATGTTATGCTCCAAAGGATGATGTTAATCCCATATATAAATCTATCCAGTTTCAACAGTTTCCTCAGTACAATACCTATGATTCATTGCTTGAAAATGTAGATGCAGTTTATATCAATGCACCTTTAAATCTGAGAGATAACTTAATAGAAAAAGCTCTTAAAATGGGAAAACATGTGCTTACGGAGTTTCCTTTTAGTCTAAATTATCTAAAAGCCAAGGAATTTGTAAAAGTTGCCTCTAAAAATAAGCTGATATTAATGGAAGGATTAAAGACTGCTTACTGTCCGGCTTTTGGAAAGATGATATCATTGGTTAAAAGTGGACGGATTGGCAAAGTGCTTAGTATAGAAGCTAATTTTACTCAAATTCTTGGTGACAATCTCCTTAATCAGGTTCGTATAGCAGGGGGCAGTGTTGCTGCTTTGGGCGCTTATTCACTTTTAGTAATATTTAAGCTCTTGGGCTATGATTATAGCAAAATAGAATTCATTACCCATCGGGAAAATAGAATCGATACAATGACTAGGATGAATTTTATTTACGATGGAGCAATTACTACTTCATTGGTGGCGGTTAATGCAAAAGCAGAGGGGGCTTTGACGATTTCCGGTACGAAAGGGTATGTTTATGTTCCTGCTCCCTGGTGGAAGACTGAATATTATGAAGTCCGCTATGAAGATGTGAACAGAAACAGCAAGTATTTTTATAAGTTCGAGGGAGAAGGTTTACGCTATGAAATCGTAAACTTTGTAAAGAGTATTAGAGAAAACGTAGAAACTGATCTTTTGTTTAGTCATCAGGATATGCTTGCAGAAGCTAAAGTGATTTCTTTATTTCTCAGAAACCAGAATGTAAAAGAATTTTAGAAAGTCATAGGGGTATGGATTAATGAAGCTACTAAGTTCTGAAGCGATAAAGCAAAAAGAGCTAGAGATGTTATTATTGGTTGTTCAGTACTGCAAGGAGAATGATTTAACGGTTTATCTTTGCGGTGGTACTTTGCTGGGAGCAGTTCGCCATAAAGGATTTATTCCTTGGGATGATGATATAGATGTCAGCATGCCACGTCCTGACTTTGAGAAATTTGTTAAAAAAGCGGGACCGTTTTTTCATAAATACAATATGACTGTTGAGTATGGAGAAGGTAATGGAGGTCCCTGCAAGTTTCCTTATTGCCAGATTTGGAATCATAATCTCCGCGTGAATAGAAAATATACCCATATTAATCCATATTTGTGGCTGGATATTTCAGTAGAAGATGGTTTGCCTTCAGACGATGATGAGTTAAGGCGTATTTATCAAATTCGTGATCGATATACCGCTATTATTCAATTAGCAAATACAAGATTAGGAGAAGGTAGGACGTTCCTGCGCAAAATTGCTAAATTCTTTTTTAAACCACTTGCAAAATTGTACGGTGATGATCGGGCGTTAAGGCATATAATTAAACTTGCTAAACATTATCCTTATGAATCCAGTATATATGTCGGAGCTATTACGGCAGGACTTTACGGTGTTGGCGAGAGAATGAAGAAGGCTGAATATGAAATACCAGTGGAAGTAGAATTTGAAGGGCATAAATTTCATGCGCCTTCCTGTTGGGACAGCTATTTGACTGGTTTATATGGTGATTATATGAAGTTACCACCTGAAGAAAAAAGAATTGCTCATGTTATGGAAGTTTATGAAGAAGAGTAAAAGTTGGAATGAGATTATGAATATTGCAGTAATTTTTGCCGGTGGCACAGGGAAAAGAATGAATACAAAATCCAAGCCTAAGCAGTTTTTGGAGATGCATGGTAAGCCGGTCTTAATTTATACTCTGGAAAATTTTCAGAATCATCCTTTGATTGACCTTATTATTTTGGTCTGTTTGGAAAGCTGGATGGATTATGCTGCAAGGCTTATGAGAAAATTTGGTATTACGAAGGTAGATAAAATAGTACCTGGCGGAGCGACAGGGCAGGAATCGATTTTTCATGGTATTAAAGAGGCTGAGAAATTATATGGTGATGATAATGTTGTCCTTATCCATGATGGGGTGCGGCCTTTAATTAATGAAGAAACGATAACAAATTGCATAAGAACTGCCAAGCAGCATGGAAATGCCATTACCGTTTCTCCAGCTATTGAGACTATATTCTTGAAAAATGAAGGTGATGATTGCGTAGGACAGATATTCGACAGGTCTCGCTGTGAAATGGCCAAGGCGCCGCAATGCTTTATGTTGGGAGATATCTATAAAACACACTTGAAGGCCAAAGAGGAAGGACAATGCGATTTCATTGATTCCGCTTCCTTAATGCAGTATTATGGGACAAAGCTATATACAGTAGAAGGACCATCGGAAAATATAAAAATCACAACACCTTCTGATTTCTATATTTTCCGGGCTATTATGGATGCGAAAGAGAATTTGCAGATTCTTGGATTGTGAGGAAGTCATGTGGATAGATAATACCATTTTCAAGGAAGATCTGGATCGAATCAATCGTGCCTCTTTTATTGACTGGGCGAAGTTTGAGGGGAAGACATTTTTCGTTACGGGCGGCACAGGATTGATCGGATATACTTTCATTTGTGCGCTTTTGTACAGGAATCTGATTCACCATAGCAGGATCCATGTTATTGCACTTGTAAGAGATATGAAGAATGCACAGGAACAGTTCAAATCTGTGCTTTCAGATAGTGAGGGGGCATTGAAGTTCGTCTCAGGAAGTATAGAGGCAATGCCCCATGTGGGTGAACATATCGATTTTATACTCCATGCTGGCGGACCGACGGCGAGTCGGTATTTCGCAGAGTATCCGGTGGAAACGGTACGAACCATCATAAGTGGCATGATGAATGCGTTAGAATTAGCCAAAGAACACCAAGTGTCCGGGATGGCATTCCTGTCTACGATGGAAGTGTACGGCGCATCGACTGCTGCGCGGAAGATTTCTGAAACTAGTGAAAGCTATCTGGATACTATGAATGCCAGAAATTCATATCCGGAGGCCAAACGCCTTTCGGAAAATCTCTGCGCTTCCTATGCAGAGGAGTACCAGGTGCCGGTCAATGTGCTACGGTTGACGCAGACCTTTGGTCCGGGGATCGCCAGAAATGATCAGCGCGTCTTCGCTGAGTTCATTCGTTCCGCTTTGGAGAAAAAAGACATCATTCTTTTGACAGAGGGAAAGACAAAGAGAAGCTATCTCTATACAGCGGATGCTGTGACAGCGATCTTGACTGTTTTACAGAACGGCTGCGCCGGACAGGCTTTTAATGCAGCCAATGAGAAGACATTTTGCTCCATTCATGAAATGGCAGAACTGGCAGCAGATGAGCTTTCTAAAAATGAAATACGAGTACTGGTTCACAGTGGAAAGAAGGAAGAGGTGAAAGCATTCATGCCTACGATGCAGATGAATTTAAATACGGCACTCCTAAACCGGGGGGGTGGCAGCCTGAAATTGGCTTGAAGGATATGTTCAGGCGTACCATGGATGCACTCCTTCAGGAAGAAAGAGCAATGTCAGACTGTTAATGCTGGCCGTCCTGCAGGGAAGGGGTTCATTGTACGCCCTGTTTCTATACAATGAATCGAGGAAATCTTTATGTGGGACGAAAACAGCGTATTGTATTCTGACTTGTCGTATATGACGGAGGCTGATTTCATTGACTGGAAACAGCTTCGTGGAAAGACCTTCTACATCACGGGCGGCACGGGGCTGATCGGATACTACCTGATTCAGACATTGCTATACCGAAATGCGAAATTTCAGGATCATATCCGTATTCTTGCTCTGGTGAGAAATCCTGAAAAAGCGCGAGCTATGTATGAAAGGCAGATTCCGGGAGCTGGGGACTTTTTGCAATTCGTACAGGGAGACGTGACAGAAACGCAGAGGATGGAAGATAGCGTGGACTTCCTCATCCATGGTGCCAGCCCGACCGCTAGCCGGTATTTTGTAGAACATCCTTTAGAAACGTTGGAAACGGCGATACAGGGGACATCGAATATGCTGCATCTGGCTGAGGAAAAACAAGTGAAGAAGATGGTCTATCTCTCCAGTATGGAAGTGTATGGCGACCATCAGTCTGAAGACAAGATTTCCGAAGAGGAGGCTGTCTGCTTATATCCGATGAATCTGCGTGACAGCTATCCGATCGGAAAGTGTACCTCAGAGAATCTTTGCCAGGCCTACAGTCATGAACGGGGAATTTCTGTCGACGTCTTGCGCCTTTCTCAGGTCATCGGGACTACGTGCCCTGTCAGAAAATCTCATGACACACGAATCGTGATGGAGATAGCACGGGACATCCTAAGCGGAAGTGATATTGTCTTGAAAACAAAAGGCGAGAGTAAGCGAACTTATGTTTATGTGGCAGATGCTGTGACAGCGATCCTGAAGGTGCTGACATGCGAGGGTTCTGATGTGTATAATGTAGCTAATGAGGGAACGTACTGCTCGATCTATGACATGTGCCAGCTCGCCGCAGAAAAGGTGGCTGGAGGGAAGATCAAGGTAGTGGTACAGGAAAAAGATGAGGGCATCTATCCGGCAGCAAACTGTTTGAATTTGTCAAATGAGAAACTGCGGGCATGTGGATGGAAGAGTAATACGGGACTGGAAAAGATGTTCCGAAGATTAATACATTATTAAGTGGTTTTGCTAGAAAACGAATATGGGAATAGGAGAAGTGAAATGCGGCTAAGTATCATCATCCCCACTTACAACAACCATATATCCGACATGATTCGTTGCCTCGACAGCGTCTACGATACAGCGTATCAGGACTTCGAGGTGCTGATCATCGATGATGGTAGCGAGGTTTCGTATCAGGTGGAGCTGGATCAGCTTGAGACGCGGTATGAGCGGCTCATGGTCTTGCACAAGGCGCATGCCGGGGTCTCGGCCGCGAGAAATTTTGGTGTGCAGAAAGCGCAGGGAGATTATATTCTCTTCGTTGATGCAGATGATGTGGTGACGAAGCAGTTTTGGCGGGATTTTGTGGCTATTCTGCAAGAAGAAAATGATTGGCCTGATGTTATTTATGGTATGGTGCGTAGCGGCGAAGAAGAAAAAATACCTGATTGCCTGTCTATGGAAGAGACGTCCATTCATTCCCTGCAGCGTTTGAATGGGAAAGAAAAGCGAAAACTGTATCGTCATTTCTTTGACCTCGGAGAACGAGCAAGTTTTATTACAATCAGTGGATATGTCAGCCGTGGTCCTTGCGCAAGGTTAATCAAACGGACGTTGGTACAGCAGTGTCCGTTTGATGAACATGTTGCTGTAGGGGAGGATATGCTTTGGAATCTTAAAATTTTACGAAAAAATCCAAGCGTTGCTGTTGTTTTACATGTCTGGTACTTCTATGTGAAAAATATAGATTCAGTGACGCATGCCTGTCGCCCAGATTTGATTGAGAAGCATAGGGTGATGTTGGAAGAACTGACGAAATATGGTGATAGCACATTGAAAATGGCTCTTTGGAACAAAGCGTTTGAGTCATTGAATGAGCTGGCTAGAGCTTATTTTCTTTCCCCGCAAAACCCACTGTCTTGGCGTGAAAAAGTGAAGGAGTTTAATAAGATGTCCTATAGTTATCCATTCAACGAATTATTAGAAAATGATGTAAAAATGGGGGGGGGTAAAACCTCTGCTTAAGCTCGCATTCTACAGGGCGGGCCTTTTGTTGTATGTGTATAAGTTGAAAATGATGCTGCACCGATAAGGGGCATTCT
>OHAH01001486.1_pt1 | contig 14777 bp, 16 predicted proteins | sample 1577071 | NCBI WGS metagenome assembly OHAH01 (sample SAMEA3541520, study PRJEB24748) | human gut metagenome | biome: human gut; feature: human-associated habitat; material: faeces | place: China | collected 2012 | reverse complement strand
TTCACACCCTTACCGCCACGCTTGGTAACGCGGTAATCGAGTACCCAGCATCCTGTATAAGGTAGCTATACTTATTACATAAAGGAGAAGCGCCATGTCCTGTGTCAACATCCGCGGCTGCTGCATCGGCGAGGGCCGCCCTAAAGTTATTATTCCTATTGTAGAGCCCACAGAAACCGCCGTTCTGAAAAAGGCCGCCGAGTTTTCCACATTGCGCGCCGATTGTGTGGAATGGCGTATCGATTGCTTTGAAGGCGCAAAAGATCTTCCGGCCATCGTGCACTGCGCTGCAAAGCTCCGCGTTGCCTTGAAGGACAAACTGCTTCTTTTCACCTTTCGCACAAAGGCCGAAGGCGGCAAAGTCGCTCTGTCTCACGAAGAGTATCTTCATTTTATCCGCACCGTTCTTGCCACCGACTGCGCCGATCTGATTGACATTGAATTTTTCACTGTAGGCGCAGAGCTTCCCGCGCTGATTGAAGAAGCCCACACCGCCGGGGCTGCAGTGGTGTGTTCCAGCCACGACTTCCATAAAACGCCGCCGCGCGCCGAACTGGTGAGCCGCATGGTTGCCATGCAGCAGGCCGGTGCTGATCTGCCCAAACTAGCTGTGATGCCCCAGAGCCGTGCCGATGTGCTGGAGCTTCTGGCTGCCACCGCTGAAATGGCCGACCGGCATCCGGAGACTCCCATCATTACCATGAGCATGGGAGCTCTGGGCGCGGTGAGCCGTCTGGCCGGGGAAGCCTTTGGCTCTGCCATGACCTTTGCCAACCCCGGGCAGGCCAGCGCCCCGGGGCAGGTATCGTTGGAGGTCGTAAACAAAGTATTGGATGCACTGCATTTATAAATCCAGAAAGGAGCTTTTATGAAAAAGAAGTATTCTGCTCTCCCAGAACTTCTTTTGCGAAGTATTTTTTACACGCTTATCAATTATGTGCTTCTCAGCATGGTGCTGTCTTTTCGGCTTCATTGGAGTTCCATTCTGTTTTCTGCTGCCATGCTGTGGTTTGCTTTGGATTATTCAAAGACTATCCAGCAGTTGACCGGCAAACGGCTTCTCGCAGACCTTTTGTGGCTTGGCTGCATTCTCATCAGCACATTTATTGCATTCTTTGTCGGGTACATTCAAGGCTCGTTCGCATCATTTTAACGAAAAAGACCGGAGCTGTAGGTCGCACTTACAGTTCCGGTCTTTCTTTTTATGTCACAAAGAGATGATTATGCCAGCTTGGCTTCCAGACGGGTGCGGATGGCCTTGATAAAGCCCTCGCTGTCCACGGCGGTGGGAGTGATGCCCTCTGCCAGACCGCACAGGTCTTTGGTCATGATGCCCTCGTTCAGGGTCTGCAGGCTTGCAGCCTCCAGTGCCTCGCCAAAGTGCACCAGCTCCGGCAGGTTATCCAGTTCACCGCGCTTCTTGAGTGCGCCCGACCATGCAAAGATGGTAGCCATGGGATTGGTGGAGGTCTTTTCGCCCTTCAGATACTTATAGTAATGGCGGGTGACGGTGCCGTGGGCGGCCTCGTACTCGTACTTACCGTCCGGACTGACCAACACACTGGTCATCATAGCCAGCGAACCAAAGGCGGTGGAGACCATATCGCTCATCACATCGCCGTCGTAGTTCTTGCAGGCCCAGACAAAGCCGCCCTCGCTGCGGATGACACGCGCCACGATATCATCGATCAGGCTGTAGAAATAGGTGATGCCGGCAGCTTCAAACTTTTCCTTGTACTCGGCATCGTAAGTCTCCTGGAAGATATCCTTGAAGGTGTGGTCGTACTTCTTGGAGATGGTATCCTTTGCGCCGAACCACAGATCCTGCTTCACGTCCAGTGCGTAGTTGAAGCAGCTGCGGGCAAAGCTGCGGATGGAATCATCCTTGTTGTACTGTCCCTGCAGCACACCGGCACCCTCAAAATCAAAGACGGTGGCGCGCTGCTGGCTGCCGTCTGCACCGGTGAACACCAGCTCTGCCTTGCCTGCACCGGGAATGCGGAACTCGGTGCACTTATACACATCGCCGTAGGCGTGGCGGGCGATGGTGATGGGCTTTTTCCAGTTCTTGACCACCGGCTGGATGCTGTCGATCATAATGGGCGCGCGGAACACGGTGCCGTCCAGCACGGCGCGAATGGTGCCGTTGGGGCTCTTCCACATCTCGTGCAGCTTGTACTCCTCCACGCGCTGGGCGTTGGGGGTGATGGTGGCGCACTTGACCGACACGCCGTACTTCTTGTTGGCGAGGGCGGCATCCATGGTCACCTGATCTGCGGTGGCATCGCGGTTGGGCAAGCCCAGATCGTAGTACTCGGTCTTGAGGTCCACAAAGGGGAGGATCAACTCATCCTTGATCATCTTCCACAGGATGCGGGTCATCTCGTCGCCGTCCATCTCTACCAGCGGGGTCGTCATCTTGATCTTTTCCATAGCAGGGTTCCCTTTCCTCTATTGGTTTTGTATTTTATGCCCCATGCAGGGGCGTTCCGGTTACTTGCGGTAGGCGGCTGCCAGCTTTTCAAAGGCGGGCAGGCTGCGCTTTACCTTTTCGGTGTCGATGCAATAGGCAAGGCGCACATAGCCCTTTACCCCAAAGCTGTCGCTGGGCACCAGCAGCAGATCAAATTCCCGGGCTTTCTGACAGAAGGCGTTGGCGTCCTCTTCCAGTGCCTTGGGGAAGATATAAAAGGTGCCGCCCGGGCGCTCCACTTCAAAGCCCAGCGCGGTGAGTTTTTCGTACAACAGTTCCATGTTGGTCTGGTAGACCGAAAGGTCGCTGGTCACCTTCTGGCAGCAGCTGACCGCCCGCTGGATGATGCTGGGCGGGCAGTTATGGCCGGTAAAGCGGGAGATCTGGCTCATCATGTCCACAAGGATGTCCTCGCCTTCGCACCCCGGGCGCACCGCCACATAACCCAGACGCTCGCCGGGCAGGCTCAGGCTCTTGGAGTAGGAGAAGCAGGTCAGGGTGTGGGGGTAGAACGCCGCCGGGTAAGGCACAGTCTTGCCGTCAAACACGATGTCCCGGTAGGGCTCGTCGCTGACCAAGAAGATATTGTGTCCGTACTGGGCGCTTTTTTCGGTCAGAATCGCCGCCATGCGGGTCAGGGTGTCTGCAGAGTAGACCACACCGGTGGGGTTATTGGGGGTGTTGATGAGCACACAGGTAACCTTTTCGGTCAGCATCTGTGCAAAGGCATCCAGATTGGGCTGGAAGGTGGGCGCCTGCGGCGGCACCACCCGCAGCACTGCGCCGGTGCCCGCCACATAGGGGCCGTACTCCGGGAAGTAAGGCGCAAAGGTCAGCACCTCGTCCCCGGGCTGGGTCACCGCCCGGATGGCGTGGGCGATAGCACCCGCCGCGCCGGTGGTGGGGAAGATGTGTTTTTGCGCGTAGGGCAGACCGAAGGTCTCGGTCAGATGCGCCGCCACAGCGGTGCGGAAGCCCGGGTCGCCCTGACTGGGGCAATAGCCGTGCAGGCTTACCGGCTCTTCCTGTGCCAGCAGGGTCTGCATGGCCTCGGTGAACTCCGGCGGGCAGGGCACGCTGGGGTTGCCCAGTGAGTAATCGAACACATTCTCGCTGCCGATCTGGGCAGCGCGCTGTCTGCCATACATGAAGGTTTCGCGGATGACACTTTTGTTGTTCAGCATGGCGCGGTAGGTCTCGTTCAGCATACTACTTTCCCTCTGCTTTCCTTATATCGCAAAGCCTGTGCGGGGCGGCTCCCCCTCATTTATGAGCCGCAGCCGTATAGCTTTGTTCCAGCTTGATGATGCAGTTATAGGTGGGATCCTGCTCTTTGATGAACTGCTCCATCTGGGTCAGCAGTTCCACCTTGTCCCCGGCATAGCCCGCGGGGAGCACCAGATCGAAAAGCACATTGGTGTGGGTCTTGCCCGGCACGATGCGCAGATCATGCAGCGAAAGCGCCGGGTCCAGCTGGCGCAGCTTTTCGGTCAGGCGGCTGCGCAGCACCCCCACGGCGGCGTCCGAGGTGACGATGGGGTCATAGTGGATGGTCACCATCAGATGGTCGTTTTTCATAAAGTCCCGCTCGATGTTGTCGATCAGGTCGTGCGCTTCCAACGGGTCCTGCTCGGCGGGCAGCTCCACATGGATGGATGCAAACTGATGGCCGGGGCCGTAGTCGTGCACCATCAGGTCATGTACACCCAGCACGCCGGGATAACCCATCACGGTCTGTTCGATATGCTCCACCAGATCCTCGCTGGGGCTTTCGCCCAGCAGCGGGCTCAGGGTATCCATCACCAGACCCCAGCCGGAGATCAGGATGAACACCGCCACGCCTACGCCCATCAGGCCGTCCAGCACGTCCCAGCCGGTCACCCGGCAGAGGATGGCAGCCACCAGCACGGCGGCGGTGCTCAGCACGTCGTTGCGGCTGTCGGCGGCAGTGGCGATGAGGGTCTCGGAGGAAATGATACGTCCGATGGCACGGTTGAAGCCGCTCATCCACAGCTTGACCAGAATGGACACCACCAGCACCGCCACGGTCAGCCAGCCGAACTGCACCGGGGTGGGGTGCAGCACCTTGGTGACCGATTCCTTCAGCAGGGAGAAGCCGATGCCCAGAATGGTCACGCTGACCACCAGCCCGGCAAGATACTCAAAGCGGGCATGACCGTAGGGATGCTCGGCATCCGGTGCCTTGGCAGCCAGCTTGAAGCCCACCAGACTGACGATATTGGAGGAGGCATCCGAAAGGTTGTTCAGTGCATCGGCAGTGATGGCGATAGAGCCGAACAGGGTACCTACCACAAACTTGCCCAGACAGAGCAGGATATTGCACACCATGCCCACCACACTGGCCAGATTGCCGTAGGCGGCACGGACACGGGGGTCCTGCGGAGAATTGGGACGGCGTATAAACAGACGAATCAAAAGCTGCGTCATAAAAGCTCCTTTCAGGCTGCGCATTTTCAGCGCACCCAATGTCCTTCTAGTATAGCATTTTACTTTATGGTTTTAAAGGCGTTTCAAAAATTTCATCCCATTACGCCGGATATCAAACCGGGTTGCCGCACAAAAAGCCCCGGCGGCCATGCGGTCGCCGGGGCTTTTCGGAGATTTTGGGACTGTCTGTTCACAGTCTCTTGTAATTAAGGAGGAGTGCTCAGGTTTTTATCACAGGATCGGGCTTTCAAGGTCGCCAGTATCAGCGATGCCGTGCTTCTCGGCGTAGCCGGTCAGCATCAAGGTCAGAGCGCCGTCACCGGTCACGTTGCAGGCGGTGCCGAAGCTGTCCTGCAGGGCGAAGATGGCCAGCATCAGAGCGGTACCGGCGTTGTCGAACATCAGGACACCGGTGATCAGGCCCAGAGAAGCCATGACGGTGCCGCCGGGCACGCCGGGTGCGCCGATGGCGAAGATGCCGAGCAGCAGGCAGAACAGGATCATGGTGCCAACGCTGGGCAGCTTGCCGTACAGGATCTTGGAAACGGTCATGCAGAAGAACACCTCAGTCAGCACAGAGCCGCACAGGTGGATGTTTGCAAACAGGGGGATGCCGAAGCTGACCATGTCCTTACGCAGGACCTTGCTCTTGCGGGCGCACTCCAGCGCCACACCCAGCGTAGCAGCACTGGACATGGTACCGACAGCGGTCAGGTAAGCAGGGCCGTAGTGGCGCAGCACTTCCCAGGGGTTCTTGCCGGAGTAAGCACCGGCCAGCAGGTACAGCACAGCCAGCCAGATGTAGTGGCCAACCATAACGATGACGATGATCTGCAGGAAGGCGGGCAGCTGATGGGTGATGGTGCCCTCGTAGCTCAGGCCGCAGAAGGTGGCGGCAATGTAGAAGGGCAGCACGGGGATGATGACCTTGCTCACGATGTCCAGCACGATGTTCTGGAACTCGGCCAAAAAGTCGCAGGTCAGCTTGCTGTTGGTCCAGGTAGCAGCCAGACCCACCAGAACGCTCAGCACCAGAGCGCTCATGACGCTCATGATCTGGGGAATGTTCAGCTCAAAGACGACGCCCGGCAGCTCGCGTAGACCGGCAACGTTGTTGTCGATGGACAGGTGAGGGATCAGGCCGTAGCCGGCGCCCATGCTCATGAAGGCTGCGCAGACAGAGGACACATAGGCGATGACGATGGCCACTGCTAGCAGGCGGGAAGCGTTTTTGCCAAGCTTTGTAATGGACGGGGCAATGAAGCCGATGATGATCAGCGGCACACAGAAGGTAATGAGTTGACCCATGATGTACTGCAGGGTCACCACAACGCCCATGGTGCTCTCGTTGAACAGCTGGCCAAGGATGATACCAACAAAAATGCCCAGCAAAAGCCGGAAGGGCAGACTATTGAATAGCTTTTTCATAACTTTAGTACCTCTTTCTTTTTCCCCGGAAAGGGGCTGGGTGGGGAGACTTATTCCGTCTCCGGGAGGTGTTTGTTCAGCATCAGATCAAGGATCACGCTGTCGCTGGTGCCGTGGGTGCTCAGGGTGGCAAAGTTGTCCAGCGTATATTCCACATTGTGCTCCACGATTCCGTCGGTGCTCTGCACCCGCACACCGCGCACGCCCATGGCAGCTGCCTGACAGGCGGCGTTGACGCAGGTGGAGATCTTCAGTGCGCAGTCGGCCTTTGCGCCGTCGCATACCATGCCGGTGACGTTGCCTACCATGTTCTGGATGGTGCAGCATACCTCGTGGTAGCCGCCGCCCAGCAGATAGGCAATGCCGCAGGCTGCGCCGGTGGCAGCAACCGTTGCACCACAAAGGTTGCTTAGGCGGCCAAACTTGGCCTTGATGCGGATTGCGATCAGGTTGGAAAGGGTCACGGCGCGGAGCATCTTCTCCTCGTCGATGTCCAGCCAGCGGGCAGTTGCCACAACAGGCATGGTAGCCGTGATGCCCTGATTGCCGCTGCCGGAGTTTGCCACCACCGAAACCGGTGCGCCTGCCATGCGGGCGTCCGCACCGGCAGAAGCGATGACCATGGCGTTGGTGGTCAGGTCGCGGGTCATCAGACCCTTGCGGCAGTTCAGCTCCAGATTGCGACCGATAGCAAGGCCGTATTCCTTGGAAAGACCCTCGTTGCTGATAGTCGTGTTCACCTGTACGGCGCTGCGGATGATGTCGATGGGATCGTGCATGGGGTCCAGCTCCTCAGTGCAGTAATCCCAGATGGAGCGGACGGTCAGAAATTCTGCGATCTGCTCCGGGGTCACCACATCGCTGTCCCCTGCTGCGGCGGGGTCGGTGTGCTGCTTGTCCAGCGTAGCTACGCCGTCCTGCTCCACCAGCACCACGTTGGTGTGCAAATCCCGCACCACCGCGCGTCCGGTGTGGCCGTCAGAAGTTACAAGCACTTCAACGTAGAGCTTCTGCGGCACCTGCGCCACCTCTACCTTGACCTTGCCTGCCTTGACAAGGGCTGCGGCTTCTTCTATCTGCTCCCGGGGCACATAGTTCATGACCTCCAGCAGGTGGACGGGGTCACCGCCTACGGCACCAATGGCGGCGGCGTAATCCATGCCCTGATACGAGGTGCCCGGAATGCCTGCCGACATGGCGTTTTTGATAATGTTGATGCTGGCGCGGACGGTCACGGCTTCTACCCGTGTGCCGCCCGCCTTGCGGAGTGCTGCGCCCGCCTCTGCGGCGGTGAGAGCGACTGCGCCGGGCTCCGTACAGCCGGTGGCCAGCTCCATCTCACTGTTCAGGATGCGAACGAACATCTGTTTATCCATTTGGTTCACCGTTTCTTTTCTTCCCGTGCGGGGGAACTTACTTTACAGCAATGCACTCGATCTCCAACGGAGCGTCCTTGGGCAGCTTGCCCACCTGCACCGCACTGCGTGCGGGGTAGGGCTGCGCAAAGTACTCGCCGTACACCTTGTTCATCTCTGCAAAATCGTTGATGTCCGCCAGAAACACCGTGGTCTTGACCACATTGGCCAGCGTCATCTCCTGCTGTGCCAGAATGGCCTGGATGTTCTTGAGGGACTGTGCAGTCTGGGCGGCGATGCCTTCCGGGATCAGGCCGGTGGCCGGATCGATGGGCAGCTGCCCGGATACATAGACGGTCTGCCCTGCAGCGATGCCCTGCGAATAGGGGCCGATGGCAGCGGGAGCATTGGGGGTAACGATCACCTGTTTCATCCGATTTTTCTCCTTTTCCATTTGTTGGGAAGGGCTGTCCTTCCCCTGCTGACACTATCCTAACGCACTGAGAATATTTTGTCAATAATGTTTTCTTATCATGAGAACAAATTGTCACGCATGACAAAAACCCCAGAAAAACGTCATCACTTTGACGAAACAATGGATACAACGCACCTTCTTATTGTAAAAAACTGTCATTTCTGCTATGATAGCGATAGAACACGCGTGAGAATTTTTTCTCACGCGCTCCAACAGTACAAAAGAGGTGAACGGGATGGATGCAAGACTTGAGCCTTATCGCGTAGTGGTATCTTTTCTGGGGGAGGCGCTGGGTCCGGACTACGAGGTAGTTCTGCACGACCTTACCAGTGAGGACGGCACCATTGTTGCCATCGTCAACAACCACATCAGCGGACGCACCGAGGGTGCGCCCCTTTCCAACATGGCGCTGCGCTTCATTCAGGAGCGGATGTATGAAAAACAGGATTATCTGGCGGGCTATCAGGGTGCTTCGCAGGCCAAGGGGCGGCTGCGCTCCTCCACCATGTTCATCAAGGACAACGGCCAGCTCATCGGCATGCTCTGCATCAACTTTGATGCCGGCAAGTACAGCCGCATCGCGCAGGAGCTGCTTGCCCTCTGCGGGGCGCACACCGAGCCTTCCTCTACCGGCATCGGGGTGGAGAACTTTGTCAGTTCCCTGCCGGACGCCGTGCAGAATGCCATTGCCGAGGTGACCGGCAGCGCCGGGCTGCCGCCCGACCGGCTGACGATGGAAGAGAAGATCCGCATCGTGGAATCTTTGCACCACGCGGGCATCTTTTATATGAAGGGTGCCGTCAGCGAGGTCGCCGCCCAGCTGGGCTCCTCGGAGGCCACCATCTACCGCTATCTGAGCAAGCTGAAGTGAGCTGTGAACGAACTGCTCCCTGAAAAAGAAATCGCCCACTTGAGCGAAGAGGGGCAGTATCTTTGTGCTAACGAGGGGATTCCACAGTACGAAGATACTGCTTGCCACGGCTATGAAAGCCTTTTGAATTGCAAAATGTTTTTTCAGTTGCTATACTGGGCTTATCAAAGTTTTTTCGGGAGGATGCCGCAGTGACTGCACAGACAATGCAAATCGGGAACAAACCTTGCCGCATTTACGGCGAGCCTCATGCAGAATACCTGCTGCTCCAAATGACCGGTGAACATGAGCTGCAAAGCATGGACAGCGAGGTTGCCGCTATTGCACAGAGTGCGCACCACTTTCTGTTTGCGGCCATTCCGGTGGAAAGCTGGAACGATGCACTTTCTCCGTGGAAGTCTCCTGCCGTGTGGGGGAAGCAAGGCTTTGGAGGCAATGCTGCGGAAACCCTGTGCTTTCTGACAGAACAGGTCGTTCCCACACTGAAGCAACAGTTTCCTCTCCCGGAAAACGTCAAAATCATTCTGGGTGGCTACTCACTGGCCGGACTGTTTGCTTTGTGGGCGTCCACCCAGACTGATCTGTTCTACGGTATCGCTGCCGCCTCGCCCTCTGTGTGGTTTCCGGACTGGATGGAGTTTGAACAGCAGCACCCGATACAGGCACAGCGCGTTTATCTGAGCCTTGGCAACAAGGAGGAACACACGAAAAACACCGTCATGGCTGCGGTGGGCGATAACATCCGTGCCCTGCACAGCCGGCTTGCAGAGTGTGGCGCAGACTGCACCCTTGAATGGAACAGCGGCGGGCATTTCAAAGACGCTGACCTGCGCACGGCGAAAGCCTTTCGGTGGGTGATGGAGGAAAGTCGATGAATATTTTGATCGATGCCGACGGCTGCCCAGTCGTTAATCTGACGTTGCAGATTGCAAAGCGGTTTGGCGTTCCGGTCATCATCCTGTGCGACACCTCTCACCAAATCGAGCGAGAAGGTGCGCAGACGCTGGTGTTCGACAAAGGAGCGGACAGCGTGGATTTTGCTCTCGTCAACCGGGTAAAGTCGGGAGATGTGGTTGTGACGCAGGACTACGGGCTGGCGAGTATGTGTCTTGCCAAGTGCGCACGAGTGCTGAACCAGAATGGTCTGGAGTACACCGCCGACAATATGGACGCCCTCATGCTGCGGCGTTATGAAAACAAAAAGCTCCTCCGTGCCGGAAAGCACCCCAAGGGGAGCCCAAAGCGGACGAAGGAGCAGGATGTCAGGTTTGCGGACACGCTTGAGAAGATTCTGAGCAAAAATTATTGATACATATTTTTTGAAGGATGGAGAAATCCGGTTGGATATGCAAAAAAGCACCAGCCTGAGCCGGTGCTTTTTGTTGGCGGAGATGGTGGATATTCTCCCGCGGGCTAAGCAACAGCAACGGGTTGCGTTTGCTGATTTTTCCGCAGCCCCTTGGCAGGGCTTTGAAAAATCAGAACGCTGCCCCAACAACTCCTCCCTGTTTCTGCCACAGGCAGCGGTCGTCGTCGTTGCACAGGGCTGATTGCTTGCGGTCTGCGGACCGCCGCCCTGTTCTCATCCTCACCATCTTAGCCGCAAAAAAAGCACCAGCCTGAGCCGGTGCTTTTTGTTGGCGGAGATGGTGGGATTCGAACCCACGTGCCCGATTAAGGACAAAACGATTTCGAGTTTTTCCTGCTTCACAGTACTTGGTGGAAGATAGAGGTAATTAGCCCACTTTGCCAGATGATATGAACCATCGAATTTACGCTTAAAATTTCATCAAGATCCAAAATTACTAGGCTCCATGCGGATTTGAACCCACTTTCCAAAACGCAGAAAAATCTGCCTTTTGGAGAGAATTGGGAGAGATTTTACGCCTGTTGGAGAGAACGGGCGAGAGAGATTCCGGGAGCCAAAATCCATCCACACAATATGTTGCTTCTGACGCTGACCAAATCAAAGCAGCAAAGGATGGATGAACATGAGAACGCTGTTAGAGTGCTATAAAATTCTCGAAGACTATCCCAACGGAATGACGAAAGACCAGTTCTACCGTGTTGCCCGCATCAACAAGCAAAACGCAAAATACCTTCTGGATTCCGGTCTCGTTCCGTGTATCAATACAGGAAAGAAAACACGCAAATACCATATTGCGACCCACGATGTGATCACCTACTTGTGTGACCGTGAAGATCATCCCGAAAAGTATAAAGTGCCAACGGGCTTTTACATCGGAAAGAACGGCTGCTCCAAGCGGCACCCGGACAAGCCTGCCGCAGAGATCATCCGCTTCAATTTTACAGAGCCGGAAAAGACAGGGCTGTATACCCTGTGGGAAAAGCTCACGGTTGGATATGATGATCTGTTGACCACCCCGGTAGTTTCGGAACTGACGGGCTACTCTGCACAAAGCATACAGCGATGGTGCAATCAGAAGATCCTTGTAGGATTCAAAATTCGTGGCACATTGACGATTCCACGGCTTGCGGTCGTTGAGTTCATGTCCGGCGACCGTGCAACGGGCATTGTCCGAAAATCCTCAAAGCACCTTGACCTGCTCCGCACCTATGCGCAGGAATGCCATGAAGGTGCAATGACCATTACATCCTAAACAGACAGGACTGCTCCACAACATTTTGTGAGGCAGTCCTGTTTGCTTAGAAGCAAAAGATTATTCTTCAAGTAATTATTCTTAACGGAATAATAATTTGAGACAGAAGGAGGGATAGTTTTCCACATGAGCACACCCATAAAGTTGAAAATCCGAGGTTACACCAAATGACGCTGGACTACTTCTATGGTCAGTCGGGCGAACTGTTTTCCTACTTCCGCATCCCCAAGGCATTGTTTCAGGACAGCCGTTTTCGGCAGCTCTCCACAGATGCCCGGACACTGTACGGCATCCTGCTGGACCGCATGAGCCTGTCAGTCAAGAACGGCTGGCTGGACGAGCAGGGACGGGTGTATATCATCTACACCGTCCGGGAAGTGCAGGAATCCCTTTGCTGCGCCGAACACAAGGCGGTCAAGCTGTTCCGGGAGTTGGAGGACATCGACCTCATCGAGCGTAAACGCCGTGGTCTGGGCAGACCCAGCCTGATCTACGTCAAGGATTTTTCGTCTGGACTGCCAAAAGCGCAAGTACAGAATTGCCCAAACAGCAATTCTGGTGCTGCCGAAAGCGCAATTCTGGAGCAGCTAAAACCGCAAGCAAATAATACTGATAAGAATAAGACAGAGTGGAACGATCCTGACCCTATCTATTCCGGGGGCATCCGGGAGCAGCTTGAGGATTATTTTTATCAGGCATTGGAGGTCGAACTACTGCTCCGGCTTTTCCCGGATGATGAGGATACCATCTATCAGATTGTAGATTTGCTGGTGGACACCTGTGCCACCAAGCGCAGGATGCTCCGAATCGCCGGGGATGATAAGCCTGCCGAGGTGGTACGCAGTCGGCTGAAAAAATTGAATGCCGACCACATCCGCTTTGTGCTGAACAGTCTTGCAGAAAACACTACCCCCGTGCGAAACATGAAGCAGTATCTTCTGGCATCACTCTACAATGCGCCCACAACCATGAATCTACACTATCAGAACCAGACGAACCATGACTTTGCGCACGGTTCCCGGAAAGCGGGGTGATGTTATCGCAAAGAAAGCAACGGTTATCGCAGTCACGAACCAGAAAGGCGGTGTCGGAAAAAGCACCACCTGTGAAAATCTGGGTATCGGGCTGGCAATGGAGGGCAAGAAAGTTCTGCTGGTGGACACTGACCCACAGGGCAGTCTTACCATCAGCATGGGCTGGCAGCAGCCGGACGAACTGCCCACCACACTGTCTACTCTGATGCAGAAAGCCATGAACGACCAGCCCATCCAGCCCGGTGAGGGCATCCTGCACCATGCAGAGGGCGTTGACCTTATCCCTGCCAACATCGAACTGGCAGGGCTGGAAGTGGCGTTGGTGAACAGCATGAACCGGGAAAAGATGCTGAAACAGGTGCTGGACAGTGCCAAGCGGGAGTACGATTTTATTCTGCTGGACTGTATGCCCTCGCTGGGGATGCTCACCATCAACGCACTGGCGGCGGCAGACGCTGCCCTGATTCCCGTGCAGGCACAGTATCTTTCCGCAAAAGGCTTGGAACAGCTTTTGCAGACGGTGCAGAAGGTCCGGCGGCAGATCAACCCGAAGCTGAAAATCGAGGGTATCCTGCTGACCATGACAGACAGCCGCACCAACTACGGAAAGCAGATCAGCAATCTGATCCGGCAGGCATACGGAAAGCACCTGAAGGTGTTTGAGCAGACCATCCCCCGGTCGGTCCGTGCGGCTGAAACCAGTGCGGCAGGCAAGAGCATTTTCCAGCATGACCCCAAAGGCAAGGTGGCAGAAGCCTACCAATCTCTTGCAAAGGAGGTGCTGGCGGATGCCGATCGACAGCGGAAACTTAGCTCTGAAAGGGCTAGATGACCTGTTTTCCACCGAGGAAAATCGATGGAAGTTGTTGCGGTAGGTGATCGGATAATAGGTTTCGTTGATGCAGGAAGCCAGGAAATGGGAAATAAACTGGATTTCCTGTCCATTTAGACAGATCGTGGCGGTCTGGTTAAATTCGGACGGCTTCTTTTTTTTATATTTCCAGAGCAGGATCGCGTCGAGCTCGTTTTCCAGATGTGCGTGCATCCCGTGATGCATGGAGGTCGGGGCATCCACTGGATAGCCGATGCGCCCGTACACGTAAGGATGACAGATCGAATCGGCAATGTAATGGTTTATAAATCCGGCCAGATAGGAGATGGCTTCCTCCTGCTGCTGGCGCGAGCGGATGGTTCCAATACGGCGCAGACAGCACTCAAAAAAGGCGTTTACCTTGTGTTCGTGCATATAGGAACCGACGTTGCGGTAATCGCGGTGGCGCAGGATCGGGATATTATAGAAAAACATATCCGGTCCCTGCAGACCGAGCTGGTAGAGCCAGCGGTATTTGGCGATCGTGTGTTTTAAGGGTGTGAACGGCATATCGTTGTATGCTTTCATGCCGAATATATAGTGCGTGGTAAAACCTGGCATATTGTTTTCATCCTTTCCAGAAGGACAGAGATTTGGAAATTTGTCCGCCTGTCCGATATGCTTATTGTAGCACTGCCGGTCTGGTTTGTCATGGGGTTTGCGGATGTTTACAGAAAGTGTAAGAAAACGTGGTTACTGGACACGTATGCGTGTACAGTAACAAAACGTGGATGGAAAGAGAGTTCTCGGAAGGCAATATCACGGCTTGGAGAATGAAATATCATAGTAAATCATAAGATTGGTTTGATAGAGTGAAAATAGATATAGAAAGGTGCTCGGATGGAAGCACTCAGAATCGTACAGAAAATGGTGTGGGGACCGTGGCTTTTGGGACTGTTTCTGGCGGTTGGAGTTCTCTGCATGGTGCGTCTGCGGGGATTTCCGATCCGTCATATCAGAGTCTGGTGGGGAGAGACGGTTGGGAGCGGCGGGAAGGGACAGCTTTTGACGACCTGCACTGCGCTGGCGGCGACGGTCGGAACGGGAAATATCACGGGCGTGGCAGCCGCGTTGGCGATCGGTGGTCCGGGTGCTGTGTTCTGGATGTGGGCGGCGGCATTTCTGGGGATGGCGCTGGCATATACGCTCCGTTCGCCTCGAAGAGCGAAGCATTCTCGGCATCATTCAGTCTGCTCTTGAC
>OHAH01001477.1_pt1 | contig 14877 bp, 15 predicted proteins | sample 1577071 | NCBI WGS metagenome assembly OHAH01 (sample SAMEA3541520, study PRJEB24748) | human gut metagenome | biome: human gut; feature: human-associated habitat; material: faeces | place: China | collected 2012 | reverse complement strand
TTGCGTCTGGCTCTTTGATAACTGTTGTATTCAATTCATTTACATTTATCAGCGTTGTCTGTTTACACTTCGGACAGTAAAGAGGATAATTTATCAAAACCGTATCTTTCCGTATTTGATCACGAGTTTTTCCTCCACATACGGGGCATATTAACCAACTGCTGTTCATCATCAAATTTTCACCTCCAAAATAAAGTTTATAATCTGATTGAACCCATAATCTAAAAACTTGCTTTCAGAGATAGAAAATTGCTTTGATATGAATTGTCCTTTCATTTGTGCAAGGGTAAGGAACAAAGTAATGCTTGACCAAAAAATGTAAACTGTCAACATCAGAATTATGTCTTGCCGTACAACGCCTTTTCCTTGTCCATTTTCAATAAATGTAGCAAATGTGGTATTGATTTCCTTTCCAAATAACAAAAAATGATTAGGGCAATCCGAAACTCAATCGTCTATTTTTCATAGAGAACACTGGCCGTCCTCATAGCGTTATTCTATTTTCATCATGCGGTAGCCCACACCAATATGTGTTTGAATATATTGTGGAGACTCCTCTGTTGGCTCCAGTTTTTTTCGCAATGTTGCCATAAATACCCGCAGGGAAGCCACATCGTTATCCCAACTGCGGCCCCAGATCTGCTGTGTGATAAAGGTATGGGTCAGTACCTTGCCGACATTCTTGGACAGCAGACACAACAGCTTATACTCAATGGGCGTCAGGTGCAGCTCGTCCTCTCCCAAATAAGCACATCCCCCGGCATAATCCACTTTCAACTTACCATTCACAAATACAGAACTGGCAGTAAACATCTCTGCCGTCATCAGAGAGAGTCTTCGCTGCGTCACCCGAAGTCGAGCCAATAATTCTTCAACAGAAAAAGGTTTTGTCAGATAATCGTCAGCTCCGGCATCCAATGCATGAATCTTGTCATTATCTTCACTTCTGGCGCTAATTACAATGATGGGGACATTGGACCAGGAGCGTACCGTTTGAATGACTTGAACGCCATCCATATCCGGCAAGCCCAAATCCAGCAAGATGATTTCAGGATTGTGCGATGTGGCCTCCATAATGGCTGTCGAGCCACTGGGCGCTACCACATAACGATAATCATTTGTTTTCAATGTGGTTGTAATGAGATTTCGTATAGATGGATCATCCTCAACCACTAATATCAAAGGTTTATTCATGAAGTTCCACCTCCCCGGCGGGTAATGTAAATGTGAACACAGTGCCATTTGGCTGATTGTCTGATACGGAAATCGTGCCGCCGTGGGCGGTCACAATGGACTTACAGAGGGACAGCCCCAATCCAAGGCTTCTGCGGCTGTCGACCACTTTATTGGCCCCACTATAAAACATATCGAAAATACGGGGTTTCTGCTCATCTGGAATCCCAGGGCCGTTGTCGGAAACGGAAACCGTGACCCATTGCTCTTTTTGATCGGTATGTATTTCAATTACTGAACCGACAGGGGTATATTTGATGGCGTTGTCAACCAAATTGATAATCACCTGAACGATCAGCTTCGCATCAATGTGGGCAAGGATAAAGTCATTCCCGCTGGTCACACGAATGGTGTGTTCTTTACTCTTTCTGTTGATGTGCTTCAGTGCTTCAGAAACGACCTCATCCATGAGTTCGATACTCCGAGTTAGATTGACCTGTCCGCCCTCAATTCGTGTGACTGCCAACAGGTTTTCAACGAGATTAATCAGCCACATGGAATCGTCATAAATATCGGTAAAGGTCTGCTCCCGCAATGCATCATCCATCTTTTTATAATTTGCAAGCAAATTGTCTGCGCTGCCAGAAATCGCTGTCAAAGGGGTTCGAAGATCATGAGAGATTGCCCGCAGCAGGTTAGCACGAAGCTGTTCATTTTGCGCCAGAACAGCCGCTTCCTCTTTTTCTTTGGCGTTTTTGATGTTTTCAAGTGCCAAAGCGCACTCGCCCAGAATAGAGAGGAGTACGCTGTTTTCGAAAGAGTCCAGCGGAATACCGTTCACCGCAATACCAGCCACTCCATATACATGCTGGTTGACCCGAATCGCAAGGTATAAACACTTTGCACTGGATAATGTATCTGTTGTGGCGCCGGCGTGTTTATTGTTTCGGAAGACCCAATCGGCGACTGCTTTCTCGTTCTCAGAAATTAAATCTTCCTGAATGCTATTAACAGCACGAAAAACGTTAGGGGTGGCAAGTTCTTTACCATCAGACAGGTAGACGACAATATCTTTTTTCAGCAGCTTCATGAGCTGCCCTGCCGTAGCGGTGATTACCGCATTCTCATCCTGCTCTTTTTGCAGAAGCTGGTTGGTTTCAAAAAGAATCTTTGTACGGTAAGCTGTATGGGCAGATTGTTTCGCATTTTCTTTCAGTCGGGTAGCGAGAGATCCGGAAAGCAGTGTTACTATAAACATAATGGTAAAGGTAACAATATAGTTCGGATCGTCAAAATGGAATGTCAGTCTCGGAGTGGTAAAAAAGAAATTGAAAACCAGCACACTGACAACCGAGGTCAGAATCCCGCACAGTCGGTTAGTTGTGATTACAGCGGCCACAAGTACGCCTAATATGTAAACTGCGATAATATTACTCTCCGTGAACCCAAAAGCGTCAAAGCCACAGCCAATCAGTGTAGCTGCCAGCAATACGACTATACTCTTCAGAACATCACGCAGGGGCATCGCATCTGCCTGCGCCTTACGCTTTTTTTCCTGATAGCTGGTTCCTGTGCTGGCATCCGGTATCACATGAATATCCAGATTAGGTGCGCTGGAAATCAGGCGTTCCGTCAAGGTGGGCTTGCTGAAAATATTCTTTCGTGCAATGGTACTTCGTCCAATTACGATTTTTGAGATGCCGGAAAGACGGGCAAATTCCGCAATCTGATAAGGCACGTCATCGCCATAACTTGTCTCAATCGTAGCGCCAAGTTGCTGGGCCAGACGCTTATTATCCTGCAAACGCTTTTTATCATCGTCACTCATCGCCGCTGTATTTGGCGTTTCCACATAAAGAGCGGTAAATGTTCCCCGAAAGGCTCTTGCCATCCTTGCAGCAGTCCGAATGATTTTTGCGTTGGATGGCGACGAGGAAAGACATGCCAGAATGCGCTCGTCTGTATGGTAATCGCCTCGGCTCTGTACTCTGGCGCTTTCCGTCAGCAAGTTCACCCGGTCAGCGCACCGACGGAGGGCGATTTCCCGCAATGCGGTGAGATTTTCCAGCGTGAAAAAATTAACTGTTGCCCGCTGCGCCTGATCTTCCCGGTACACATTTCCACTTGCCAGTCGTTCCAGCAACTCCGCAGGCTCAATATCCACCAGTTCTACCTGATCTGCTTGATCAAAGGTGGAATCCGGAATGCGCTCCCGCACAAGAATTCCGGTGATAGAGGCCACTGTATCGTTGAGACTCTCGATATGTTGGACATTTACAGTCGTATAGACATCAATTCCAGTATTTAGCAGTTCCTGAATATCCTGATACCGCTTCGTGTGCCGACTGCTTTCGGCGTTGGTATGGGCCAACTCATCCACCAGTATGAGCTGGGGATTTCGCTTGAGCGCAGCATCAATATCAAATTCACGAAGGGTCATTCCTTCGTAAGCAACTTGTTTCACAGGAAGCTGCTCCAAGCCGTCCAGAAGTGCCATCGTCTGGGGTCGGGCATGGGGTTCTATGTATCCAGCAACCACATCGATGCCACGCTCCTTAGCCTGATGAGCCGCCTGAAGCATGGCATAGGTCTTTCCGACACCTGCGGCATAACCGAAAAAGATTTTGAGTTTTCCGCTTTTCTTAGTGGATGCATCGTTACGGATCGCATGAAGAAGCTGATCCGGATCTTGTCTTGGCAGTTCCATTTTAACCCTCCTATCAAAGAAATCTTCCGACCGGAAATCATTGCAAAGGATGCGGCTATGGTAATAACCCCCATGCCTCCAATCTGAATCAGCAGTAAAATGACAAACTGGCCGAAGGCCGACCAGTATGTTGCCGTATCATGTATAATGAGTCCGGTTACACAAACTGCTGAGGTAGAAGTAAACAATGCATCCGAGAAAGACGTTGTCAGTCCGCTTCGGCTAGAAAACGGCAACATAAAAGGGAGGTGCCGAAAAGGATCACACCGGAAAACCCGAGGATGATAAGTTGAAACGAAGTCAACTTCCTTTTTAACAACACTACTCCCATAACTGCAATCCTCCTTTATACCCCTTTATGTGCCCTTAATTATAAATCAAAGGGAGTAAAAAAGGTAAAAGAGAATGCGTATCTGTATTAAGACCGTCTAAAGATGCAGGACTTATTCTTTTTTATCACGAGCTTGTGCCAGAAATTCAATCAGCCGTTTCCTTGTCAGAATCCCGCATAGAGCATTCCGGCCATCAACGATGGGGACAAAATTCTGATTCAGCATTGCAGTTACAACCTGCTCGGAATCTGCATCTATTTGTAACGCAGGGCAAAAATCTCTGCGAACAATGCTGCCAAGTCGGTATCCCTCCTGTACTTTCAAGTCTGTTGTCTGGCAAGCAAGAAGGTGGCGGAGGAAATCTCCCTCCGTCACGCTTCCAATATACTGTTCCTGATCATTCAGTACCGGGACAGCGGTATAGCCATGTACCATAAACCGTTCCAATCCCTGACGAATCGTATCCTTTTCATAAAGAAATACAGTGGAGATTTTGGGAATCATGATTTTAGCTATGTTCATTTCACTTCTCCAGAATACCGTCCAGCATCAGATTGACTTCCAGCACATTGACAGTCTCTTCACCAAAGATGCCAAGGAATCGTCCGTCGGTGCAGTTTTGGATGATCTCACGCACTTCATCCTCGGTCATATCATTTGCCTTTGCAATGCGTGCTACCTGATATTCCGCTGCTGCCGGGGAAATATGGGGATCAAGCCCACTGCCGGAACAAGTAACCAGGTCCACCGGAATGGCCGTTTCGTCCATGTCCGGATCGGCAGCCCGGAGCTTTTCTACCCGCTCTGCCACGAGCTGTGCATACTCCTCGCTTGCCGGAGAGAGGTTGGAGGGAGCAGCGTACATCAGTGCCTTTCCGTTTTCATCCGTATAGGTTGAAACATCAATATTCATAATGCGCCCCCACATATGGGCTTCATCTGTATATTGCTGCCCCAGCAGCTCACAGCCGTATTTTTTCCCGTCTACTTCAATGATGCTTCCGTTTGCATTATCCGGGAAAATAAGCTGAGCAATTCCTGTGACAACACCCGTATAGATCACGCCGCACAGCAGCGTAAAGATCAAAAAGATCATACCTGCCTTTGGCAGTACACTTTTCATTGTTTTCATAATATATACCCCCTTATCCGAAGATGGTGAGAAAAATTTTCTGAAGCAATTCCGGTTCCCATATGGCGAAACGCAGCGTAATCACACATAGGACGGCTAAGGTCATGCCAAGAATTCTTTCAAAATACGAGATTGTTTTCTTTGTTATCGCATTCATATTTTGTCTCCTCCTTATACCAGGCCGGTAAACACCAGCAGAACATCAATCAGTTTCACAAAGATAAAGGGAGCCGCCAGACCGCCCAGACCATAAACCAGCAGGTTCCGTGACAGCAGCTTTCCGGCAGAGACCTCACGGTATTTCACACCTTTCAGTGCCAACGGAATGAGCGCGATAATGATGAGTGCATTATAAATAATCGCAGAGAGGACAGCGCTTTGCGGGGAATGCAGCCCCATAATATTCAGAGCAGACAGTCCCGGATAAAGTCCCATAAACAGCGCCGGAATAATGGCAAAGTATTTTGCCACATCGTTGGCAATGGAGAAGGTAGTCAGGCTGCCTCGTGTCATCAAAAGCTGTTTGCCGATGCGAACAATGTCAATCAGTTTTGTGGGTGAAGAGTCCAAATCCACCATGTTACCTGCTTCTTTTGCTGCTTGTGTGCCGCTGTTCATGGCAACTGCAACGTCTGCTTGTGCCAAAGCCGGAGCGTCGTTGGTGCCGTCGCCTGTCATGGCGACCAAATGACCCTTGGCCTGAAAATCACGAATCATTGCCAGCTTTCCTTCCGGCGTTGCTTCCGCAAGGAAGTCATCCACACCGGCCTCGGCAGCAATGGCCGAAGCAGTAATCGGATTGTCGCCGGTGATCATAATGGTCTTGATGCCCATTTTCCGCAGATCTGCAAATTTCTCCTTCACACCCTGCTTGATAATATCCTTCAAATAGATAACGCCGAGAATCTTGTGGTTCTTAGCCACAACCAGAGGTGTGCCGCCCTTGGACGCAATAGACTTGACAACTCGATCACAGTCCGGAGAATACATTCCGCCTGCATGGGTCACATAACTCTGCATGGCATCTGCTGCGCCTTTTCGGATTTCGTTCCCGTCAAAGTCGACGCCGCTCATACGGGTCACGGCAGTAAATGGGACAAAGTGCATATTCTTGTCCTGAAGGCTTCTGCCATGAATTCCAAACTGCTCCTTTGCCAGCACAACAACGCTTCTGCCCTCGGGGGTTTCATCGGCCAGAGAAGAAAGCTGAGCGGCGTCCGCCAGTTCCTGAATATCAACACCATCTACCGGAATGAACTCCGATGCCTGTCGATTGCCCAAGGTGATTGTTCCGGTTTTGTCAAGCATCAGAATGTCTACATCACCGGCGGCTTCAATGGCACGACCACTCATGGCCAGAACATTTGCCTGGTTCAGTCGGGACATACCGGCAATACCGATGGCGGAAAGCAAGGCACCAATGGTAGTAGGCGCAAGGCACACCAACAGCGCTACCAGAGTTGTTACAGAGGTGGGATTCTCAATTCCCGCCAGCTTTGCAGAAAAAATGGAATAAGTGTAGAGAGAGACTGTCACCAAGATAAAGATAATGGACAAGGCTACCAGAAAAATCTGCAAAGCAATTTCGTTGGGCGTCTTTTTCCGGGCAGCACCTTCTACCATCGCAATCATCTTGTCCAGAAAGCTCTCTCCGGCTTCGTTGGTCACTCTGACAACGATCCAGTCCGACAGTACAGTGGTGCCGCCGGTCACAGCGCTGCGGTCGCCGCCTGCCTCACGAATTACAGGAGCGGATTCGCCGGTGATGGCGCTTTCATCCACAGATGCCGCCCCTTCTACGACTTCGCCGTCTGCCGGAATCTGCTCTCCGGCTTTGACGATCACCAGTTCTCCTTTTTTCAGCAGGGCGGATTGAACCACAGTCACGCTGTCCTTCTCCGAGACAGAGGGGATCTTATGCGCGTCTACGTCCTTACGGGATGCCCGGAGAGAATCTGCCTGTGCTTTACCACGACCTTCTGCAATGGCCTCGGCAAAGTTGGCAAATAGCACGGTAAACCAAAGGATAATGGCAATCGCCAGTGTATATCCGCTTGGAGCGTCTTTTAACCCGAACAGGGATACCACCCAAAGGATACTGGTCAAGATCGCAGACGCAAAAACCAGAAACATGACCGGGTTTTTTGCCTGTGTTTTCGGGCTCAATTTCACAAAAGAATCTTTAATTGCCCTGCCGAGCATTTTCCGGTCGGCAAAAGCACTTTTCTGTTTTGTACGCATATCTGTAAATCTCCTTTACGCAATGCTGCCAAAGAACTCAGCAAGCGGACCAAGGGCAAGCGCCGGGAAGAAGCTCAGCGCACCGATCAGCAATACCACAACGATCAGCAGGAAAACAAACATTCCATTTGTGGTAGATAAGGTGCCCGCAGTCGTGGCAATTTTCTTTTTCCCAGCCAGGCTGCCTGCGATTGCAAGTGTGCCGATGATGGGCAGGAACCGGGCAAAGAGCATCACCAGTCCTAGGCTTACATTCAGAAATACGGTATTCCCATTGAAACCGGCAAAGGCAGAGCCGTTATTGCCGCCACAGGATGAGTAGGTATACAGCATTTCAGAGAAACCGTGGGCACCGCCGTTATGCAGGCTATCCATGACAGAGGGTACTACAGCGGCAAGGCCGCTGCCGACCAGAATTGCAATGGGTGTTGCAAGGCAAACCAGTACCGACCATTTCATTTCATAAGGCTCAATTTTCTTGCCAAGGAATTCCGGTGTACGGCCTACCATCAGACCGGCAATGAACACCGTCAGAATAGCAAAAGCAAGCATACCGTAAAGGCCGCAGCCCACGCCGCCGAAAATAACCTCGCCGAGCTGCATCAGCAGCATAGTCACCATACCGGCAAGCGGCGTGTAGCTGTCATGCATGGAGTTTACAGAGCCGTTGGAGGCTGCTGTGGTGAAAGCTGCCCATGTAGAGGACCCTGCAATGCCAAAGCGAGTCTCCTTGCCCTCCATATTGCCGCCTGCCTGTTCGGCCATTGACATATTGACTGCGCCGTTTTGTGCAAGCTGGGGGGTGCCAACCTGTTCAGTGACGGCGATACAGCCCAAAGCAACAACCAGGCAGAGAAACATTGCCATAAAGATCGCAACACCCTGCTTCTTGTTCTTTACCGCAGAACCGAATGTGAAACACAGTGCCGCCGGAATCAGCAGAATGGAAATCATTTCGATCAGATTGGTAAAGGCATTGGGATTTTCCAAAGGATGTGCGGAGTTGACGCCCATATAACCGCCGCCGTTGGTGCCGGTCTGTTTGATTGCGACCTGGCTGGCCGCAGGACCCATCGGTACGAACTGCTCGGTGACGATCTGTGCATTCGAAACGATTTCGCCATCTACAGTGACGGTTTCGGTGTCTAAGTCAATTACCGCATCCTCAAGGATTTCGCCTTCTGCACTGACGGCAATCGGTTCTACAAGGGATACCGTTTCTGTACTTTTCAGGTTCTGAATCACGCCGCCGCCTACCAGCAACAGAGAAATGACCAGATTCAGCGGGAGTAGGATGTGAACCACAATGCGGGTCAAGTCCACCCAAAAGCTTCCCAACCCGGAGGATCTCACCTTGATAAAGCCACGGATCAATGCAAATAGAACGGCGATACCTGTAGCTGCGGAAACAAAGTTCTGAACAGTCAGACCTAAAGCCTGAGTGAGATAACTCAATGTGGATTCACCGGAATATGCCTGCCAGTTTGTATTGGTAATGAAACTTGCAGAAGTGTTAAATGCCAAATCCCATTTCACACCGGAAAGATGCTGCGGATTTCCGGGAAGAACACCCTGCACAAGTTGAAGCAGGAACAGAAAAACAAGCCCGACACCGGAAAAGGTCAATACACTTACCGCATATTTTTTCCATGTCATCTGTTCTTCTCTGTCTACACGCATAACCTTGTAAATCAGGTTTTCGCACGGTGTCAGAACTTTGGACAAAAAAGTTTTCTCGCCGCTCATGACGTTTTTTATGTATGCGCCCAGCGGAATTGCCAAAACAACCAGAATGGCAAGGTATAAAACATACTGAATCATGGCGCTCATGCCTGATCATCTCCCTTCATTAAAATATAGACATACCACAGCAGCATTGCTGCCGCACATACACCTATGAGTGCAATTAGTATTTGCATAAGAGCTATCCTCCTTTTTTGATGTCCCCAATATCATAAACCCTTTCCTCTAAAAATGGCATTAGTGATCTTTTGAGCGTTTAAAGATGAAATAAAGATTACAACCAACCCAAAAGCCATGCCATAGGAAAGGCGATAACGATCGTACTGATACAGACACACGCCAAAACCAGTAATGGCATTCCAACAAAGATGGAGATGGAGCCAAGTAGCGGATGATGCCAAATAAAGCGCTCCGCTTTTGCGTCAAATCTCTGTTCAAATCTTCTCGCCGCATTTGTAATGCTCATAATTGTTCACCTCAGTTCTTTCTTGCAAGGCCATAATACCGCTAAAAGTATTAAGTTGGGAAAAGGGTCCTGCAATCGAAACTAAGATTGTATAAGTCTTTGTTGCTCCAGGAAGTGATCTTACGGATTTGTTCAAGTCTTGTGCGCTTTTGTCTGAAATCCGTCACGCTTTATAACGAGTCGTGATCCTTCAGGGTTTTGCTGCCAAATAGATGTCAAAACAGCAGTATAGCCCGGATGGAGGCGCTGTCGATAAAATAAAAAAAGTGAACCCTCTGGGTATTTCCACCCAGAAAAGTCCACATAGAAAGAGCTGCTTTGGATTTATAAGAGATCGCAGTTGTCCAAATCCCTGCCATGAATCGTAGTTGTGGATGTACATTTGATGTTCGGTCTGAACAGGCTAGATTGCAGCTGCCATTTTGGGCTCGAACCCGACCGATTTCCCGGCTTTGCATAAAAATCCGATACCTGTTTTAAGGGGTTGATTTTGGCTCTGCACATTTTTGCACACTTTTTGCACACCGGAACGGCTGGATAACGGATGCAAGATGGGATAACAGGTGCAAAGAATGCAACGGATGCAAAATGCTGATTTACGATAAAACGATAAAAATGATGAATTTGTGTAATTCTGGAAATTGATGATTGTTGCACGTTGGTTTCTCTTAATCAGTGGGCCCAGGGTTCGAGTCCCTGGAGGTGCACCAAACCATGAAAATCCGAATCTTTTCTCGATAGGAGAAGGGTTCGGATTTTTTGTTTTCTTCGGAAAGCAAAATGAAGGCTCCTTCCCGACGGCTGTGTGTCCAAAACCTTATCAAAAAAGACGTATCACAAAAGTCACAACTGTAAAGGTGCCGTAAGGCAGAAAGGACACGAACATGAAGTACGATGCAAGAGCTTGCCATTTCAACATGGACACCGGCTGCGTGGAGCTGCTGTTCCGGGATGGGAGAAAGATTTCCATCAATTGCACCGGGGTCGAGGATGCGCTGGATGTGACCATGGCGCAGCAGACGGAGCTGGATTACCTTATTTACAATGACCCACTGGGCTATGCAGATTTGATTCTGAACGGTGATCCAGAGGAATACTTGAAAAACGCATCCGGGAGCCACGGGCTGGAAATCTAACAAACGCCGAACATCACCATTTTTGAGCTGGTGTTGTCCAGCATTTTTTGGAGCCATCCCAATAGTTGCATAAACCTCCGGAGAGGTGTAAAATTGAACCAATCCATAAAAAGTAGAAAATAGACAAAAAGCCTCCCCGTGTAGGATAATAGAACTACACGAGGAGGTTTTGCTATGTCCGGAAAATACGTAAATCGCTATGCCTCGCACGCCTCCCGGAGAGCAGGCAGCAGCTCATCCAGCCGCCCGTCCAGTCCGAAGGACTGCTCTTTGATATTGTCCGCAATGTAGATCTCCCCCAGATTGATGGTCACATAAGTGGCATTTGGCTCGCCGGCCACCAGGCGCATCATCGGGGCCTTGATCAGCTGATTGCGCCAGCCAATGCCCAGCTCCAGAACCACCAGTTTCTTTCCGTGGTAGGTTTTCAGAAAGTTTTGGAACCGTGCCTGGGCAGCGGTATCCGGAATCATTCTCTGACCCGCGCCCATGTGGATGTCCATGGGACCTCCGCACTTGGGACAACGCGGCACCAACTCTGTAGGCACATGGCCGCCCTGTTCGGCAGCGGATAATTTTTCGGCCACCTCTAAACTTGAATAGAGGGTGTCGTGGCAGGGGCGGGCACACTGCATCGTAAACCAGTTGCCCTCAATCTCATAGATTTTCGTCGCATTGAAACCACACAGTTCAAAGTGACCTTCTCCGTTTGATGTGACGACAAAGTAATCTTTCTCTCCCACAATGGCCTTCAAATCGTTCATCACCGGCGTAGGCTGGTACTGCCCGCAGTAATGATGGATGAGCCGAGCCCAGAAGGCCCACTTTTCCTCCTCGCTGGGCCATCCGGCCATCATGCCCTGCAAAATACAATGTAAGCCGTATTTTTGTTTGAAATCTCCAAACAATTCATCAAAGGCTGCATTATCTGCAAACAAATGCAATCCTTCGGTGATGGACAGGCCGTTACTGGCCCCGATCAGGATAGCGTCCGCTTCTCTGAATTTTTCCGCAATAGGGTTCCAATCAATCATATTCGTTCGCCCCTTTCTATTTTATGGTTGCTGCGCTGGAGCGCTCCTGCCGGAGGGCAGCTAGAGTTTCCGCCAAATCTCCTTGCAGATACAGGCTGCGTCCCCGCAGATGCTCTGGCCTATGAGATGACTCTCGATTAAGACATGCATAAAAGACGTTTTCGTTTTTGGCAGTAAGTTCCCAGAAGGGCAGTTTGATGATACTGGGCGTCATCTCACCCACGCCAAGTTCCAACAGCAGGACTTTTTTGTCGGACTGATCCATTATCCAATGTCGCAGGAAGCTATGGTAGCGGTGCAGACTATCCTGCCAGAAGGTTCCCTCCAGGAAGGTATCATCTCGTACCCAGGGCACTAGCACCCGCCCGCAATCCGGGCAACGAGGAACAGCTTCCTCCGGCAGGCGAACACCTGCCAAGCAACCAGTCAGCTCCTTCACCAGCTCGCGGTTTTCCCAAATATCATCCCGGCAAGGCTGACTGCATTGGCAGTAGCTAAAGTCTCCCTGAAAGGCGCAGATTTGTTTCTGGGGAAATACCCGAAAAAACTGCTGATCCACATTGGTGGTCAGCACAAAAGCAGGTTTATCCGCAACAAGCGCCTGTAGGTCCAAATAGGGCTGCCCGGTAGGGGCTTCCCACAGGAAGCGCATATATTGGCTGTAATACCCCCACTGTTCCCCATAGTTGGAAAAGCAATGGTAGAATCCAGCCAGCGGGGAGGTGAAGCCATACTGTTCGCGAAAGGGAGCCAATGCCTCCGAAAGTGCCGGAGACCAATGGTAGTGGTCGTATCCGGCCGCGCTGGACAGGCCGGAGCCGCCTCCGATCACAACGGCATCTGCTTGATTAATACGCTCGGCAAGTTTCTGAAGCGCCGCTTGGTTTCCAATCCTCATTGATCGTTATCTCCGTTTTCCATGGTGTCCCGTGCATCCCGTAGTACTTGAGCAATGTCGGCCACAATGGTCATGCCCTTGTCCTCCAACTGCTTGGGAAGGAAGTCATACTTGTTGTTGATCGCAATATATCGAGCATGGGGAAAGCTGAGGGTCAGGTTCCAGAAAGGCTCCTGAATGAACATGGGAGTCATTCGGCCAACGCCCAGCTCCAGAAACAGGATTTTACTGTCTTTATGTTCCAGCACATAGCGAGAAATTTTTTCGTACTGTTCTTCGTATTTCTTTCCTTGCAGGAAATTCCCATATCCTCGCACCCATGGGAATGCCTCGCCGCCGCAGTGAGGGCACCGGGGAATAAGATCTGTGGGGATCTTCGTGCCATCCCTCATAGCGGCCACCATATCAGCCACCGGCTTTACCGCATCCCAGGTGTCATCGGTACAGCAGGCGGCGCACTGGAAGAACCGGTGATCTCCTTGGATCTCCGCCACCTTCGCCTCCGGGTAAAGTTTGACAAACTGGGTATCCTGGTTGGTGGTGAGGATGAAGAAGTCCTTGCCCTTCAGCAAAGCGTCCAGATTCAGATAGGGATGACGCACAGGTGCGGTCTGGGTGGTGTGAAGGAAGGTGGCGAGATACCCCCAATACTCTTCCCGGGTCTTCCAGTGGTGACCCATCCCTGCAAAAGCACCTTTGAAGTGGTACTTCTCAGCAAAAGGCCGGAAGTATTTGCGGTAGGAGTCGTTGTCCTCGTAGTAAAAATCTCCGCCGCCGGCAGCGGACAGACCGGAGGCTCCGCCCACTACCACACAGTCGGCTTCCTTTATCTCCTGTACCAACCGATCAATCTGTTCGCTGTACGGCAGCGGCTTTTTGTCAGTCAGCTGATAAGGCGTACTGCCGGAAGCATAGATAGGATAGTACTTGGAATAATTCATCTGGGTCTGCATGACCAAATCATCATAGAAGTTCATTGTCGTCATTCCTTTCAAGTGGATGTTATTTTTATTCTTACTTCAAATGATTTTAGCATCCTCTTGCGTCGCTGTCAATATGCTGTTATAATAAAAATAACATCAAAGTAAAAAAGGAGATCAGGCTATGAAATATCCCACCCGCCTTAGCGATGCTGTTCATATTCTGGCTTTTATCGCTCTGTACCCAGACTGCGACCTGACCAGCAACAAGCTGGCAGAGAGCATTCAGACGAATCCTGCCTATGTGCGCCAGCTCATGTCCGCCTTGCGGAAGGGAGGGCTGCTGGTCAGCGTGAAGGGGCATCCCCGACCCGCGCTGGCTCGTGAGCCGGAGAAAATCACTCTGCTGGATGCCTATCGGGCAGTAGAGGGCAACAAGCCCCTGCTCCATCAGGACATCCACACCAATCCTGCCTGTGGCGTGGGTGTAAATATCCAACTGGTGCTGCGGGATTTTTACTTGGACATTCAAAAAACAGCGGAACAAAGAATGCAAGAAATTACACTGAAAGATGTACTGGAACAATATCACATGAAGTTAGAAGGGACGCTCTTGCAGCGTTTATGACGGATTGATTTTCAGAAACTCTTCCATTTGGGAGAAAAATTCTTCTGAACGGGAAATACAGAACCTCCTTGCGGAGCTATACTGAGAACCGGAGAGACCTATACCCCGTATTTTGTGAATGATTAAAGAGGATCGCTACTACGAGGACATTTCCATCCAGCTGTTGGAAAATCTGGTTACATAATAATAGACAATGGACCGGCCAAATCTGAATGGCAGGCCCTAAATTAAGGAGGAAACTAATATGAAACTTGGCATTATTCGTTGTATGCAGACAGAGGATTACTGCCCCGGAAGCCGGGATTTTCGGACAATCCGAGAGAGAAAAGGCGCTTTTATGGGAGAGGATGATATTCAGTTAGTGGGCTTCATCAACTGCGGCGGCTGCCCCGGAAAAAAAGCGGTGCTGCGGCTCAGCGGAAAGAACAAGAGTAGCTCTCATAAAAAGAGCTGCTAAAACTACTTTT
>OHAH01001460.1_pt1 | contig 15000 bp, 11 predicted proteins | sample 1577071 | NCBI WGS metagenome assembly OHAH01 (sample SAMEA3541520, study PRJEB24748) | human gut metagenome | biome: human gut; feature: human-associated habitat; material: faeces | place: China | collected 2012 | reverse complement strand
GGCAGCGGTATACCCGCCAGAATCCTGAAAAAAGCGGCGCTGTTTTGACAGAGGAACGAATCGCAAAGCTGGATGCCATCGGGATGCGGTGGGGGAACCGGAAACGTGCTGTAGGCGCACCGGAGTAAAATGAACTGATTTTCACCAGACCGGACAAGGCTGGTTGAGCCGATGGGTGTGTGCCCAGAAGCGGCTGCTGCAAAGCGGATTGGAAAAATTGAATGAAAGACAAAAGCAACTGCTTTGTGCGCTGCTTGGGACGATTGGATGTACAGACAGAAAAATAAGCACAAGTAAGTTAAAAGTGTGAGGAGAACATGGCAAATTTGGAAGAATTGAATTACCACGTTGATTTTGGACCGTTCTATGTCCATCTGACCCAGAAGCAGAAGCGATACCTTGCGGTGAGGTCTGTAATTGACCGCATTCTGGCAGCGCTGGCGCTGGTTTTACTTTCCCCTTTGCTTTTGGTGGTGAGCATTGCCCAGAAAATCAGTGCACCGGACGAACCGATTTTCTTTCTGCAAAAGCGAGTAGGTAAAGGTGCGCATTGCTTTAATATCATCAAGTTCCGGACGATGAAGAGCTCTGCACCGAAAAATGTGGCGACCGGTGACTTAGAAAGCCCGGAGATGTATATTTCACGACTGGGACGATTTCTGCGGGATACCAGCATTGATGAACTGCCGCAGTTCGTCAATGTGGTGCGTGGCGAAATGAGTCTCATCGGCCCTCGTCCGCTGGTGTATACGGAACGTGAGATTCGTTTTCTGCGCCGCTGGTACGGGGTGTATCAGGTAACACCGGGCATTACTGGTTGGGCACAGGTCAACGGTCGGGACACGGTGGATGTGTACGACAAAGTCTACTATGACCGGGAATACGTCCAGAATGTCAGCCTGAAATTTGATTTGAAGGTCATTTGGAAGAGCATTCAGGTCGTGCTGGGACGCAAAGGCGTGGTAGATGGAAAAATCGACCCGGAGTTCCGGCGAGAGAGTATTGTTTTATTAAGAGAAAGCAAAATCGTAGAGAGAAACGAGAATCCCTGTGGACCCTGTGGAGTGGGCGTAGAATAATGTGAATCTGACTACGAAAGTGTGATGAAGTATGAATTTGCGGCAATTCATAAAAAACTATTGGGCGGCACTAGGCGGTGCGGTTTTGCTTCTTTGGCTGGAGTTCCAGATGGATTGGGTCGGTTTCCCATATGGGAATGAGGCACAGAAAACGGTCAATATTCTGTTGCTTATGGCGAGCTTTATAAGTGTTCTCACATGGAATGGGCGGGCTGAACAACGCAAAGCAGAACTTTTGCAGATTACCTTGTTGGTATGTGAGGCCTATGTGGTCAACGTTGATATATTTTCAAATCGAGTAAACCACTGGTCAGACTTGTACACCAATGGATGGAATCTAACGTGGGCTATTGGTGGAAGTCTTGAAATTTTAGAAATATCAGGGCTATTGGGAATAATAGTTCGGAGTGTGCTCCAAGCAATATTTCATCTAACTGAAAATCTGAGAGGAGCCGTACGATGGCTCGAACAGATCGTTCAGCAATGTGATAAAGCCCTCCTCTTTGAGACAATCGGTGGAGTACTTGCAGATTGGTTGTTTATCAGTTATTCAGGGCTGAACCAAAAGCCGGAGCAGACGATCTTATGGGCAATCGTTTTTGGAACGCTTTGGATAATCGCTTGGACGATTATTCGGTTGTTCGTTTGTATACGTAAAAAACTTTTAGCGGAGGTCAGGGAAATCTCTATACGGAGCAGCTTTTCAATCATTGGCGAATGCCTGATACTGATTGGATTGGGCACACTTGCATTTTGGTCCCTTTCGATTCAGCAAAGTTCGGTCAAGATAATATTGCTGCTTCTTATCATAGTGGTATTTTTTACGCAACAGTTGAAAAAAATCTTCCAGAACGGAAAATTTCATCGCTTTTGGGAAAACAGCGGAATTGCACCGGAGGATTTGGCTTTTTTTATTCGGTGCGTTTGTCTAACAGGATGGATCTTTATTGCGGTGGGCATATCCCAAGAAAGTGGGACCATTAAAATTGAGGATTTAACAAAACTTCTGGATTTTTTGAAAACAGGAATGGAAGTTCTAGAGAAGTTTTTTCCATAACAGGGGGAATTGTAAATGGCGCAGTACGTTGGAGAATATCTGGCTGTTCTGGCGGTAGTTCTGCTTGTGCTTATCGCGGTCAAGACGACCTTGCAATGGCTGAATCCGGGGAATGGCGTAAAGAAAACATGGAGAGAGCACCGGCATAATATTCTAGGTGTTTTCTCAATTATAATATTGGTCGGCGCTGCCGGTAGTTGGTTTGTCTTGCGGAATGAGCCGCAACTAGTACAGGCAAATCGCTTAGTTACTCCGGCTTTCGTGAATAGTTTGAAGGTCATCATAAAGTTGATGATGTTCTCAGGCGCACTGATGTTGATTCTTGTTGTTGCAGCCTTCTTTTCGGGCACTGTCTTTGTGGCCGCTCAAAAAATTTACTATGCGCTTGTTAGAAATGATGGCAGTGAAAAGCAAAGTGTTAACCTGACCCAAAAGGAAAATAAAGCTCACCTGTTGATAGAAATCGCAAAATCACCGGAAATCGTCAGTCTTCTGACGATTGGGGTTCTTGCCGTCTTTGTGGCAATACCACTCTTCTTCGGGAATATACATGAAGGTGCCCTTAAATGCTGGCACGATGGTGTAAAAAGAATCGGAGGTGTTCTGGCTTCAGGCGGTGGATTGCCATTTACAACAGCAGTTGTACTATATCTGATCATTTACATTATCGTGCTAGGCATTTTATTTTGCGCAGCAAATATCGTTTACACCATCCTTGAGGATACGATTTCCGGAAATGGAAGAGCTGGCTTTTTGCATGAGTACTCCAGTTCGATTGGCGTTCTGGCGGTTAGTCTGGCGGTTTTATGTTCTGTCTACTTTGGAAAAGACGAGCACGGTCTCTCAAAAATGGCACAAATGGCACAAAATGTTGTTTTGTCTCTTGTAGGAACGGTTTTGATTGTTGCAGTGATCATTGTGGTCCTTGAAATTGTGCGTTTGCTGATCGATATGAAAGGAACGCTGATTCGAGAAGAAGCCGGATTTATTTTTGTCTATTTGATACTTTTGGGAGCAACATTGATCGCACAGGTGCTTTATTCGTTATATTCTGCAATAAGCAGCGCACTGGCTATAGACCAAACGGAAACAGACAAGGTAAAAGAAATCTATCATAGCATTATTGATGGTATGTGCGAAGTTGTAGAGGAGAAAGTAGTTCAGTTGAGAAACAGAATGCCTCTTTCGAAAAAAACATCGTTTAAGGTGTTTGAACGCAAAATCACAAGAAAGTGAGGAAAACGTATGGAGAATCTATCGAGTGCGAAGAAGCCAGCGAAGATCACAGAACCAATCGAATCGGATGGCGTAAAGCAAGTGACGAATAGCAAAGCTGTCGGCAAAACACAGCTTCTCCAATTTGCAGTTGTCTGCCTTGCAATTGCCTCCTTTTTTACGACGGCGCAGGGGATGCACCAGTATATTTTTGATAATCCAACGATTGCCTATGTGACTTCTGGTGCGATTCAGGGCATTCTGCTGGCTCTGAGTATGAATCTGCCCAAATTCATGAAACAAATTTGGGGAGAAAACAATGGCTTTTGGAAAAGCGTAGGAAAGCTGCTCATTGAAATCGTCCTGCTGGCTTTGGCGGCGGTGTCACTATTTTGCTCTTCGTGGTTCAGCTATGTCTATATTGCAGAAACAGTGCACAAAGGTTCGTGGAACACGGACAGCAGACTTTTAGTACAGCAGACATACCGGAGTGAACTATACAGCGCAAACGATTATGCAAAGGCTTACCGCGCCTATTTGGAAACGGAGCTTGGACAGAAAATCTTGAACCTTCAGACTTTGGCTAACCAGCTCCCGACGCAGGCATCTGATTTTAATATGGACTGGAATGCAGAGCGGCAGAACTATGCAAGCGACAATACGACGGCGAGTAGCTTGATGTCTACGGCAATCGACCAGATGGAAAATGCGTTTGTTACATCGCCATCGCAGGAAAACCGGAATCTAGCGGCAAAGGCTGTCGAAGGTACACAAGCAAATGTAGAAAAGGAACTGCAAAACAAACAAACACAACGAGACGATGCTGTAAAACGGCGTGACGACTCTAAAAAAGAGAGAGAGTCACTAGATAGGCAAATTAGAAATCCTACACCGGGAACGGATATTTCTGGATTACAGAACTCATGGAATAAGGCTGATGCACAGTACGATAAGGCAATGACGCAGCTGAGCAATATCGACCAAGAAATTGAAGCTCTAAGAAATGCGCAGAGTCGGCTTGCTATTTATGCGGAGCATCTAGGGCTTTCTGACTCGACCAGCAGCATTTCTATCAAAAGCAATCTGATTGAGCTGCAGACAGAGCTTTTTAGTAATGATCCGGATGACCAAAAGCTAAAGGAACTGGCAACAGATACATTTAAGAATCTTCGAAGTTCAGAAGCTATGACCGAGACGGATGCCAATGGAGATAGCAGCCTTTCTTATAGCACGCTTCTGACGCAGATGAATGCACTGGTTCTGAATCTGAACGATTACTCGAATGTGAAGAGCGTTGAGAAAAATCTGAATGTCCTGATGACAGAACTACGTGGAGGTTCAGACGTGTCGATTGGCAGCATGCGCACAGACACTTCGAGTGCGTCTAGCGCATCTGATTCTTCATCTTCCAGCAGCGCATCAACGAGTTCTTCTTCAACTTCTTTGTCCGGAGCAGAAAATGCGGGCACGGAGAGAACGAATCAGCCCGCTGATGCAGTAGATCATGAAAACAATGGAGAAGCAACCGCAGCAACAGGCTCGGATGGAAACAACACGGTTGAACCAAACACAGAAAATGGCAATGCAGTTGCACAGCTGGAGGACAATGCAACGGCTTCGTCTACGGTATCCGCAGCCTCAGGGGCAGAAAGTCAGCAGGATAATCAGAAAGATACGCAGGAAATCGATACTACGTGGAAAAAGACGTGGCTCACACGAATCGAGGTGTTGAAAGCGCAAATCAGCGCACTGCCATCGTTTATTGGCTCGTCTGCTGATGTGAGCGAGCTGACTGCGACGCAGCAAGCAAAGCTGACTAGTTTTGACCGTGACACTGCCTGCAATGCACTGGACAATGTAACGCGCAGATACATCAATACCCACAATGCTCTGGAGCAGGGCACGATTTATTTGACGAGTCCCTATAAGGGGCTGGCACTGTTTGCGTTGATGCTTGCGTTCTTTTTGGACTTGGCTGGCTTCGTATTCGGTGTCGTTGATTTGGGCAATCAGCCGGAAAGCACAGATAACAATTCAAATATATGGGAGAAAACCGGAGAAAACCCGCTGGACATCAACTCCATTATTAAAAATGCAAAGGCAAAAGTGAGCAGTGAAGGCAATTCGTGGAGTGTAAAACCGACAATGAATCATTACATTGTTGTAACCGAGCAATTCCGTCACGAGGATGGTGTGTATTATTACAGTGCATTTGAAAATGGCATCCGCAAAGAGTGGGAAGTATGCGATGGAGCAGAGTACCATGAGGGAATTTATACAATTGCGGATCCGGTGAAAAAACAGGGCAAACCGTTGGAGAAAAAAGCCCAAAATATCATTTTTGAAAATCAAGTAGCAGGAATGAGCGCACAGGACGGCATTTATCTAAACGGTAAATTGTCGTACTCTGAGGGAAGTTTGCTGTTTGAGCCGGACAATGCAGGCGAAAATTCCGAGAACATGCGAGCAATTCGGTATATTGCAAATGTTGAAGAATATGTCCCAGTCCATTGCTATAATCCAAGGCGTAGCGAGAATATAACGCAACCTGCAATCGACCTTGGAAGAGATCCAATTGATGCAGAGATGGCTGTGCTTGCCCTGAACAAGAAAGGTACAAGAATCGTGGCTGTTTATGTTATCAAGAAAGTGTGAGGAGGATAGCGTGAAATTTCAATATTCGGTATTGATGTCAGTCTATTACAAAGAGAAACCGGAGTATTTAAAGCAGGCAATTGAAAGTATACTCTGTCAAACAGTACAACCGGATGACTTTGTACTTGTTTGCGATGGACCGCTGACAGCAGAGTTAGACAAAGTGATTGTAGGGTATAAAGATAATCCTATATTTCATGTAGTGCGTTTAAAAGAAAACGTTGGAATTGGACGAGCCGCAAATGTTGGAATCGAACACTGTAAAAATGAATTGATAGCAAAAATGGATTCTGATGATATTGCTGTACCTCAAAGGTGTGAGTGGCAGCTACATGAATTTGAGATGAATCCGGATCTTGCAGTTTTAGGAGGGCAGCTTTATGAATTTATTGACAATATAGATAATGTTGTATCAAAAAAAGTTGTACCGGAACAGTACAATGAAATCATCAAATATGCAAAAAGACGTGATCCGTTTAATAATCAGACGGTAATGTATAAAAAAAGTGTTGTCAAAGATGTGGGAGGATATGAAAACCTCACAAGGTGCGAGGATTACGATTTATATGCGAGAATTTTAAATGCTGGGTATCTGTGCCAAAATTTAAATAGATTTCTGGTTTATTATCGTCTGGAAAGAGATACATACCGTAGAAGAAAGAGTTCAGAAAATGTAAAGAGTTTTATTAAGGTTCGTTGGAAAATACATAAAAGCGGATTTTCTAGCCTGATGGATTTTTTAATTCCGACAACAGCTCAGATCATTATGTATTGCGCACCAAATGGATTGCAAAAGTTTGTTTACGAAAAAATACTAAGAAAATAGTTAATATAGTAAAATATGAATGGTATTAGTGTGATTGTTCCGGTGTATAAATCGGAAAAATATCTTGACCGTTGTGTGCAGTCAATTTTAAGTCAAACATATCAGGACTTCGAATTAATATTAGTAGATGATGGTTCGCCTGATAATAGTCCATTGCTGTGTGATAAGTGGGCTGAAAACGATAGCCGTGTGTATGTAATACATAAAGAAAACGGCGGCGCGAGTTCTGCCAGAAATGCAGGATTAAAAATTGCAAAAGGTAACTGGATTGCTTTTGCAGACAGTGACGATTGGCTGGATAGGACTGCGCTGAAAACACTGTATGATTTGGCAAATCAATATAATGTTCCGATGGCGATTGGCGGTATGAGAGTGGTTCAGAAATACACGGATGCATCGATCGTGATGAAACAGAATGCTAAGGTGCTATCCAATGCGGATTTAATGAGCCGCTTCTTCCGACTAAATGGAGAACCTGATACCCATAGTGTGTGTGGGGCTATTATCCGGCGTGATATTTTGGAAGATTATTCCTTTATCGAGGGTAGGATGAACGAAGATGTAGAGACGTGCTACTATCTGGCGAGAAAATGCGAAGCAGCCGTCTATACAGATGCACCGCTCTATAATTATTTCAAAAATATTGAGGGTGTAACAAACAGCGGGTTTAGTAAAAAGAAATTGGATTTATTGGATATTTGGGATATTGTTCAAAAGCAGGTAGAACAGTTTACGCCGGAATATAGCTATGCCTGTGAGATGAACTGCAAACGTGCAAGGTTTACCCTTTTGACACAAATGAGTTTAAATGGGTATGATCATCATGATCCTTTCATGGTTGAAACGAAGAGAAAACTAAAGAGAGAAGTAAGAGGAGCATTTTGGGAGTTAATGAAATGGAAGATGCCGATGAGTAGAAAGGCAATTTTGGTTTTTGAATGCATACTTCTGTGATAGGGAGAGTAACGCATGACTGTTTTGCTGAAAAAAAAGGTCTTATTAACAAAGAAGAAAATTGATAAAATTTTGTGCAGTCTATATTTGTTTGTTCTGATTTTTGCACCACCACTGATTCCATATCCTCACCTCTTTTTGACTATTTTTTCTTTTTTAATATTGGCAACTACATACAAAAGAACAGTCTGGACTGTTTTGAAAAGAAGTGGAATTTATAAGTGGGTTTTAGTAATGGCCTTACTTGCAATGTACACAGTTTGCGTGCCTTTGCCAGTAAGTATGTTCTGCGGCGACATTGTTAATACATCGCATTATATATCTATTATAAATAGATACGGTGTCCTAATTGTTGCAGTTTCGGTATGTGTAACTTATTTGCTATGTAAAACTGACAGAGATGGATATGGATACGAATTTTTGATAGAAAGCTTAATCAATGCGGGATTGATAGAAGGTATTTGTGCAGCATTGGCCTTTCTATTTCCACCAGTAAAGAGCTTTTTTATTTTTTTTATGAAACAGTTTTCGGAATCCTATTTATACTCAAACACATGGTATATTACCGTACGATCTTATGGGTTTGCTTCTACGCTAGTGGATGTCTTTGGATTGGGTATAGGAATAATTGCAGGTATATGTTTTTTTTATGGAGTTGCCAAGAAAAAAACATATATAATCAAATCGATAATAATTGCAATTGCGACACTACTGAATTCAAGAACTGGATTGATTATTTATGCAATGGCAATTGTGCTATCAATAATTTTCGTGCTTAAAAAGGGTGATTTAAAAAAAATACTCACAATGGTGATTGCAATGTCTGTTTTGATATTATGCGGAATGGAAATTATAAAAGTAATGTCAACAAATGAGTATACAGCAGGATGGTTTCAGTCAGGAATAAATAGTATTAGTAACTTTCTTGCCGGAAATAAAAGTTATGACAATAGCAATGACGCAATGAGTGCACTGTTTAATGATGATTTTTGGAAATTGCCTCCCTTTCCAAGAGTATTAATTGGCACAGGACATTCGTTGTATTTGGCAGAAGGATATAATCATTCGGACGTTGGATATATTAATGAGATTTGGATATGGGGCATTATCGGATGTGTTGTGTTTTACGGAACAATTATTAAGCAGTGTAGTGTTCTGATGAGAAATAAAAATCAATTATACAGCTTTATTGGAATCTTCCTAATGTTTTCATTTTTTTTCTTTAACATAAAAGGAGCTGCGTTTGGATACAATGCAGGGGCGGCTGTGATGTATACTCTGATTTTTAGTTGTACATATTTAAACAATAAATAAGAAGAAAGGAATAATACGATGGCCAATGACATTGTAGTGTCAATCTATTGTGCAGCATATAATCATGAAAAATATATTGAAAAGACGTTGAATGGATTTATTAACCAGAAGACTGACTTTAAGTACCAAGTTATTGTTCATGATGATGCATCTACGGATAGAACAGCAGAAATTATAAAAAAATATGAAACTCAGTACCCTGATGTTATTCATGCAATCTATCAGAAAGAAAATCAGTACTCTCAAGATAAAGACATAGTAAAAGAATTCATACTTCCCCAAATAACGGGCAAGTATGTTGCGATATGCGAGGGAGATGATTACTGGACAGATTCGGAAAAATTGCAAAAACAGGTTGATGCCTTGGAAAAGCATAAGGAATGCTTCTTTTGTGTGCATCGAGTAGAAGAAGTAATGGAAAATGAAGAAAAAACAGGGGTGTTGTTTCCGCCGGAAGATATTGCAACAGGAGTTATTTCGCCGCAAGAATTTTTAAAAATGACAAGAAAATACTCCTTCCATACTAGTTCCTATCTATTTGAAAAAAAACGCTGGGTGGAATATCAAGAGAATCCACCTGAATTTAAAACTGTATGCCCCGTAGGCGATGAAGCATATATGCTTTATTTCGCTCAACTCGGACCAGTTTATTATATCCAGGATAAAATGTCGTGCTATCGACGGGGTGTTCCATCTAGCTGGTCTAAAATACAAAATAGTGGAAATATTGTCGAAAAGAAAATAAAGATTAACAAACAAATGGCAAAAACGATCCTGCTGTATGATGAATTTACAAATCACAGATTCCATGACATTTGCTGCAAGAGATATGCGTATTATATGAAGACGATCTGGTTGCTTGAAGGCAGAACAAAGGAATTGTTTGAATCAAAGTCCAGAGAGTTACTTAAATCATTCCCAATAAAACATCGAATTGTATTATTGCTCTCAGCGCTCTTTCCGCAGGTGAGCCAGAAAATTTACAGAGAAAAACTCTTTAAAGTAAATCAAAAAAAAGGATACTAGAAAAATGGAAAAAAGTAAAAAGAATAGCATCCTTAAAAATTTTATCTGGCGCTTTGCGGAACGCTGCGGTGCCCAACTTGTAACCTTTATCGTATCTATTGTACTTGCCCGCATTCTTGCACCAGAAGACTACGGTCAAATTGCTTTGATTACGGTCTTTACCACCATTATGCAGGTGTTTGTGGACAGCGGTTTGGGCACGGCGCTGATTCAAAAAAAGGATGCTGATGATCTCGACTTCTCGTCAGTGTTCTTTTTCAATTTTGTGGTTTGTCTGGTTTTGTACGCCATCATGTTTATGGCGGCTCCAATCATTGCAAACTTCTATAAAGATGTATCTTTGACCCCGATTATCCGGGCCATCAGTCTGACCATTGTGATCTCTGGTGTGAAGGGTATTCAGCAATCCTATGTGTCGCGGAACATGCTATTTAAGCGGTTCTTCTATGCGACATTGGGCGGAACTATTTTCTCAGCCTTTCTGGGTATTGGTTTGGCTTATTCAGGATTTGGCGTGTGGGCTATTGTAGCGCAGCAGATGTCCAATACAGCCATTGATACCTTGATATTGTGGCTGACGGTTAAATGGCGTCCAAAGAAGATGTTCTCTTGGGAAAGACTAAAAGGACTGCTCTCATTCGGATGGAAAATGTTGGCGTCGGCGCTTTTGGATACGCTCTATGGTAATATTCGCAGCCTAATCATCGGTAAATTGTATTCTTCTGCAGATTTGGCGTACTACAACCAAGGCGATAAGTTTCCAAGTGTGATTGCAAACAATATCAACACGTCCATTGACAGCGTTCTTCTGCCAACGATGGCCGGAGTGCAAGATGACGCTAGTCGAGTAAGGGCGATGACTCGCAGGGCTATTAAAACCAGCACCTATATTATGGCTCCGCTGATGATGGGCTTGGCGTTCTGTGCAGAGCCGATTGTTCGTTTGGTCTTGACAGACAAGTGGTTGCCCTGTGTTCCGTTTTTACGCATTTTCTGCATTACTTATATGTTCTATCCGATTCACACAGCAAACCTGAATGCAATCAAAGCAATGGGGCGCAGCGATTTGTTTTTGAAACTCGAAATTGCGAAGAAGATTGTTGGTATGACGCTGCTGCTTTCTACCATGTGGTTTGGCGTTATGGCAATGGCTTATAGCTTGCTTATTAGCAGTGTCACAAGCCAAATTATCAACTCTTGGCCCAATCGTAAGCTTTTAAATTATCGATATCTGGATCAGCTGAAGGATATCCTACCGAGCATTGTTTTAGCGATTTTTATGGGATGCTGCGTGAATCTTGTTGGTCTGCTTCACCTGTCAAATGCTGTCACGCTGCTGATTCAAATTCCGATGGGAGCTGCAATCTATATTGGAACATCGGCTGTATTGCATCTGGAATCCTATGAATATCTGATGGGCATGATTCGCCCGGTCTTGAAAAAAATTGCAAGAAAGTAAAGGCGATAAAAATGAAAAAGATCCTTTTATTGGGTGGTTCTGCACAGCAGGTGATAGCCATTGAAACCGCAAAAAAGCTCGGCTACTACACTGTTCTGTGCGATTTTCTGACGGATAACCCCGGGCAGTATGTTGCGGATAAGTTCTACCTTGTAAGTACTACGGACAAGGATGCAGTCCTTGAGGTTGCGCAGAAAGAAAAAATTGATGGCGTTCTAGCCTACGCTTCTGACCCTGCTGCACCCACGGCAGCTTATGTGGGCGAAAAGCTAAAACTGCCAACAAACCCTTATTCCGCAGTAGATATTCTTTGCAATAAAGATCGTTTTCGCACGTTTTTGCAAGACAATGGATTTAATGCGCCAGTATCTATGGGATATCGAACTATTGAAGATGCGATAGCGGATACTTCCCGGTTTCGGTTGCCTGTTATCATCAAGCCAGTGGATTCTTCTGGCTCAAAAGGAGCTACCGTACTGCATAGCTGGGACAACGTAACTGACGCATTAGAATTTGCTTTTTCATTTTCTCGTGCCCACCGAGTGATTATTGAAGAATACATCGAGAAAAAACATCCGTATCTTATCGGTGGCGATATTTTTGTTTTAAATGGGAAAGTGGTTATATGGGGGCTTCTTAATTGCCATAGAGATACCCGGGTGAATCCATTGGTTCCTGTCGGGAAAAGTTATCCGTTAATTCTGGAGGAAGGCGATGTAGAACTTGTTCAACAAACGCTGCAAAGCATGATGGACAAGCTGGGAATTCAATTTGGCTCGGTCAATGTTGAATTAGTTATTGATAAGAACAATCGAGTATGGCCTATCGACATTGGACCGAGAGCTGGCGGAAATATGATACCGGACTTATTGGGAAAGATCTTTGGCGCAGATTTAGTTGAAATGGCAGTCCAAGCGGCAATGGGGCAACCAGTGCTGACTACATTACATAAACCTGAGGGATGTTATGCAACGCATAATTTACACAGTACAACTGATGGAATATATAAGCAGATCGTATTTAGTGATGAATTGAAAAAATATCTGCAAGAAATACATCTCTACAAAAAGCCCGGAGACCGTGTGGAACGGTTTGACAATGCAGCAAAATGTCTTGGAATTATCTTTATGAAATTTCCTGATGTTGCAACCGCTGAAAATATTTTATCCCATATAGAAAAGCACATCGATGTTCAATTAACGACGGAGTAAAGCTATGAAAGAAATTGGCGGGTATATAGAGCTTGACACTTATACAGGCGCAATGCTCCACGAAAAAGCAATCGCCTTGAATTGCGGAAGAGGAGCGCTAGAATATCTTTGCGAAGCAAAGATGATTCGGAAGTTATATCTGCCGTATTTTCTTTGCGATTCTATACCGAATCTCTGCAAAAAAATCGATGTCGAATATGAGTTTTACCATATCAATAGGGCTTTTGAACCGATTTTCACGAAGGAAATCAACGCAAATGAATGGCTTTACATTGTGAACTTCTATGGTCAGCTTAGTAACGAGTATTTACAAACTTGGAAGCAACGATATGATCGCGTCATAGTTGACAATGCACAAAGTTATTTTCAGATGCCCGTAGATGGATTGGATACGCTCTACACCTGCCGCAAATACTTTGGTGTGGCAGATGGTGCATTCTTGTATAGCGATATGAGACTGAGTAAAGAAATCCCACAAGATGAATCGTTTGAACGGATGCATTTTTTGCTGGGACGATATGAGCGCAGCGCAAATGAGTTTTATAGCGAATATGCAGCGAACAATAAGCTGTTTGCAACAGAACCGGTAAAGCGAATGTCCCGCCTGACGGAAAATCTTCTGCATGGAATCGACTATGAAGCTGTGGCAAAAAGACGACAGGAAAACTTTGATTTTTTGGATGCAGAATTTCGGGATATAAATGAGCTGAATTTGAAAAGTGTTTATGGTGCATTTATGTACCCGCTTTTGATTCGGAATGGCTCTGAAATCCGAAAGGTCTTGCAAAAAGAAAAGATCTACATTCCGACTTTATGGCCAAATGTGCTGAAAGAATGCCCAGTAGATAGTTTAGAATACCATTACGCAGCTGATATTCTTCCGATTCCAATTGACCAACGATATGGAAAAGAAGATATGATAAAAATTGCCGAAATGGTTAAGATGACCATGAATATAAAAGAGGAGTGAAAGTATATGTCTGATAATATCTTAGTGACACGTTCGTCTATGCCAAGCCTGGATGAGTACATAGAAGAAATTCGTCCTATTTGGGAAAGCCACTGGCTGACCAATATGGGCGTAAAACATAAGCAGTTGCAGGCAGAGCTGGAGGAATATTTGGGCGTACCACATGTGGCTCTTTATACCAACGGTCATCTGGCTCTGGAAAATGCCATTGCTGCCATGAACCTGCCGGAGGGCGGTGAGGTGATCACTACGCCGTTTACCTTTGCTTCTACCACTCATGCGATTGTTCGCAATGGGCTTATTCCGGTGTTCTGCGATGTGAACGATAAAGACTATACCATGGATGTGACGAAGATCGAGGGGCTTATCACAGACCGCACGGTAGCCATCGTTCCGGTACATGTGTATGGAAACATTTGCGATGTTGAGGAAATTGATCGAATTGCAAAGAAATACGGCCTGAAGGTGATCTATGATGCAGCTCATGCCTTTGCCGTGAAGTATAAGGGCGTGTCCACCGCTTGCTTTGGCGACGCATCCATGTTCAGCTTCCATGCTACTAAGGTGTTCAACACCATTGAGGGCGGTGCAGTTTGCTTTAAGGATGATAGCTGGGTTCAGCTGTTGAACGACCAGAAGAATTTTGGTATCCATGGTCCTGAGTCGGTTTGCTTTGTAGGCGGTAATGCCAAGATGAACGAATTTCAGGCAGCTATGGGCATTTGCAACCTGCGGCATCTGGACGAGGAAATCGCCAAGCGCAAAAAGGTCGTGGAGCGTTACCGTGAGCGCCTTTCCGGCGTAGAAGGTATCAAACTCAGTGCGATTCAGGAAAATGTAGAGAGCAACTACGCATATTTCCCGGTCGTGTTTGATGGCTACAAGTACACCCGGAACGAGATTTTCGAGATGCTGTCTGAGCAGGGCATCACGGCCAGAAAATACTTCTATCCGTTGACCAACAGCTTTGAATGCTATCGGAACTATCCGACCGCAGGGACGGAGAAGACCCCCGTGGCACAGCATCTAGCATTGCGTGTGCTGACCCTGCCGTTGTATGCAGACTTGGCGCTTGAAGATGTGAATCGCATCTGTGATGTGATTTTGGGGCAGAAAGACTGACAAGAAAGACTTTTGTTGAGAGGTTTAAAAATGGACGCAGTTGCGGTAAAGACTGATAAATGGGGGGGCTTCGTTCCACTGGCGGTCATTGCGGTTGCCCCAGTACATTCCG
>OHAH01001451.1_pt1 | contig 15105 bp, 14 predicted proteins | sample 1577071 | NCBI WGS metagenome assembly OHAH01 (sample SAMEA3541520, study PRJEB24748) | human gut metagenome | biome: human gut; feature: human-associated habitat; material: faeces | place: China | collected 2012 | reverse complement strand
GACCCATCTGCTGCACAGCTGCTGCGCTGTCGCCGCCGCCGATGACGGTGGTAGCGTCGCTCTCAGCCATAGCCTTGGCAACGGCCAGAGTGCCGGCAGCCAGAGTCGGGTTCTCAAAGACACCCATGGGGCCGTTCCAGACGACAGTCTTGGAAGCCTTGACAGCGTCGGCGAAGAGCTTCATGGTCTCGGGGCCGATGTCGCAGCCTTCCTTGTCAGCCGGGATAGCGGTGACAGGGACGACGGTGGTCTCGACAGGAGCGTCGATGGGGTCGGGGAAGTTCTCGACGCAGGCGGTATCGACGGGCAGGAGCAGCTTGACGCCCTTCTCCTGAGCCTTTGCCATCATCTCCTTGCAGTAGTCCAGCTTGGAGTCGTCGCACAGGCTCTTGCCGACCTCATAGCCCTGAGCCTTGATGAAGGTGTAGGCCATGCCGCCGCCGATGATGAGGGTATCGACCTTCTCCAGCAGGTTGGAGATGACATTCAGCTTGTCAGCGACCTTTGCGCCGCCCAGAATGGCGGTGAAGGGACGGACGGGATCGTTCACGGCATTGCCGAGGTACTTGATCTCCTTCTCCATCAGGTAGCCGACAGCGGTGTCCTTGATATAGTCGGTGACGCCTGCGGTGGAGCAGTGTGCGCGGTGGCAGCTGCCGAAGGCATCGTCAACGTATGCGTCTGCCAGAGAAGCCAGGTCCTGAGAGAACTCAGGCAGGTTCTTGGTCTCTTCCTTGCGGAAACGGGTGTTCTGCAGCAGGACGACGTCGCCGTTGTTCATGGCAGCGACAGCAGCCTTTGCGTTCTCGCCCACGACATTGTCGTCGTCAGCAAAGACAACGGTCTTGCCCAGCTTTGCGCTCAGAGCCACAGCAACGGGAGCGAGGCTGAACTTTGCCTCGGGGCCGTTCTTCGGCTTGCCCAGATGGCTGCACAGAATGACCTTCGCGCCGTCATTGACCAGCTTCTGGATGGTGGGCAGAGCCGCATTGATGCGGTTCTCGTTGGTGATGACGCCGTCCTTCATGGGGACGTTGAAATCACAGCGGACAAGGACCTTCTTGCCGCAGTAGTTCTGATCGTCGATCGTCTTTTTACCTAAACCCATAGTGATTATTCTCCTCTCAATTCATTCTTCGGAATCGAATTTCGCTCACTCTCGGGGTCTTAGCCCCTATGACACTATTATAAACAAAATGTGTGTGTATTGCAAGGACGGAGGATGGATAATTTATTAACAAACTTTTCCCGTGATATTCGGGAATTGTGTCTATTTTGACAGTAGTCCGGCCCGGCTGCCAAAACGCCGCAGGCGGTCTCCCCTCCTGCGGCGCTTAAAACGATCCACTTTAATCCCGACGGAACAGGTCGCGGGTGTAGACCTTGTCCTGCGACACAAATGCAATAAACTGCGGTATTGACTTTGTTGTATCATGAAGCGGATGAGGTGGCAAGTATCGACAAACAAAAACACCCTTCCCCTGCGGCGTACCGCAGAAGGAAGGGTGTCAAACTCACGGATCAGGCTTCCCGCTTATTCAGCAGGGCACCTCAGGCACTTTTGAGCGTAGAGCTGTGATTAGCAGTTCTCAGCGAAGTACTTGATGGTACGGACCATCTGAGAGGTGTAGGAGTTCTCGTTGTCGTACCAGGACACGACCTGAACCTGATAGGTGTCGTCGTAGCTACGCTAAATTTTCACACATTTTTTGTAGTCGTTCATAATTTTGAAACAACAGTTACAGTACCACAGCATACCGTTGTCGTACCAAAACCGGCTTGTTCATACCACGATTATATCACGTTTCAGCGTCATTTGCAAGGTTTCCGTCAATTTTACATCCGGTCTGCATTTTTCTCATATTTGAAAGTCTATTTTCATGGAACATATAGTTCGGAGCGTCCAGGGCCCGGAGCACCGCCGGGGGGCGTTTGCTCTGCCCAGATGCGCTCCTCTGATGTCTCTTTTGTTAAAATTTCACCGGAAGTGATTTTGAGGCTTAGAGTGAGAAATGGATGTATTTTGTTTGATATGAAGCAATTGTTTCATTAGAAAACCGTCTGGATGGGATTTTATAACTCCGTCCACACGGTTTTGGATTTTTGATAAGATTATTTCAGTTTTGCGAGGATCTCGTCTGCACTCACGCCGCTGGCCAGCAGCTTCTTCAGCACGTCCTCTGCCTCGGCTTTCTTTGCGGATTCTGCCGCTTTGGTTTCACCCTTGATTTTTTTAGCCTCGATTCTGGCGATTTCCTTGTCGATAGATTTCAGCTCAGCTTTCTTGTTTTTCAGGTCGGCTTTCATCGCATCGATGTTCGCGGTAATGGATGCGATTTCGACGGAAACGGCTTCCTTTGCAGCCTGCTTTTCAGCGATCTGTGCAGCGAAGTCAGCGGTTGCTTTTACGGTCTTGGGCTTGTTCTTGCTTCCTTTGGGACGGGGCATATGGGACACCTCCATTCAGTATTTATAATATAAGTATAGCATTACAAATATTGGATAGCAAGAAATTTATATCGGCAAAATATGCGTTAGACAGCGTAGCCCTTGTTCTTGATAACTTCCACAACCTGAGACACATACTTCTGGCAGATATCGTGGTCAGGTGCCTCTACCATGACACGAACAACAGGCTCCGTGCCAGATTCGCGGACAAGGATACATCCTATATCACCTAGGGCCTCGGAGACTGCCTTCACTGCTTCCTGAACAGCCGGATCATTCTGTGCAGCCTTTTTATCAGTGACACGGACCTTTTCCAGCACCTGGGGATAAATCTTCAGCGGTGATGCCAGTTCACTCATCGGCTTCTTCTTGGCCAGCATGACTTCCATCATCTTCAGACTGGTCAGGATGCCGTCACCAGTACTGGCATACTTAGAGAAAATGATATGTCCGCTTTGCTCACCACCGATACGGCAGCCATTCTTAGCCTTATACAGGCCAAAGTAGGGCATGACAGTAGTAACCACGGTGTTGTTCATCAGCTCGTCGTGTTCCTTCATGTAGCAACCGTAGCAATAACAAGAGACTTAATCTTCACCAACTTCATTACTTCCGTATCCAAATATGACTTTTCCAATATGCTCGGCAACCCTTAAATCCTCTTCCGTATTTATGTCAACAGCTTCGAACTTACTAACATAGTGCATGTATGGTTTCCTCCCAATGCGGCACCGATACCTTACCAAGCTATCTTTAGAGATGCCATATAACCCTGTAGTTTCTTCAATTACCGGGAGCATATCCTGACTCCTAGGTAAAATACCCGGTCTGTAATTGATCGGCGTGTTGGCGAACCAATAGAAACTATGATTTTCTAGTGCCGTAAAGCAAGAATCAAACTCTTCGCTACTGATCAGCGTATTATAGCATTCTTTTATTGTTTCAGGTTGCATATAAGGAGCAGTAGCAAAAAGCTGAAAATAATAATTATACTCAGGAAATTTTTCGCAATGATATACCAGCAAATCATTACCGTTTGCCGTGTTCGTTGCAAGTTCCGGTTTTCTTTCGATGATATGAAAGCCCATTTTTACTGCATACTCTGATATTTCTTGACTGTTGGTATCAATATAAACATCATCAAACACATTTGCCGCTTTTACATGTTCGCATATGTATTCGTACAGCTTCTTCCCATTCAATACGCGTAAGTTTTTACCTGGAACTCTTTCCGAATTCGCTTTAATCGGTATGAAACATGCTGTTTTCATGCTGCCACCTCCTTTTCGGTGTCAGCACAATCAGCCACACTCAAAAGGAAGCAGTTACATGTTGCCCCCCCCCCCACAATGTACGGGTCAATCTGCGAAACGGATTCATCCATATCCAACCAAGCACGCGCACATGCTAAGTCCAGCCCATCATCAATATCGATACTTGTTCTTTTGTCTAAGATGTAGCGATAAGGATTGTGCCCATGGAAATATTTCCACTCGATCATTTTTTTTCTCGGAGCAAGTAAAATGCCATCAGTCACAAAATACAGTGGCGGAAGCTGCTGGGAAGGGACATGTTTAATTCCTAGTTCATAATTGACGGGGCCATTATCATCCCACAAATACCGTTTAAACTCTTCCATTGAAACCAGAGAATCATATCCCTGCTCCAATGCCTTGTAGTAAAGTGCGACCGCTTCTCTATAGTGTTTTGGAAAGACCAATGGTGCTGTGCAAGTAGCCCAAAGAATGTCATTACCCGGAACACTCTCACATATATGCGCTACGACCTCACCAAATGTTTTGGTTTTCTCATCACAAAATTCAGGGGCACGCTTATGTGTTTTTACTCCCTGAGAAGAAGCCATCGCAAGCATCAAATCGGAATCAGAGGACACGACAATATCCGTAATCTCATCCACCTGTTTCAATTGGTTAATCTTGTTGATTAAAAGATTCGTTCCCGCAAAAGGTGCAATATTCTTATTTTTTAATCTGCGGCTACCTTCACGTACAGGAATAATTGCTGTAATACTCATAAAATTACCTCCAAATATTTCTTATAAATATGACCTATAAATCATGTGTTTCAATCTATAATCTCATCACTCCCCTTTGTGAGAATCCAAGTCAACGCATTCCTAAGTTCCTCTACGTTCTTTGGTATAAGAATCTTATCCTTTCGGCTATATGCCTTTCTAATCCGATCAATTTGTTTCTCATAATTATTCGGGTCTTCCAAGTCATGATAACTGTAAAAAAGACGATAAGCAAAAATCAAATATGGTTCTTTATTTGCTAATATTTTCGGAGAAAACTGAGCATTCGAACAATCGCCAACAAGAATATGCTCATTCGTTATATTGGACAAGCACTCCAATTCCCACATATTATCGCCATAATCTACCAAGACCTCATTATATTTTCTTCTACTTCGGGGGTGTATTCTCACTAACGAATCCTCGACTAAGTCAAGATCCATTAATAGTTTTTCTGGAGACAAGCCATTGTACTTAGGATATTCTTCGAAGGGACGTTCCAGAAAAATGACCCTTTTTTGTGAAATCATTGATTGCGCGTTAAAAGCGAACAATCTGCAAACGGCAGGAAAAGCCGGGTTTTGTTCATTCCATTTTGGAAGTTGAATAGTCTTCTCTGCAACCTTTGATTGACACATTTCCGCATTGTTTACAAAGAAAGCCTTCGGATGAATAGTCGATAGCCCTCTATTAAAAATGCTCAAAATTTTTTGTTTACGTCCTCTACATAAGTCTTGCCAAAAATTTTTATAGTAGTATGGGTAACCATCTTCATATATCCAAACAGACGCACTTTTATAAAATTGGCACATCAACAATCCAAAAGGCATTTCATCCGCAATAAAAACTTGATCATAGTTTTTTTCAAGAAAGTCATAAGAGTCAATTTGATATTTCTTAATTTTCTTCTCCGACGAAATCAAAATACTATCACGACATTCCTTGATAAAAGCATCTCCGCTCTGTGGATCTATCAGATAAACACTTTCAAAAGTATGTTCAGCTATTACCCTATCGTATACTTTTTTTGCATCTCTAAATCTAGCAACAATAAACAAATCCGAAGCCAGCCTTGTGCCTTGAACGTCATTGAGTGTCAGATTCATTACATTGAATAACTGATATGGCGTATTGCAAACAAAAAGCGACCTCATATTTTACACACCTTCACTTTCTTCAAGACAGCTAATACTTCTTTATTGTACAATAGTACGATAAGAACAAGTAGAAGCAGTTGAAGCACATACTGTATTTTGGAATTACATAGTAGCAGAATTAGCGTCTGAAAAAGCAATATACTATACGTCAAAGCATCACGCACTACTCGTATTTGAAAATTCATCTGTTGTTTCACATAAAACAATCTAACAATCATAACCACCGCATTCGAGATCATTGTAGCTACCGCACCACCAATAACTCCGAATGAAAAGATTAATACTGCATTTAGTATCGTGTTTACAATTGCTCCAATAAAAGTTGTTTTTGAAATGATATCCGTTCGCTTTTGAGCAGCAAAAACACCACCGCAAAAGCCAGCCGCCGCGCTGAAAGCCACGGCTATAGAAAAAAACGGAATCATTGACCAAGCTTCATAAAAATCTTTTTTGAATAGTAGTGCTGACAATACTTTTGTAAACATTATCATTGCAGATGCCGCTATAGCCATAATAAATCCATATAAATTATATGTTCGAACAAAAAAGCCGTCAGCATCTTCCTTATTGTATTTTTTTACTGCAGACAGAACCCATGCTTGCTCAAATAAATTCTGTATCGTTGATAAAACTGTTGGTAACTTGTACGCTACCGAGATCAATCCATTCGCAGCAATCCCACACATATACAAAACCATATACTTGTCTAGGGAATTGTTCACCCACCAGCTAATTGAGTTAACCATCAGTCCCGTGCCATATTTTCGCATTTCTTTATCAAGGTTATAGTCCTTGGTTGCCGTATGTATCGAATGAAAAATATTAGTAACATAGACATAATAAATAATTGACATACTGGTTCCTAGAATTGTTGCCCAAAAATATCCTACGATACCAAATTTCATCCACACGAGAAATATAATGTTTAGAAGAATTGTGCCAAAGCTTGAAATGATGCTGGCAAGTGATATATCCTTAATCCTTTCTTGACCTCTTGCGACACCAGATAGCCATGAATTGAGTACTGTAACAACATACACTAAAACAAAAAGTATCTTATAAGCATTCAATTCTGGAACGGTATTCGTAATTACATTAACAGCAAACAAAAATAGAAAGGCAACAATAGATATGACTACATATTTCGCACTAATTGAAATTACAGAATCTTTATCTTTATTTCGTTCAAGCAAAAATCTAATCACACTGTCAGAAACACAAATAGATAGTATCGGATAAAGAAGTGATATAGTGGTGCTGTATAAATCGAACGTGCCATATTCCTCCGTCGACAAGACCCCTGTGTACAACGGAAGCAGGAAGAAAGATAAAAATTTCGTAGCAAAGTTGCTAATTGTAAGGATTCCAATATTTTTTATCAGATACTTATAATCATTCATTGATCCATCCACCAGTATGTCTGCATCTTACTTTGTTTCACTATTAAAGAATTCCAATGTCTTTTCGATTACCTTGTTCAGGTCATCACTTTTTATGTTATAGTACATAGGCAGCCTAACCAGACGATCGCTATCTGCAGTTGTATTTTCATCCACGCCATCAAAACGACCGAATTTAAGGCCTGCCGGGGCACTATGTAGAGGAACATAATGGAACACACACAAGATATCATTTTCTTTCATGAATTTGATATATGCCTGTCTAATTTCCAAGTTCTTCGTCTTCAAGTAAAACATATGCGCGTTGTGGACGCAGCCCTCTGGAATAATGGGTAGCTGTACTATTCCTTTTTCCTCCAGTGGCTTAAAGGCGGTGTAATATTTATTCCATGTTTCAAGTCGATTCTCATTGATTTGATCTGCCACTTCGAGTTGTGCCCAAAGATATGCAGCGTTCAAATCACTCTGAAGATAACTGTCACCGAAATCTACCCAATTATATTTAGCGACCTGTCCGCGGAAAAATTGCGAGCGATTCGTTCCTTTTTCACGCAAAATTTCTGCTTTTTCAATATAGGCAGCATTGTTAATTACAATTGCGCCACCTTCACCCATAGAATAGTTTTTTGTTTCATGGAAAGAATAGCAACCAAAATCGCCGATTGTACCCAAAGCTTTTCCCTTGTAAGTACTCATAACACCCTGCGCGGCATCTTCCACAACCATCAAGTGATGTCTTTTGGCAATGTCCATGATTGTGTCCATTTCACAGGCGACACCAGCATAGTGAACCGGACAAATCACCTTTGTTTTATCCGTAATGGCAGCCTCAATTTTTGTTTCATCAATATTCATTGTGTCCGGTCGAACATCTACGAAAACAAGTGTTGCTCCTGCTAAGACAAAAGAATTTGCTGTACTTGAAAAGGTAAAACTCGGAAGAATAACTTCATCACCAGGTTTAATATCACACAACAAAGCTGCCATATCAAGCGCAGTTGAGCCACTTGTAGTAAGCATTACTTTCTTTGCGTTAAAACGTTTTTCAAGCCATTCATTGCATTTTTTTGTAAACGGACCATCACCACAAATCTTATGGTTGTTAACTGCCTCCTGCATATACTTGAATTCTGTACCAACAAACGGCGGAACATTGAAGTGAATCATTTTTTTACCTCCATAATTTTTGTTACTTTTCTTAGCATCTTCTTAAAAACCGAACACAAAATCCCAATATATATTTCTGTTTTGGTAAAGAAAATCCCCATCGAATCGTCAAACCCACTCAAATCATAAGAACATGGTTTCTTTTTTATAATATACGTATAATACAGTTCCGAAACGAATGCTTCATAATCCTTCTTTACAGCCTTGAAAGTTCTAGCTGTTATGTCTCCATCGATAAACAAGTTAAGTGCTATTGTGACCTCTTCAACTGCAAAAGCTCTAAACAAGTCATACTTGCCCTTCTTGCTTTCATCTGTATCGATGTCCTTTGAAAACACAAAATTTTCTATTAAGTATTTTTTCTTTTTTCGTTCCGATAACAAGATACAAGAGTGGGGTGAAATTTTATCAATTCGAACATCATCTGGAATCTTTTCATAATCACTTTTCCAGATTCCAACACCAGTTGTCCATGAAACATAGCGCTTCAGTGTCCCAACAAACGAATCAAAGTCATTTAGAATGTATTCATCATTTTTAAAAACGCCATTTCCAAAATAAATAACTGGTTTATCATCTAAGTTTTCCAAAACGATGTTAAGCATATTCTTTAATGAGCCATCTTGGAAGATTCCCCTATGATTCACAAACTTCAAATAAATGCCTGACGCTAATTTTAAAGCCTCCAATTGATTATGGAACATATAGGCATCAGTTTTTTTATAGATAAGATTATCATGCTTTTCAGCATATTCCTGCATCATCATATCGAACTGATGATTATTACCGTTATTTGTTACGATTACTTCGAACAAATTATTCTCCACATCTTGATCATAAATGCTATCCAGTACTGGAAAAACCCATTCAATGACTCCATTTGTTGGTAAACACAGGGAAATTACTGGGGGCATTTTATTTCACTTCCTTATCAAACTTCTTTTCGTTCTTTCGAGGAAACCACTTGAACTGTTCTACACACGTCAAATCCGTATATAACTCATCAATATGCTCTTTAATCATTTCATCTGTCAATCTACTGTAATCAATTTTCAACAATTCTTCTACTATTTCAGGCTCAAAACGATACCTAATTACTTTTGCTGGAACACCACCAACAATTGCATACGGCGGCACATCCTTTGTTACTACTGCACCTGCCGCAACCACCGCCCCTTGCCCGATATGAACCCCCGACATAATAGTTGCACCGTAACCAAGCCAAACATCATCATCTATAACAATATTTCCTTTTGATATAGCATCACAATAATCCGAATTCACTAGTAATTTTCTGAATGGATATGTTGATATACTTGTTGTTTTATGATCAAGTCCTAGTAAAAAAACAACATTTTCCGCAATCGAGCAAAAACTTCCAATTACTAATCGTGCATCTCCTGTGTCACTTAACACCTTCAAAGGACCATAACTATATTGTCCTACCGTAACTTGTAAATCATTGAATACATTTTTTGCAACTGTCGAATTATTAAAGTTTTTCTTTTTCCATTTTATTTTGAACACTATTAACTTTAATACTCCAATAAGTTTCATCATCTTCTGCCTTTCACTATAACGATTGGATATTCCATATCAAATAACGTGACGCAACCAAGCTCTTCTGCAAGAAATCGAGCCAAATACTTTGGATTCCATTCACCTTCAAATATGTTGTGAAATAATATTTTTCAGATTGTAATGCGCATTTTAATTGTTTCATTCTTTTTGCAACAGGTTCTGATTTGTAAGGATGATTATGAATAAATTTAGTTTCCATTAGAACTCCTTCAGAATATCCCACATTCCGCAGGCGCTCTCCTAAAATCTCTTCTTCCCGATATAAAAAAATATTTTCATCAAAAAAATTCGCTTCAACAATCGCTTCTGCCTTTACCATGAAGAAACTGCCTGGTAAAAAACTTTGTTCAGCAATTCCGTCTGTAATTGCTATTCGATTCTGATTTTTTCTATCCAATGAAGTTTCCGATAAAAAAATTCTGAAGAGCACTCTGTGAAAATCCAATTTTCCATATCGTAATGGTACAGGATCTTTATCAATATTCAGCATAACAGGAGCCAATGCACCATACTCATTTTTCTCTTCTAATTTTTGAGCTAGGGTTAAAACCGTTTCTTCTGTAACAATAACATCTGAATTTGAAACGATAATTTCTTTGCATCCTCTATCAAGTAACCATCGAATGCCAATATTGTTTCCTTTTGAATAGCCAAGATTTTCTTTTTCTAAAATCACATTGATTCCTTCTTTTGGAAGTTCTTCCAATTCTCTGCATTCCTCTTGTCTACTATCATTATTCACGATAACGATTTCAGAAATCGACTCGAAATTTCGATATTTTCGTGCTATTGCTATCGTTTCTTCGTTTGAATGATATCCTACAAGTACAACACCAATTTTCATTTAATCACCTCATTCCTATTAACAGACATGAATAGAATGCCACTCATTATTTACAATAGAATCCAAGATTATATTTTCACTCATATCTATCAATGACAACATTATTCCTGTTAAATAATTTTTCTTTCCTATTTTTTATAAGAACTCGACAAACAAAGAAAACACAGCACCAATACAAAAAATTCACTGGAAAAACTGTTGTATACGGAATTCCAATTTGTGCAATACTAAACGAAGTTATATATACAAACGCAATATAACTATACTTATCTTCACTTGTTCTTGAAGCCCTATACGCCATTTTTATAATCCAAATTTTAAATCCGACATATGCTACAAAAAAAAGCATTCCAAAATAATTTAAGATCTGATTATAAAAATTTTCGCTAAAATAGAATTTCCTTGTGCCAAAAGCATATACATCGGCCGCTGTATCTTCAATATATGGAATAAGCATTCCTAAATGCTGAGAGGCACTTTCTTGTTTGGCTCCTAATATACTGATAATTGTATCTTCAAAAGTAACCGCACCTATAACCGCACACATTAGAGCCAAACAAACCAAATTGAACATTCTCTTCTTCTTACAATACTTCTTTAAGAAAAGAATTCCTACTATTCCCAATGCCAAAAAACCTGCAAAGCTAATTGTCATAATCAGGAGAACTATACAAATAGCTAGTAGAATATAATCCTTTGTTTTTCCATGTTCCTTTATAATATTATAAAGAATATACGCAATTGGAAGCATCAGATAAATTGCGAACGCATTGGGATCATCGTAACCGCCTCCAAAACGAACCATTCCTCCTCTATATGCCAATGCCGGAAGACGTCCTTGCAATATATATAATCCACATTGAACAGCTGAGTACACTACATGGAATATAAAAATCACCTTATTTATTTGCAGGAATCTCACTTGAAAGCCGTCTGTCATTCTTATTGTCAACATCGGATATGCAGCCCATATCATCAATACCCATTTTGCAAAAAATTCAATATCTTTTACAATCACTGCTTTTACAAAAATGATTATTGATACTGCCATCAATAAAATTGTTAATTTTTTATAAGACGACTTTATTTTAAATCCATTTAATACTACATACATTCCAAGAAACACAACAATAATTATATATTTCCCGATTTTCCATATTGTTGGTGTGTCATAATATGTGGGACTTGTAAGTGTAGAATTATAACGAAAGGCATATCGATACCATAGATAAATATTTAAAAAGAAATATTCTATTAAAAACAACTTCTGATTTTTATTTAGTCTGTATTTTTTCATAGTAGCGTTTTCAATTTCTCTGCTGATTCTTTCCAGCTATATTTTTTCAGATTACTATTTACTTCTTGCCTATTTAACGGCATCTGTAACCGTACCTGATAATCCCGTGGATTCAAATACTCTGCATTTTCGCCATAAATCTCATGCATACACGGTGTATCTGACACAACAATTCTAGGTGCTCCACAAGCAACTGCTTCCAACGGTGGAATGCCAAATCCCTCATACAAAGTCGGAAACAGAAAGGCTTTGCAGTTTGCCATCAGAGTCTTTGCATCTTCATCACTGACATATCCAAGAAAACGGATATTAGGCAGTTCCGCAAAACCCTCCGCTTCCGCAGCGCCTTTCAGCTTTCCACCTCCAGCAATTGCAAACTGTTCATCTGGATTATTCTTAGCGGCGTATAAAATCCATTTGAAATTCTTGTTCGCTGCAAGAGTTGACATCGAAAAATAGTAAGAACCTTTTGCAAGCTGCGGGTAGCGCTCAAATGTATCCGAAGCCGCCTTGATTCGGTTCATATGTTGCCATGCATTGTAAATAACGGTGATTCGCTCTGAGGCAATTTTGTAATATTTGATTATTTCCGATTTTGAAAATTCAGATACTGTCACGATTTTCATAGAGGAATGTGCTGCGCACCAGTAATTCAAACGATGCCACAGAGCGGAAATACGGTCCCTCTTTGAAGTAAAGAATCGCGGGTTTGCCTTATAACTTACATCGTGAATCGTGATAATCCCATGCGGGTAAAACAACGGCAGAATGTTCGTAACGCAAATACATTGCATTTTGTGCATTCGCACATAGCGTGCAAAATCAATCTGTTGCCAAAGCACTCCATGTTTTTTTCCGTATCTCACAACTTTGATATTTTTTAGATCCGGTATATTTTCAAAACTCTCCGGAACCAGAATTTCTAAGGTATTTTTCAAAACGATCTTATCAAGTTCCATCGTAATCTCATACGCATACCGCTGGATTCCGGTGATTTTCTGGGTCAAAAACAACCCATCTATTACATAGGCTTCCATATTCCTCCTACATTACATTTCCGCAATCAGATCCCAAATGGCACGTTTCAGTCCATCATACATAAAATGTTCTTCCACTCTCCGCTTTGCTGCTTTGCCATATTTCTCTCGCAGTTCTGGATCATTCGCAAGCTTTGTCAATGCATCTGCATAAGCCTGTACATCTCCATTCGAGCACTCGATACCCGTTACGCCAGCCAGATTGACATAGTTCACTCCGCTGCCTGGAATTGTAAAGGTGACTGCTGGCTTGGCAAAATACATACCCTCTGCAAGGGCAATGCCAAATGCTTCGTTTTTGGTAATGGACGGGAAGCAGAAAATATCACAAGCCAGATAATAGGCGATCATGTCCTCATCGCTTACACGACCAAGGAATTGGATTTTGTTGTCGCCCTTTGCTTCTTCCTTCAGCGCTTGTGTCAGCTCACCCTTTCCGCCGATATGAATGCGAAAACGATCATCCAAGAGTTTGCTTGCCTTTACAAGATAGGTGAAACCTTTGTACGGGACATGCCGTCCTACACCAAAACAGAGGATTTTTCCCTCATTTTCCTTCCGAATTAGCTCTGCCTTTTTGTAGATCGTAGCAGTAGGGGTCAACCGCTCCATCCGAATGCAATTGGGGATAACTTCACACTTTGCGCGGTACTGGCTCAAATATGGGCTGCCATCCACATAATTCGGACTGGTTGCTATTACCTTGTCCGCCCGTTCCAATAAATGCAGCGTTTGACCATGGAACAGCTTTCCAAGAACTTTTTGCTTTGTAATGTCCAAATGCCAGTACAATATAAATTTTGTGTTTTTCGGGAGCATTGGCAGTAAGAAGCTCGAAACAAAGGGATTCGGATAATGCAAAATTACAATATCCGGGGCAAAGTCTTGCAGCACCTTTTTTAATTCATGTGGATAGGTGAACGACAACGACTGCGATGCCACTTTTGCAAAGCAACCGCATCGGATCACTTCCACGCCATCCACAGAATCGTGCACGGTCTCTTTGCGATGACATAGATAGTCGCCATCTTGTGCATCCTCGTTAAAGCAAATCATCTTCTGCTCAATTTCCTTATCGTCAAGCAGAGAATCGGCAATGTCTCTTGCAACCTGCTCAATGCCGCCAATATGCGGATACTGGTAGTTGGATATCTGTAAAATCTTTTTCATGGTTTCTTTACTGCGCCCCCTGCTTCTTCAAAACCGACCCGATGGTCTTAAACAGAATCTTGATGTCCAACCACAGTGATGCATTATGGACATAATACATTTCCATTTTCTGCCGTTCGCCGCTTTGGTAGGTCGCATTATTTCGCGCATAAGCCTGCCAGTATCCGGTAACACCCGGCTTTACAGCCAGAAGTACATCGTGGGTGTCTTCATAGTAGGTCTGAATTTCCGACTCGATCAGTGGGCGAGGGCCTACCAGACTCATATCATTGCAGATCACATTAAAAAGCTGTGGCAATTCGTCCAGACTGGTTTTCCGCAAAAAATTTCCGATCCTAGTTATGCGCGGGTCGTTGTCAATCTTGAACTCTGTGTAATATTGCTTTGCCTGTTCTGGCGTAAGCAAATCAATCATTTTGTCGGCATTCATGTACATACTACGGAATTTCCACATCTTAAAAGGCTTTCCGTTTTTACCAATTCTGACATGCCCATAGAAAACTTTTCCCGGGTCATCCACATAGACCAGAATCGAAAGAACCAGCAGCAACGGCGAAATCAAAATAAGTAAAACCAGCGACGTTATTATGTCAAAAAGCCTTTTTATAAAGAGGTACGCTTTTGTACTGAACTCATTTTGGGGTTTGTTCTCCGCACAACAATTTTCGCGGGGTAATTCAGTATTCTTTACGGTCATAATTCCATCCTATAAAATTTTTTAGCACCGAACCTTAATTAGCTCTGCGTCACCAACAACCAAGCATCTGCCCAGTCCTGCTGGTAAAAACAGCGTTTCACCTTTACTGAATCGCATCGGTTTCCGCTCTGCGTCCATCGTCTGCACTTCGCCGTAGCCATCCAGGCACATCAGCACCTGAAAAGAGGTATCCATTACAGAAAAGGCAAAGCCCTTCGTAACCTGAATCCGCTCTGTTTCAAAATATTTGCAGCGGCAAAGCAACTCACGAG
>OHAH01001450.1_pt1 | contig 15113 bp, 12 predicted proteins | sample 1577071 | NCBI WGS metagenome assembly OHAH01 (sample SAMEA3541520, study PRJEB24748) | human gut metagenome | biome: human gut; feature: human-associated habitat; material: faeces | place: China | collected 2012 | reverse complement strand
GCCTCGGTGCGGTACAAGTTCTGAATATTTTATAACTGCCAAAGCGCCCTTTTTAATTCGTTTTTTAAATAAAAATGTATTGTTTGTTGTCCATCTACATACAAAATAACAATTTCTTGAAGATTAATTCCATGAACTTTCATAATTTGTTCTAACCACTTTTGGTTATGATGAATCAATTCTAAATTTTCATAAATAATTGTTCCTTGTAAAATAAGAATTGTTGGTATAAATTCTTTTTGAACTTCTTGATGTAGATCACCTAATTTTAAAGGCCTTGACAATGTCTTAGGATAAAAAGTAAATTTCCCATTTGTTTCTAAAATAATTCTATCTAACTCATTAAGCTCAAAATAACCATTCATTCTACAATTCATCAACAATTCATTCAAATCAATTTTTGCTTTATCCAAACTTTTTAAATATATCTTATCATTTTCAAATAAAACAACAGGTTTTCCTTCAACAAAAAAACGAAAATTTAAATACCTTTTTGTCAAAACAGAAACACCCCAAGTAAAAACACCATAAACAATCATTCCAATCAACGGCTTTAAAATATCATTAAAACTTCCCATAACCATTTCAGCAGCAATAGAACCAATTGTAATTCCAATTATATAATCATATAAAGATAACTCTGTTACTTGCCTATAGCCCATTAATTTCGTTAGTAAAAACAAAACAATCAAAGAAATTAAGGGCAAAACAAAATATTCAAGCAAATTCATTTTAATCACCCTTTTAAGTATGGACAAAATAAAAAAAAGAAGTCAAAATTATGACTTCTTATACAAAATTCTCATTGAGTTACAAATAGCAATTAAAGTAACACCTACATCAGCAAAAACACCCATCCACATATTTGTAAGTCCAAACAAAGTAAGAACTAAAACTCCAATTTTAATTAATAACGTAAAAGTAACATTTTCTTTTAAAATAAAGTTTGTATAATGAGAAACTTGAATGGCTTTAGCAATTGATGTAATATCGTCACTCATTAAAACAACATCCGCAGCTTCAATAGCTACATCACTACCAACGCCACCCATCGCAATACCAATATCACTTCTAGCAAGAACAGGCGCATCATTAATACCATCACCAACAAAAGCTACGACATGATCATTACCCATTAATTTTTCTAATTGTGTAACTTTATTTTGTGGTAATAAATCACTATATACTTGATCAATTCCTATTTTAGAAGCAATATCATGAGCAACAGTTGCATGATCTCCTGTAAGCATAACCGTATTTAAAACATGTGCCTTCTTTAAGTCTTGAATACCTGGCATTGTAGATTCTTTAATAACATCTGCAACAACGATATGTCCTAAATATTGTTTTTGACATGCTATATGAACAATTGTTCCAACAGATTGAGGTTGACTCACTTCAATACCTAATTCTTGAAAATATTTTTGATTTCCTAATTCATATTGTTTTTGATCAATAACAACAAAAAGACCTTTTCCAGCGATTTCTTTAAAATCTTCTATTCTTGTACTATCGATTTCTTTATTATAAGCTTTAACAATACTTCTAGCAATTGGATGATTTGACATATATTCACCATATGCACCAATTTCTAATAAATGATCATCTGAAATTTCAACAACTTCAAATTCACCTTTAGTAAGTGTTCCTGTTTTATCAAAAACAACAGTATCAATATCTTTTAATAATTCTAAATAGTTTCCACCCTTAACTAAAACACCTAAAGCACTCGCTTTACCAATACCAGCATATAAACCTAAAGGTACTGAAATAACAAGTGCACATGGACAAGAAACAACTAAGAATGTACATGCACGATAAAGCCAATCATAGAAATTTTGATTTGGTAAAATAATCATCGGAACAATTAATAATAAAACAGCAAGTCCCACAACAGTTGGTGTATAAACTTTTGCAAAACGGGTAATAAATTTTTCAATTTTAGCTTTTTTACTTGCAGAATTTTCAACAAGATCAATAATACGACTTACAGTACTATCCGCATAAGGTTTTGTTACTTCAATATAAATAACATCATTTAAATTGACAACTCCTGATAAAACCTCATCTCCTACTTCAACACTTCTAGGGACTGATTCACCTGTTAAACTTGCAGTATCTAACATACTGTTTCCTTTAATAACTTTACCATCCAACGGTACTTTTTCTCCAACTTTAACAACAATTGTATCTCCTACTTGTACTTCTTCAGGAGTTACTTGAATCATTTGATCATCTTTTACAATTGTAGCATATTCACTTTTAATATCCATTAAAGAAGAAATAGATGATCTTGTCTTATTAACAGCATATCCTTGGAAAATTTCACCAATAGCATAAAATAGCATAACCGCAATTGCTTCACTGTAATCACCTAAAGCAATCGCTCCAAAAGTTGCTAAACACATTAAGAAATTTTCATCCAAAAAGTCTTTTCTACCAATATTTTTAATTGCTTTTAAAATGACTTTATAACCAATTAATAAATAAGCAAACAAATATAAGAAAGTAGCAAAACCACCTGCAAAAAAATGTGCCCCTATAAAAATAATAACACCTTCAATCAATTCCATATTTTCTTTTAAATCAAATAATTTTGGTTTACTATATTTTTTTTGATTATCTTCCTTTGATAAAACAACTCCTTCTTCAACAGAGTCAACAACAGCTTGTAACTTTTCCATTAAAGAATCATCGTTTTTTACTTTAACCATTAACTTTTGAGTAGAAAAATTAACAACTGCATCTTCAATGTAAGATTGTTTTTTTATCTCAGCTTCTACTTTACTTGCACAGTTTGCACAATCCAAACCAACTATATTAAATTTGATTGAATTAGCCAATTCACGATGATCTTCCACATGTTCATGATGTTGCCCACATCCACATTCATCGTGATGATGTTCATGTTCATGATGGTGTCCACAACTACATTCATCGTGATGATGTTCATGTCCATGATGGTGTCCACATTCATCGTGATGATGTTCATGTTCATGATGGTGTCCGCATCCACATTCATCGTGATGATGTGTTTTGTTTGTAGAGAGGTTATCAATTGTTACTTCATCTTCAATGGATTGCATAAAACAAAGCAGCTCATTATCATTAATTTCTTGATTACTTTCAAAAGTCATCATGCCTGTTGCAAAAGAAATTACACAATCATTAATCTCTTCTTTTTTATTTAAAGCATCTTCTAATTTTTGTGTGCAATTAGCACAATCAAGGCCATTAACCTTATATTTATATTTCATATTATTTATCCTCCATGATATGACTATAACCAGCCTCAAAAATTAGTTTTACATGCTCATCATCTAACGAATAATACATCATTTTACCATCTCTTCTATTTTTAACTAATTTATTGGCTTTTAAAATTCTAAGTTGATGAGAAATAGCTGACTGCGTCATATCTAAACAAGCAGCTAAATCATAAACACACATCTCATGATCAAATAATGCACAAATAATGCGTATTCTTGTTGAATCACCAAACACTTTGAATAATTCAGCAACATCATATAAAGATTCTTCTTCGGGCATTGCTTTCTTTACTTGTTCAACAATTTCATTGTTAACGATTTTATCCATTTTTTCTCCTTTCATATGAATATATGTTCATATGAATATTATATGATATTTATTTACAAAGTCAATATATATGATAAGATTAAATAAAAATGATTGGAGAAATTTTATGAAAAAATTACTGATTGTAGTAGACTATCAAAAAGATTTTGTAAATGGTAGTTTGGGATTTAAAGAGGCTGAATATTTGGATGAGTATCTTGCTTCTTTAATTGATCAATATCATCAAAATAAAGATGATGTTATTTTTACTTTCGATACACATCAAAATAATTATTTAGAAACTCAAGAAGGGAAGAATTTGCCAATTGAACATTGCATTAAAAATAGTGATGGTTGGAAACTATATGGCAAGGTAAATACTGCTAAAAAAGAACATGATATTTGTATTGAAAAAACAACTTTTGGTTCTCTTGAATTAGGAAATTACTTAAAGGATAAAAACTACCAAAATGTTACTCTAGTAGGTGTTGTTTCTAATATTTGTGTTTTATCTAATGCTGTAATTGTTAAAAGCGCTCTACCTGAAACACCTATCTTTATTGATGTAAAAGGTATTTCTAGCAATGATTTAACAATGCAGGCAAAAGCAATTTCAATTTTAGAAAATTTGCAATTCAATATTATTAATAAATAAAATACAATTAATAATTTCTTATTAAAATAAGTTATAAATTATTATTGACACTTCATCTGATGAGGCGTAGAATTTGCCTAAAGATATATATAGGAAAGGAAGTATTAAAAAATGTCAAAAAAAGATATTGATTGGTCAAATATCGGTTTTGGATATATGCCAACAGAAGCAAGATTCGTATCAAATTATAAAGATGGAGCTTGGGATGAAGGCGTGCTTACTGCTGATGACAAAGTTGTTATTAGCGAATGTGCAGGTGTTTTACAATATGCACAAACGTGTTTTGAAGGGTTAAAAGCTTATAGAACAAAAGATGGGAAAGTTGTTTGCTTTAGACCTGATTTAAATGCAAGTCGTATGGCTGACTCTTGCAAACGATTAGAAATGCCAGTTTACCCTGAAGATAAATGGGTAGAAGCCATTGAAAAAGTTGTTAAAGCTAATATTGATTATGTACCACCTTATGGGTCAGGAGCTACTTTATATATTCGTCCATATATGTTCGGTAGTAACCCAGTTATTGGTGTTAAACCAGCTAACGAATATCAATTTAGAGTATTCGTAACTCCTGTAGGGCCTTACTTCAAAGGAGGAGTTAAACCTATTACAATTCGTGTATCAGACTTCGATCGTGCTGCACCTCATGGTACAGGACATATCAAAGCTGGTTTAAACTACGCAATGAGTTTACATGCAATCGTTGATGCACATAATCAAGGATTCGATGAAAACATGTACTTAGATGCAGCTACTAGAACTAAAGTAGAAGAAACTGGTGGAGCAAACTTCATTTTCGTAACAAAAGATAATAAAATCGTTACTCCAAAATCAAACAGTATCTTACCTTCTATCACTCGCCGTTCTTTAATGTATGTTGCTAAAGAATACTTAGGATTAGAAGTTGAAGAAAGAGAAGTTTATTTTGATGAAGTAAAAGATTTCACTGAATGTGGTCTTTGCGGTACTGCTGCTGTTATCTCACCAGTAGGTAAAATCAATGATCATGGTAAAGAAATTTGTTTCCCAAGTGGAATGGATGAAATCGGACCTGTTCTAAAAAAACTTTATGAAACTTTAACAGGTATTCAAATGGGTACAATTGAAGCACCTGAAGGTTGGATCAAAGTTATTGAAGAATAACAATTTTAAAGCTTGTCATTAACTGACAAGCTTTTTCTTTGCTTAAAAGCAAAAAAGCATTGTATTATCAATGCTTTTAACGATTTTCCATTTTAATATATTCTTTTTTTTCACCAACGTATTTTCCTGCTGGACGAATAATTTTTCCTGAATAAAGTTTGTTTTCAATATTATGTGCAACCCATCCAACAGAACGTCCAATAACAAACATCAAAGTATAAAGATCTTTAGAAAGTCCTAGCATGTCATAAACGAGACCACTATAAAAATCAATATTGGCACATACGTTTATTCCCTTTCTTGCTTTAATTTCAGCAACCGCAAGTTCTTCAAAACGATGGTATAGTTCATATTCTTTCAAACGATTTTTTTCGATAGCTAATTGTTTACATTGTTTAGAAAGAATTTGACAACGTGGATCGCTCAATGTATAGACTGCATGTCCAATTCCATAAATAAGACCTGATTGATCATTAAACTTCTTATCTAAAATATCCTTAATGACCTGTTTTAATTGTTCATCCGTTGCATTAAGTCCTACTTTATCAATAACAAGTTCCATTTGTTTAGCAACCGCTAAGTTAGCACCTCCATGCTTAGGACCTTTTAATGAACCAATAGCTCCTGCAAAACAAGAATATATGTCTGTTCCTGTTGAAGACATAACAACATTTGTAAAAGTCGAGTTGTTCCCTCCTCCATGATCAGCATGTAAAACTAAACACATATCTAGAACACTCGCTTCTATTTTTGTAAAAGAACGATCTATTCTTAACATTTGGAGGATATTTTCAGCAATTGAATATTCAGTATTTACTGGATGAATAAACAAACTATCACTATCAAAATAATGTACTTTAGTACGATAAGCATAACAAACAATTTCTGGAATCTTAGCAATTAAATCCAAGCCTTTATTTAGCGTTGCTTCTGGTGAAATATCATCAGGTTTTTCATCATATGTGTAAAGCATTAAAACTTCTTGTTGAAGTTTATTCATCATATTTTGCATTGGAAATCCTAGTATACGTGCTTGTAAATAATTCAAAGGTAAATCATATCTTGAAGCTAATTCTTTTTTAAATGCATCTAATTCATCTTTATTAGGTAAATATCCAAAAAGAATTAAAAAACAAACTTCTTCAAAAAGAAAACGATTTTTTGGATCATGTCCCTTTATAAAATCAGAAACTTTAACACCCCTATAATAAAGTTCCCCTTCTGTATCAATTTTTTTACCATTTTCTTTTTTATATCCCACGACATCTGATATTCTTGTAAGTCCAACAAGAACACCTGTTCCATCTTCATTTCTTAAACCATTTTTTACGTTGTATTTAGAATATAAAGAATTGTCAATTTTATTTAATGATGTACTTCTTTGAAATACATAATCAATAAATTCACTCATATTTAAGCCCCCTTATCATAGTGTTAGGAATATCATACCACAAATTTGTATAATTGTATACAATTATTTACTTGTCTTATTTTGTTAAAGATTGTCAAATGACAAAAAGTATTCTAAAATAGAATACAAGGTGATAGTTATGAAAATATTTGATAGAGAATTCTCAGGTCTATCTCAAGAAGACGTTTTAAAAAGGCAACAACTTGGGAAAACTCATTTTGTGGAAAGTAAAACAACAAAAACATATAAAGAAATTATTTTTAATAATATTTTTACATTTTTCAATTTAATTAATATTCTACTATTTGCATGTCTTGTTTTTGTTGGATCTTATCGTAATACCCTTTTTATCTCTGTTATCTTTTTTAATACTTTAACAGGAAGTTATCAAGAAATAAAAGCAAAAAGGACATTAGATCAGTTAAGCATTTTAACAAAACAACAAATTGATGTTTTAAGAGATAATCAATTATCTAAAATCAATGTTGATGAAATTGTTCAAGATGATCTCATCATTTTAAATACAGGAATGCAAATACCTGTTGATTGTGAACTTTTAGAAGGTCATATAGAAGCAAATGAATCACTTCTTACAGGTGAAAGCGATGCTATTTTAAAAGTCAATGGTGATTCACTTCTTTCAGGAAGTTTTGTTACATCAGGACGTGCAATTTGTAAAGTAATTCATGTAGGAAAAGAAAGTTATATTCATAAGCTTACCGCTCAAGCAAAAGAATTTGAAGGCAAAAAATCAGAGCTATCAAAATCGATTGACCAAATTTTAAAAATTATCTCAGTTATTATCATTCCTTTATCAATTTTACTCTTTTTTAAAGAATATTTTATTGGTCATTATCCATTTAGTGATGCAGTTGTTTCAGTTGTAGCTGCTGTTTTAGGAATGATTCCATCTGGACTTGTATTACTTACAACAATCGCCCTATCTTTAAGTGTTCTAAGACTTGCTAAAAAAAATACTCTTGTCCAAAATCTATTTTGCATTGAAACTCTTGCTCGTGTGGATACTATTTGTTTAGATAAAACAGGAACGCTTACTGAAGGTAAACTTAAAGTTGATGATGTTATTTGTTTTGATGATCATTTTAATATTGATCAAATTATCAAAAATATGAATTATTGTTTAGAAGATGGCAATATGACATCTATAGCACTTCATCAATACTTCTCTAAAGAAAAAAATTATCAGCCTTTCTTTGTTATTCCTTTTTCATCGCAAAGAAAATACAGTGCTGTTTCTTTTAATGAATTTGGAACCGTTTATTTAGGAGCAAGTCAATTTATTTTTGAAAATCTAGATTCTAAGATTGAAAAGAAAATTAAGACTTATACCTCTCAAGGTTTTCGTGTTTTGTGTATTGGATATACTCCAATAATTATTAATGATAATACTTTAATAAAAAATTTAAAATGTATTGGAATTTTAATTTTATCTGATGTTATTCGTCAAGACGCTAAAACAACATTAGATTATTTTAAAAGACAAGATGTTGATATTAAAATTATTTCTGGAGATGATCCTGTTACTGTTTCAGCAATTGCTAGACGTTGTCATCTTTTAAATTATGAACATTACATAGATGTTTCTTCTTTATCGGATGAACAAATAAAAGAGGCCATTGAAAAATATACTATTTTTGGACGTGTTTCTCCAAAACAAAAACAATTGATGGTCAATGCTCTTCAAGAAAATAACCATACGGTTGCAATGACAGGTGATGGTGTTAATGATGTATTAGCTTTAAAAGCAGCAGATTGTTCAATTGCTATGGCTTCAGGAAGTGATGCAGCTAAAAGCGCTTCACATATTGTTTTATTAAAAAATAACTTTAATGCCATGCCACATATCGTTAATGAAGGAAGACGTGTCATTAATAATATTACTGCTTCTGCATCAATGTATTTAATTAAAACAATCTTTTCAGTTGTTTTATCAATTGGAATGATCTTATTTGGACATGGTTATCCATTTAAACCTATCCAACTAACTGTTATTTCTGCTTGTTGTGTAGGCATCCCGACTTTCTTTTTGACCTATGAACCAAATTTCAAAAGAGTGTCTGGTGATTTTTTAAAAACAGTCTTTAAAAACGCCTTCCCTTTTGCCTTTATGATTGCTATTTGCTCAACAATTATCGTTAATGGTGGTCGTGTCTTAGGTTTAGAAAAAGAAATGCTTTCAACAATTTGTGTTTTACTTACAAGTTGGTGTTATTATAGTGGTTTAAGACATATTTATTCACCCTTAAGTCATTATCGTAGCTTTGTAATCCATATAATGCAAATTGTTTTATATATTTCTTTAATTGTTGGTCATCAATTTTTAGGATTAGGAAATATTGATTATATTGGTGCCATTACTTTAATGTTTTTAGTTACTTTTTCAAAAGTCATTTATTTATTAAATTTTGAATTATTTGATTATAGTTATTTATTCTTACAAAGAAAACGAAATAAACACAAATAAAAAGGACAAATGTCCTTTTTATTTACATACATTTTTCTTCAACATAACTTTGACATGTTTTTTCAACAAATAACATATCTTCTTTTAAATCTCCTGTAAAATGTAAACGTTCCATATTTCTATGTATATAATCATTCTCTCTGATAAACAAATAACTTGATTTAAAATTTAAGTCAAATACGAAAGCCATATAAGAAACCCACATATCTACTTCATTGTGCCTATTTTCTTTTAAAATCAAAGTATGATTTTCAATATCTTTCAAAATATTTTGAGAAACTCTTTGACTATAAAAGTCAGCATCTGAAATACTAAACAAAGTTTGTATTGATTCTATATTTTTTACTCGAAAATTATCTAATTTATCACTATCTCTAATAAGAAGAACTTGTTTTAATAAAGAGGGTTCTAAATTATTTGGTATTTTGTATAAAGAATGATAAGCAATCGCCTTTTCGATAATTTCATCATATTGATCATCATCAATAAAATTTCTAATCATCCCCTCTTTAAATAAAACCTGCACCCCTAATTTAGCATGATCAATATTTCGATCATCAAAGCTATTAAAACGTTTTATTTGTTCAAAACGTCCTATATCATGCAATAAAGCAATTAAATAGGCTAAATCTCTTTCAACACCTGTAATATTTTCATAGAGGCATAGATATTCAGTTGTACGTACGACTTCCAATGTATGAACAAGTTTTAAATGAATTTTATCATTCGTTAAATCAAATTGACGCACATAATTCATAAAACTCTCTTTTGCTTTTAAAATATCAAACACCTTGACCTTACTCCTTTCTTTATTTTATACTATACCATAAAGTGAGGTAAAAATATGAATGATTTATTATTAAAACAATACATTGGTTTAATTGAATGCAACAATGAAAAAATTTCAATTCTAGCCAATACATCTGCTTTTATTATGCAAAATTTTCAAGATATCTCTTGGGCAGGATTTTATTTATTTAAAAACACTGAACTTATTTTAGGACCATTCCAAGGTAAAATTGCTTGTACTAACATTCCTCTAGATAAAGGAGTTTGTGGTAAAGCAGCATCTACTCGAAAAACTGTTATTGTAGAAAATGTTCATCAATTTGCAGGACATATTGCCTGCGATAGCGAAAGCAACAGTGAAATTGTAATTCCACTTATAAAAGGAAATCAATTATATGGTGTATTAGATTTAGATTCTACATCATTTAGTAGATTTTCTAAAGAAGATCAAATTATTTTTGAAGAAATTTCAAAAATTTTAGTTCAACATTTATAATTATTTACATATCTTTGATATGAGGGGAAGCCATGAAAAAACATCTTTTATTATGTTGTTTAATAGGAATAATGAGTATACTGGGTTACTTTTATTTTCAAAGAAAGATTATATTTATTGATCATCCAACAATTGAAATCAATAGTCCATTTTATTATAAAAAATATATTAAAAAAGTTAAAAATGGTTCTATTAATGACGTCACTTATAGTGCAAATGATTTAAACAATCAAACTTTAGGACATTATACAGTGACATATTTTTTTAAAGGAAAAACATATCATTTGAAAATAGAAGTTATTGATACAAAAAAACCAACTATTAAAGAATCTGAATCTTTAAAAATTGAAAAAGGGAAATCTTATGATTTAAAAAAAGGAATTATTATTAAGGATAATTCTAATCAATACAATTTAACAATTGATACCAATGATTTTAATCCCAATCAAATTGGAAACTACACAATTTATTATAAAGCAAATGATCTTTCCAATAACCAAACAACTTTCAAAAGAAAAGTAACTGTCGTTAAAAAAATAGAAATTGGCACACATATAGAATCTAATAAAAAAATAGTGTATCTTACGTTTGATGATGGTCCCAGTCAAAATACTGATCGCATTTTAAAAATATTAAAAAAATACAACGCTAAAGCAACTTTTTTTGTTACAGGATGTCATCAAGAATATAATCAATATATTATTGAAGCTTATAAACAAGGACATACTATTGGTTTGCATAGTTATTTGCATGAATATCAAGATATTTATTCCTCTAAGGATGCTTATTTCAAGGACCTTAAAAAAATAAAACAAATGGTTAAGCAACTTATTGGTATTCAAGTCCACTATATTCGTTTTCCAGGAGGAAGTTCTAATCGTATTTCTAAAAACTATTGTCATGGTATCATGTCTCAATTAACACGTGAAGTCATTAAACAAGGTTATCAATATTATGACTGGAATGGTGATACAACAGATGCAAGTGGCGATCATATCCCAACTGCAACAATCATTAAACAAGCTACAAGTGAAACACATCAAAATATTGTCCTTTTAGCTCATGATACAGATGCTAAAGATACAACTGTAGCTGCTCTTCCTTCTATCATCCAATATTATAAAGAAAAAGGTTATCAATTTTTAGGCATTGATGATGAAAGTTACTATGTACATCATGATATACAAAATTAGCAGTCATTTAACTGCTAATTCTTTTTTAAATCCTCTAATAAATAATTTTTCATTTGTTTATTTTTTCTTTGAAATTCTTCAATTTCATGAAGATGTGTTTCTTTAACCAATAATTCGAATTCTCTTGCAGAAATACGCATAGCCCCTCTAGAAGAAACAATAATTTGTTCTAAAGCATCTGAAGTAGCTACATAAACACGATATTTTTGTGATAAATCATGTGTTACTTTCTCTATGTAGTTATCTGCAGTTTGCGCTTCTTTTGTATAAACAACATAAATATTATCATTTTTTTCAATTGAGCCAATATTCTTTTTAATTTTATAAGCATCAAAAACAACAATCAGCAAACATTTTCGATAACCTTGATAATTATTCAAAATATCTATTAAACGATGTCTAGCATGGTCTAAATTTGTTTTAGCAAGTTCATTTAATTCATCCCATGAAAAAATAATATTATATCCATCTACTAATAAACATTCTGGTAAAATTGTCTTTTTTTCTTCAACCTGTTTTTCTATTTTACGATTCATTTCTTTAGAAAGTCGTCTTTTAATTGGTCCATATGTTCTAATAAATATTTCCTCTAACTCTTTATCATCGACTTTATAATTTTTTGTAACTGGACGTGGTTTATTTTTTTGATATACATAAGGTAAATGCATATAATTTTCTACTTCATCATAAGGGACATAAAATCCTGCACCCTGTTTACAAAAGATAGAACCTGTAGGAAATAAAGCATCTTCTTCACTATTATAGCCAATTTCTTGAATAATTTTTTCTTGATCATGACATTCAAAGTAACCAGCCATTTGATAGAACAGCTTCCCATTACCTTTTGTAAGCGAAAGAAAATCCTTTTGATACGTCATTAAATAACGAACAGGTGCTTTTCCTTTAATGATTGTTAAATCCTGTTCATAACTTATTTGATAATCGCTATGAAATGTATCTAAATCATAAATAATCTTACTTGAAATACGATTTTCTACAATCATCTCAAATTCATAATAAGGTTCTAATAAGAGAGATTTTGTCTTTTTTAAGCCTTGTCGAATTGCCCGATAGGTTGCTTCTCTAAAATCTCCGCCTTCAGTATGTTTTAAATGAGATTTTCCTGTAACAAGCGTCAATTTCATATCTGTAATAGGCGATCCTGTAAGAACACCAAGATGTTGAATTTCTTGCATATGTGTTAAAACAAGATTTTGAAAATTAAGCGGTAAAGTATTTCTTTGACATTGATTTTCAAACACAAGTCCTTTGCCCCTTTCTAAAGGTTCTAATAAGATATGCACTTCAGCATAGTGACGTAAGGGTTCAAAATGACCTACTCCTTCAACTTTATCCAAAATCGTTTCTAAATAAGTAATTCTTCCTTCATCATAATGAATTAAAAATCCATAGCGTTCCAAAATAAGATTTTGTAAAGTATCTAATTGAATTTCTCCCATAATTTTAACTGAAAGAATTCCTAATTGTTGATTATATTCAAATTGTAAACTTGGATCTTCTTTACCAATACTTAGTATTTGTTCAATAGCTTTACTTTTTTCAATATCATCAGGAAGTAAAATTTGATAAGACATAAAAGGCTTTAAAATATTTTGTTGTGTCTGTTTTTGATTTCCAAATGTAAAACCAATAGGTAACTCATCTAACCCCAAACAAGCTACTATATCACCTGTTGAAGCACTCTGAACACTTTGATAGCCTTGTCCTGTATAAATTCTTAATTCATCTACTTTACTTTCACTAATAACATCTTTAACATGCAAAGTCCCACCTGTTACTTTTAAATGCGTTAAATGTTTTTGTTTATGAAATGTCTTTTTAAAAACAATCCCACTTAAAATATCTAAAGCTTCTTTTTGACAAGTATATAAATCTAAAGCTTCCATAAATTCTTCTACACCTTCATCTTTTAACGCTGAGCCAAAGAATACAGGAAACATTTGTCTTAAAGAAATAACTTTTTGAATATCTTCTTGTTTCATTTGTTGATTAAGATACTTTTCTAATAATTCATCATTTAATAAAGAAATGTTTTCATAAAAGTTTTCATCAATTGCAAAACAATTTTCATTTAACTCTTTTTGAATATTTTGTAATAATTGCTCTTTGGTTGAGTACATACTATCTATCTTATTAACAAAAATAAAAGTAGGAATTTGATAAGTTTGCAATAATTTCCAAATTGTTTTTGTGTGCGCTTGTATACCATCCTTAGCCGAAATAACAAGAATAGCATAATCTAACACTTGTAACGTTCTTTCCATTTCACAACTAAAATCATTATGCCCAGGTGTATCTAAAAAAGTCATTTGACTTTCTCGATACATAAATGAGATCTCTTTTGAAAAAATAGTAATACCTCTTTTTCTTTCTTGTATATCATAATCTAAAAAAGAATCTTCTTTATCAACTCTTCCCATTTTTTTAATAACACCTGCATGAAAAAGCATTGCTTCAGATAATGTTGTTTTTCCAGCATCAACATGTGCTAAAATCGCAAAAGTTACTTTTTTCATAAATTTCACCTTCTTTCTACTTTATATGTAGTAAGTCTCTTACAACAACACCTGCAATGATCAAACCTGCACAACTTGGTACAAAAGAAATACTACCAGGTGTTTTTTTATGTGTCTCAGGATCTACAGGTGCATCTGTTTCAATGGGCTTTTCTGTAGAATAAACAACTTTTAAAGCAGGTATTTTTCTTTTCTTAAATTCCCTTCTCATAACTCTAGCAAGTGGACAAATAGATGTTTTATAAATATCAGTTACCTCCAACTTTGTTGGATCTAACTTATTACCTGTCCCCATTGATGAAATAATTTTAATCTTTTTTTCTTGTGCTATTTCTACCAATTTAATTTTAGCTGTTACTGTATCAACAGCATCTACAATATAATCAAACTCATCAAAAGGAAAATGATTCATTGTTTCAGGCAAAAAGAAATCATCATATGTTTGAACATTGCAACGAGGATTGATCGATAAAATGCGTTCCTTCATAACTTCTACTTTTTTTTGATCTATTGTTTGATGTGTCGCAATAATTTGACGGTTAAGATTCGAAATAGAAACCGTATCATGATCAATGATATGAAGTGTCCCTACACCAGCACGTGCGAGTGCTTCAACGACAAAACCACCCACACCACCAACACCAAAAATAGCAACCGTACTGTTTTGTAAAGTTTCTATTCCTTCTTTTTTTATTAATAATTCAGTTCTTGAAAATTCTTCCATAATAATCACCTGTAACATCATACCATAAAATAAAAAAGGCTTCCGCCTTTTTTATAAACCTTTTTCAGTTAATTCACGTGCAACATCATCTTTGATGGTAACACCTG
>OHAH01001431.1_pt1 | contig 15245 bp, 15 predicted proteins | sample 1577071 | NCBI WGS metagenome assembly OHAH01 (sample SAMEA3541520, study PRJEB24748) | human gut metagenome | biome: human gut; feature: human-associated habitat; material: faeces | place: China | collected 2012 | reverse complement strand
TAAAGTTGCCACTTGTCTGTTCTTCCGTCCATCCCCCACCATATTTTTTGAACAATCCAGAATTGCGTAAAACCTGTGCTTTTTTCTCGTGCATTCCCAGCATTCCCAGTACACGAAGCTGAACCATAACGACCTTTCGTTTCAAACCACGCTTATCCATTCTGTTCATTTCCTTTCCTTATTGATTATCGCTTCAGGACTCGTTTGAGTACTCTTGGAATCGTTCCAAGTTTATATCGTACCACACGCGGCGTCCCGTACTTTTTCATTGCAGCCACATAGCCATCACGTTTATATACTTCACGGAATCCCCGACTTGTATCATTCCACTCAAATGCTTTTTGAAAACTAATTCCCCCTGTAAAAGCTTCTTCTGCTGGATGCTTTTCTATCACAATACTGTCATCCAGGAACTGCATCAGTTCATTTCCCTTTGTATTGTTGGGAATCATCAAAGTACATAAGTTCTTCTTCAGCAGCGATGTTTCATGCTCAAGCTCAAGGAAATCACCCAAGGTCAAATCGCCTACTCGTTCTTTCCGAGGGTAGCTGCAGGTATGGCAGCTTGCTCTCAAAGAGAATCCACTATAAAACCCTGTCAGGTATTCATTTTTTCCGCGTGGAGCCGCATACTCTTTTGTTCCGTTCTTCCACAAACAAAGCCAATAGTCTTCTGTTGAACTAACTCCGCGAAATGTTATGTTCGTCAAATTATTTTTGTCTTTATTTTTCCACTTCAGTTCTTCCCACAAATAGGACTGCGGGTTTACACCGTGACAAACAAGATCACAAGTGTAGAGATTTTCGGCATTTTTTCCGCAGAGCGCGCGTATTCCTGCGACTTGACAAGGTGTGCCGATAAACAAGGTCCTTCCTTGTTTAACAGCTTCTTTGATTTTCTTGAAACTGTCCCCAACATTGCTCTGAACATACCGGGAACCTTGAAACATTTCCAATTCATCCAGAGACTTCAGTTCCTGTACTTCTATATTCATTTCCTGATCCAACGCCGTTCCAAAAACCTTCCAGCCTGCCAGAAAAGCTTTTTCCATTAGAAAAGTAGCGATTCCTCCCGATGCAGCTCTGGGCTGTTTTTGCAGTTCCTTCCGGGCCGCAGCATAACACACTTCAACTTTTGGATTTAACAGTGATATATATTTTTCATCTACATTGGGGCATACTCTACGGCAGCTCCCACAATCAATACACTCTTTCTCTGCAATAAAAGGCTGCACTTCACCATACTCATTTTCATTCATATGAATACAGTTTTTAGGACATACATTATAGCAAGCCGCACAGCCTGTGCATTTTTCACGGGGACAAATTTCCTGCATTCGTTATCTCCTCTTAACCAAGTCAGGAAATTCCTTTTCTGAGTATTTCCTGACACTCTTTGCGTTTTTTATCAACAACATCATTGACCTTTTCATAGTCAATTGCTGTCGATAATAGTTTCATACCATTATCTTCGTAGTACCTGCTTCCAATACCTGTCCAGTCAAACAGCTCATCCAGACGACTGTTCTGGCTCTTAGCATCGGTGTTCTTAAATCTTCTAAATGCAATAAATTGCTTATTCAAATTGATTGAAAATGCACACGCATGGAACGAGTCTGTGCAAACCAATTCTGCGCCCTCAATCAATGCTACAAATTCATACGTTCCTGCTGTTTCACATCTCAGAAAGTCATCGCCGCAGTCCGTATTTTCCAAAGGAAGGACAACAACAGGCAAGCCTGTTGCCTGTGAAATGATCTTCACTTCCTCCCAATGCGAAATATGGTTTCCAACAAAATATGTCAGAATGTACTTCTGCGGCAAATTCTTTTCCAAGTGAGCTTTTTGAGCAAACAGATGCCATGAAATACCATCCAGTAAAAATGTTGGGTCAAGTACCACATCAACAGGCTTATTTACCAACTTTTCAATAACGTCCGCGGCCTTCGATTCTCTCACGCTTATGGAATCGAACCGTTTTAAGTATTTTTTGTATTTGCCCTTTAGGGTTTCTGGAAGCTGCTCTACACCGATACTGGATGCGTAAGAGATTTTACGAATATTATCGGGAACAAAATCCAGCAGATAAACCTCATCAAAATGATCTGGATTCCAGACCTGATCGCTTCCAACCACAAAGCAATCAATTTTTTCAAAGGTTTTCCTCTGTTCCTCTTTTGTTTTCACGCTAACAAAAGACAGATTTTCGTCGATACATCTTTGAATATTATTTTCTTTTTCACTGTTTGTCTTACCCTTTGCACCTTTTTCTGCTCGGAATTTCTTCTTTAGTTTTCTAAGAATCCGTTCCCAATCCTTTAGTGTATATCTTCTGCCATAAGCCAGCATATAGGCATTATATCCCATTTCTTCAAGAGCCTTGACCAAAGCCACCGCCTGCAGACAGGTTCCGAAATTATTCGACTTATACCATGTTACGACACATACTGTTTTCATTTTGTTTTTCTCGCCTTCTCTCCGCTATGTAAATTCCTTGAAGAATCAAAAAGACAAAATACAATCCAGGTCTGGTAATGTAATAGCAGAGCGTTGAACTTGCTGCAAAGCCAAAAATATTGATTCCCATAGGAACGATAAGTTCATATTCATATCGTTTACAAAGGACAACTTCCTTTATCTGATACAACAGCACAGCAATGGATATGATTTCATATATAGCAAGTCCGACAATACCCCAATAATATCGGATTGCAAAGATTCCAAGGTCACTTGTGTAATATCCCGACATATAGAAATTGTCTCGTGCAAATCCAGATTGCTGTTTGCCATTGTATATTGCTGCTTGTCCATAATTTTGGTTCGGTGTTCCTACGCCAAACAATTCATGCCCTTCCAGCAAATTTTCAAAGTAATTTTTTTCATAAGTTCTGTATATGATATTTCCACCCTCTGTCGATTCCGATTCGCTGATTGAATCAATGATGATTCCCTGAACCGTTGACGTTGACAGGGCAAACAGACCCACAACAACAGCGACGAAAATAATCCAAAACTTATTCTTAACACTTGGACTAAACAATATAATAATTCCAGCCGTGAGTGCTGTACACAAAATAACCATTCTGGACTGGTTAATAAAGATAACCTCAAAGATAAAAAGTATGAGCCATCCTATTGTGTTCTTTCTTTCTTCATCCGTATTTGTTTTCATAAGCGTAACAAGGCACCAGAAAACGCCTACCATCTGAGGAACATTGGAAGCATAGATTCTGTATCCCCATCGCACTGTATGCGAAAAGCTCGATATATCTACGCCTACATACAACAACAGCAGTTGACACAAATATACGATACTTATTGTCTTTATAAACTTAAAAATTTCTGATAAAATATCTTCTTTTGAGATTCGTCCCATACTATACATCATTATAATCGGATAGTATGCCAAATAAATATACATAGGACGAAGAACCATCAAGCCTGTAATGATTCCCTGATTATATATAGAGTATCCTGTAACCGCACCCACTACTCTTGATACCAGGAAAAGGAAAACCACAAAACCGACCTTATCTTTTTTTATAACTACCTTTCCCATGACGACAAAAAGCCATAGTGCAACAATAATATTCAAATCCGCCCAGGATAAGGTTGAACTTCCCAGTTTTACACTCGGCAATAGTCCCATTGCTTCAAATGAAAAGAAAAGCAGTACCGTCACTGAATATTTCGGCACCTTATAAATTTCCAGTAACATCAACGCCACAACAATCGCTGATAATATTGTGGAAAGCGTTGCACTCTTTGTAACATAAAACGTCAGACACGATAGTATAATCAGTACTCTTATACACGCTCGACCATTTAATTTCTTCGTGTTCATCTTCTTATCTCATTTCACTTTTATAATAAAAGACAAAGTTCTCAGTTTCAGTATATAAAATTGAAACATCCATTTTGCCAAAAGAATATCCAATCTGGAACAATTCCTATACTTTTCATAATAGTACATTTCCGAATCAAAGACTCTCTTCCTTTTTACCAAAAGGTTTTCAATTCCAGTCTTTGTTCTGTCTGTGGTTGAAACACCCTGTTCATGTATGATTTTGACCTCATTGGTATACCAAATCTTATAACCCTTTTCCCGAAATCGTTCCGTTAAAATCGGCTCTTCTGCATACAAGAAAGTATGCTCATCAAAACCGCCCACTTCAAAAAAAGGCTTTTCTCTTGCCAGCATAAACGCGCCAATAATGCGATAAACTTCTCCATCTTGTGCGTTATTTACCACATCATAGTTTATTTGTTTCAGCTTAGGAATTGCTTTATATATCGGCCAAAGAAGATTTGGAACTATATGCCTTTTATATATACTCATGTATTTTCCGGGCGATTGGTCTTTTCCATTCAGCCCAACAACTTTAGGCCCAATCATTGCCACATCTTTTCTATCTTCCAACTCCTTCTTCAAGATAGAAAGTTCAAACTCTTCTGGCAACTGAATATCTGAATTGCTGAAAAGAAGATATTCGGGGGCAAAAATATTTTTAGCTACTTCCGCGCCCAAATTGTTTGCAAATGCAAATCCACGATTTTCTTTATCCGATATATATACAACCGTTATGCCATTTCGATTAAACGTCCGAATATGTTTGAATTTCATGTCATTTAGGTTATAATTTTCAGATCGTGCAAAGCCAGATTCAAGTAAGTTTTCACTTATCACATTCCCATTTTCTTCATTTGGGGTATTATCTACGACTACAAACGACACATCTTTATAGTCAGAAGTCCTGCAAAAATCATTTATATACTTCACACATCGTTCTGCCGTTTTATAATCAACTATTATGACTGAAATCATCTTTTCTCCCTTAGTAGCAATCTTTTACAATCTCATCCACAATCGTATTCCAATCATATCTCTTATTAACATATTGCTGGAATTTCTTGCCCATCTGTGCCAAAGAATCTTTAGTCTCTCCATTGAGGATTTTTTGTAAGTTTTCGCAAATGGCTTTATCATCATTGGGAACGACCCATCCGCAGCCATCATCAATATATTCAGCCAAAGAGCCTACATTCGTACAGAGAATCGGAATTGCTTCCGCAGCTGCTGTGAGCATAACACCACTCATACTTGCATGACGATATGGCAGAACGATCAGATTCGCTTCCTTCAAGAAATAATTAAGCAAGTTATTGCTAATATATTGGTCAAGAAAAATAATATCCTCTTGGCTTTTTACATATTCACCTAATTCGTCAAGTTCAGGATAACTCGGCTGTGTTTTTCCTGCAATCACCATGCAGCAATTCTTGTGATCTGCAATCTCCTTCCACGCCCTTATGATCCGATCCATACCTTTATCATAATAGATCATTCCAAAGCTCAGAATCATTCGGTCATATTTATTGATAAATTGCTCACACTTCTGAATTTCCGCATCGTTATAATCAATTTTTTCTTTCAGCGTGTTCTTTTTTCCATGCCTCGAAATATACACTTTTTCCTTATATTGAGGGTAAAGTTTCGAGAACTCTTCATAGATGCTTTGTCCATGTACGATAATCACATCAGCGCAGTTGTAAATTTTTCCATAGGAATCAATATATTTTTCACTGTTGATATGTGGCAGGACATTATGCGCTGTATATACCAGCTTGCCACAATATTTCTTTATCTTTCTAAAAAAGATTGGATCAACTTTGCTTATAACACTCCAATGGATATGAACAACATCCGGTTTTTCTCTTTTTATGATATTTACAAGTTTTAAGTATTGGCATATATATTCCGTTGCGCGCACGGCATTGCGTTTTGCAGATGGCACCATTTTTTCGCTATTCTTGAAAAAATAGCGATGGCACTTATACGGAATTTCTTTATCTGAAATCTCATAATAAAAGTTTGTATATAGTGATACATCTATATCGTCTCTTTTATATAATGCCGAAACCATTCCGTTCAGATATTCTTCATCGCCCTTAATCCCTCTTGGATTGATAACGATAACTTTTTTCATCCCTTGTCATCCTCTATAAATTTTGTAATGTCATCAATTATCACTTGAGTGTTACTTTGGTATTGATTGTAGGTCGTGCTTTTTACTGTTCGCATCGCTTCTTCCAGCTTTGCACAATCTTGACATTCACAAATCAAATTCAATTCCTTGAATTGTCCTACAAGCTGCAGTTGATGATCATCAACGTGTTCCCCGTATCTAGCAAGGCGCGGAACTGCTATCACTTTCTTTCCCTTTTTGACCGCTCCAATAATAGCTCCTGTTCCCCCATGAGTAATAACAATTTCCGCCTTATCCATAATCTGTGAGAATTTTTCCCTATCGAGAAATTGTTCATATTTATAATTCGTTGGCTTATAGTCGCTATATCCTATTTGAGCAAACACTTCATCCTTGATTTTTCCTGCTGCGACCAACTCATCCACAGCTTTTAGAAGTCTATTGAATTGGAACTTCTGAGATCCCAAAGTTATAAAAATCATGCGTTCCTCCACTCTAGTAAATGCCCCCTAAATAAATCGCTTTTGGATAAAACTGAAGCATTGGTTTCCATTGAACATAAAATCTATCCGCAAATTTATATAAAAATCTTCCTGTTTCTGTCGGAGACGATACCTTTGCGAAAGATTCTATGTAAATCAATTTCTTTCCAAACAATTTTGCTATCAAGCATAATGGAATCATCGCCAACACACCAGTTGTGATAACAATATCTGGTTTTTCCTGCAAAAAGATAATTATACTTTTCACCGCATTCACAACCATCCAAAACGGGAAGGACACTTCTTTACGGTTCACTTGATGCACATAGTACATCTTTTCATTTTTTATAGTTGCTCTATACTCAGTGTGTTCCGTCACAACAAAAGATTCATATTTGCTCATCAACGGTCGCAACATTGATATTTGCTCAAAATGTCCGCCCGATGAAGCAGCAAAGCATATTTTAGTATTTTTCATTTCGACTACACTTTCCCTCTGCCATCATTAAACCTCTAGGAAAAATTCATCTTCCAGCATCAAGCACAGACAATGATAGACCGGAAGATGAAGCTCCTGAATCATGTATGTCTCAGTTTGTGGCACTTTAATGCATACATCGCTCATCTGTTCCAATTTACTACTTTTTGCTCCTGTCAGACCAATTACTTTCATGCCTTTTGCGTGAGCAGTTATTGCCGCATACAAAATATTTTTGCTGTTTCCACTTGTTGAAATGCCCAAGAATACATCTCCTGCCTTGCCATAACCATTCACCTGTTGCGCAAAACAGAGAAGTGGCTCACAATCATTCATGTATGCTGTTGACAAAGCCGGATGTCCATCTAAAGCAATCGCCGGAAGCGCGCCTTGTGTTATGGCTCAGATGTTCCACATGCTCTCCTACAAGGACTACGGCGCTTGGAGCTTCTCTGCAAAAGCTGCTTTCGGCTTTCTTGGAAGTCTGAACCCCTTCATCAATTCTCCAACGATATGTTCTGCATCCGCAGCAGAACCTCCATTCCCTGCGACCAGCAGCTTTCCGCCATTTTTATAAGAACATTCTAGTACCTGATATGCCATAGCAATATCAGATTCTACGATTTTCAATGCCGGATAACGCTCGCAAAGAAGATCAATATGCTTTTTTATATTCTCTTTTAACTCGTTCATTTTCATTCTCCGTAGCTTTTCTTTATAAGCACTTCTTTGCAAACTCCAAGAGAGAATTCACAGTCATCATCTGATCGAGGTTTTCTTTACCATTTCCAATCAGCGCAGTTTTACAACCTGCATTGATACCAGCTTTAATGTCATTTTCTCCATCACCAACCATCCAAGACTGGGACAGATCAATGTTAAAGTCGCTCGCAGCCTTCAGTAACATACCTGGTTTCGGTTTTCGGCAATCACAGTCAATCTTCAGTTCTGGACGTTCGCCATCATACCCTTTATGTGGGTGGTGAGGACAATAATAAATTGCATCCAGATAAGCTCCTTCTTTGCCAAGGAGCGTTTCCATCTTATTGTGAATTTCTCCTAACTCATCAAAAGATACCTCGCCCCGAGCAATTACAGGCTGATTCGTTACAACAATTGCAAGATACCCTGACTCATTGATTTTACGAATTGCTTCTGCAGCACCGTCTAGCAGTTCAAATTCATCAATGTTCCGAAGGAATCCCACATATTTATTGATGGTTCCATCTCTGTCAAGGAATATCGCTTTCTGTTTATTTTTCAGATTTTTTCCTGTAACGCGACCCTCACGATAATCGGCACACACAGAATAGTATCTATCCGGCGTACCCATATCTTTAACATATTCTGGGCTGTCGTAGCAGAACATCTTTCCTGTTCCAGCAAGCGGCTTCAACAATTGACGATCTAAGTCTACTTTTACTGGTTTTCCATCACCGCCATTTTTCCCAACAACTTCAGCATCAATCCCGGAAAGTGCTAATATCTCCGGGTTAATAACGTGAAGTCCTGCATTCACACGGTTTCGATAGTACAGTGGCCTTTCATCTTCTTTTGCAAGCCACCTTTCTACTGCACCGTTCTTATCTGCAATAATCAGCCCGCTATCATACGGATGGCTATTAGGATGAGTAAAAAGTGTAACCAGTCCACCATGTTGCTTGTGATACTCAACAAATCTGTTAAAGTCCACATCAAACATAGCATCAGCATTCAAAAGCAGAAAATCTTCTGTTAATTTGTCTTTAATCTTGAACAGCGCACCAGCATTACCCAGCGGTTCACGTTCAAAATAATATTCAATATGTACACCAAACGGCTGCCCTGTCACTGGTGAGTTTCCAGAACCGTCACCAAAGTAATCCATGATAATATTTCCAAGGTGGCTCACTGTAATAAGAATGTCATCGAAGCCCTGCTCTTTCAGACATTCAATCTCTCGTTCCAAAACAGGAATGCCTTCAATTTTTATCATCGGCTTTGGAATGTCACTCACCACTGAAGAGATACGAGTTCCTTTTCCGCCTGCCATAATCACTACTTTCATATCGTTAATCCTTCGGTGTATAATCTTCCGGTGTATAGTGGATTACTCTTGTGCCACCATCTTCAAATTTGAACGGAATGTACAGCAAATCTCTCATTGCCCAACGTACAGCATCCTGACGTTCCGGCTGCACATAAAACACGAGGAAGCCACCGCCACCAGCACCAAGCAATTTTCCACCTAGGGCACCAGCAGCCATTCCCTTTGCATAAAGTTCATCAATGCTATTTGTTGACACGGCCGAACCGGTCTGCCTCTTCAACTTCCAAGTATGGTCAAGCAGCCGTCCAAAATCATCCAAATCTCTTTCTTTATCCGTCAGAACCCGCTCTGCATCACCAACCAAAGAAAGCATCTCTTTCAACTGTTCTGTTTTATCCGTCTTTCCTGCTGCATTTGCCTTTTGCACATCAGAAGAGAAACGGGTAAAGCCCGTAAAGAACATCATCAAATTCTGATTAAGCTGCTTTTTTCTTTCTGGCGAGATGATTACCGGAAGAACCTCATAACCATCAGCATTGAAATTGATACGGTTAAAGCCTCCAAAAGATGCGGCAATCTGATCCTGCCAGCCACCAGCTTCTTGGCAGAGATTCCGTTCCAGATAAATTGCCTCATCTGCTAATTTCTTTTTATCAGCATACTTTCCTTTAAGAGCATAAAAGGCATTTAACATACCAACTGCAAACGAGCTTGACGTGCCAAGACCAGAACGTGCAGGAAGATCGGCCTCATAAGTAAGGCGAATTTCATGCATATCTAGCATTTTCATTGCGTTTCGGATTGCCGGATGCTGGATATCGTTAATATCCGTCACGCGCTCTGTCTTTGAATACGACAGCTCAGTAGAATAGTCAAAGAAGCGCGGCAAATGACGCACATTCACATAGCAGTACTTGTCAAACGTAGTAGACAAAACCGCACCACCATGTTCTTTAAAAAAATTTTCCATATCTGTTCCGCCGCCAAAAAAAGACATACGGAATGGTGTTTGTGTAATAATCATGTTTTCTCCTGCCTTATCAATCTCTCTGGAAAATATCTCTTGTGTATACTTTTTCTTTCACATCATCCAAGCACTTGTCATAGCGGTTCGCAATGATGGCGTGGCTCATTTCCTTGAACTTTGCCAGATTGTTGACCACCACAGAGCCAAAGAATGTCTCTCCGTCCTTCAGAGTCGGCTCATAGATAATGACTGTTGCGCCCTTTGCCTTCACACGCTTCATGACACCCTGGATAGAACTCTGACGGAAGTTATCGCTGTTGCTCTTCATGGTCAGACGATACACACCAATAGTGACTGCCTTTTCCTTATCCTCATCGAACTCATTCTCTGCATCGTAGCCGTAGTAGCCCGCCAGCTTCAGAACTCGGTCTGCAATAAAGTCCTTACGAGTACGATTTGATTCCACGATTGCTTCAATCAGGTTCTCCGGCACATCGGCATAGTTTGCCAGCAGTTGCTTGGTGTCCTTGGGCAGGCAATATCCGCCATAGCCAAAGCTTGGATTGTTGTAGTGACTACCGATACGCGGATCAAGGCAGACACCATCAATGATCTGCTGGGTGTTCAGCCCCTTGCTTTCTGCGTAGGTATCCAGCTCATTGAAGTAAGCCACGCGCAGAGCCAAATAGGTGTTAGCGAACAGCTTGACCGCCTCGGCCTCAGTGAAGCCCATGAACAGCGTGTCAATGTTCTCTTTGACTGCACCTTCCTGCAACAGACCGGCAAACTCATGAGCAGCTTCTACCAAACGCTCATCGTTCAGGTCAGTTCCGACGATAATGCGGGAAGGATACAGGTTATCGTAAAGAGCCTTAGATTCACGCAGGAATTCCGGGCTGAAAATGATATTCTTGCTGTTGAACTTTTCTCTTACACTTGCCGTATAGCCCACAGGAATCGTGGACTTGATAACCATGATGGCGTTTGGGTTATATTCCATAACCAACTTGATTACAGCTTCAACCGCAGACGTATCAAAGTGCTGGGTCTTGCTGTCATAGTTAGTAGGAGCCGCAATCACAACAAAATCCGCATCGCTATATGCTGCCTTTGCATCCAGCGTTGCGGTTAAATTCAAGTCCTTTTCTGCCAAGTATTTTTCAATATAATCATCCTGAATCGGAGATTTCTTGTTGTTAATCATATCGACCTTAGCCTGCACAATATCGACTGCAACCACCTGATGGTGCTGCGCGAACAGCACTCCCAACGAAAGACCTACATATCCCGTGCCGGCCACAGCGATTTTATAATTTTTCATAGTTCTGTTCTCCCTCACTAATTTTTCATTTGATAAAACAGCAAACAAGCCTACGGCGGATCACTCAATGGCAATCCACCGTAGGCTCGATTCGTTCTCCTTAATTTTTTACTTGCTGCTCATTTTGTGGGTCAAAACAGAGCTGCACCAAAGCCTCCCACTTATAACCTCTGGATTTCAGCTTCTCCGCAGCCTGTCAGCAAATAAATACTTTTGTTGAACGAGTCGAGCCGTCAAAACCCTTTAGTTATCGTGGTATTTCTTGGTTGACCCTATTATATCTCTAGCCCCACCATGTGTAATTACAATCCGGGCATCGGCTACATTCTTGACCATCTGTTGATATGGAATCAGCTTGCTCCACTGGCAGTATTTCGGCTCATATGTACTAAAGCCCGTTTGGATAATCACATCATCTTTGATAATGCCATCGCGTTTCAGCTCATCTACTTTTTGAATCAGTCGATTAAATGGCTGTTCGTGTGTTCCTACCGTCACAAAAATCATTACTTCCTACCCCTACTTAGAAAATGCTGCCAAGGTTAACCGCTTTCGGATAAACCTTTTTCTGCTCTTCCCACTGCACAACAAACTTGTCCACAATGGGATAAACCATCTTTCCCGTCATAGTCGGCTTATCAATTCGGTCAAAGACTTCGATATAAACCAGCTTTGCGCCCATCATCTTTCCAATGTAGAAAAATGGAACCGCAACTGCTGCACCACAAGAAATGATTAAATCTGGCTTTTCCTTATGCAGTACATCCCACGCAATTTTGGTATTCTTAATGAGTGCTTTAATACTGCGGTTTGTCGGGAAATAGCAAGGATAAACCTTTTCTCCTTCTAAAAGGCTTCTCGCATCTTCCTTATCGAATGTCACCCAAAAGCGATTTTTATCCTTCCAAAAAGGCTTCAACATATAAAGGTGGGTCAAATGTCCGCCAGATGAGCCAACAAGACAAACCTTCATATTTTTCTCTGTCACATTTTTTGTTTTCATTTTATTTCTCCCCGGTATGTTGTTCTTCCTTGTACGACAACAAGCCTGTATATAGATTGCCGCAGCAATCTATACGCAGGCTCGCCTTCGTACCTCCTTATTCTGTTTTCTGCTCTATCAGCTTTCGCTGTGGTGGGTTAAGTATAGAGCGCAACCAGAAGCCATTAGCATCTGAAATCACGCTGGCCGTAACGCACCATGACAGGCAGAAACAGGTTGAGGTGAAAAGGTCAAGCCGCATAAACCCGCATGAAATCAGGCTTTTCTCTGGTTGTCCATATTATTTCACACTCCCCACCGAGAATCGGAGGCTGGGAAATGGAGAACACATAATCCATCTTTCCGACCTTGAAGGTCGCACCCATTGCTCCAAAGAAATAGGAGACAATGTTCTTCACACGGCTCTTCTTATTGGTCTGCTGAACTCCGGCACGCGGATTCTCAGCACCTTTACGCCGTTGATTTCTTCTTCGTAATATTTCTGTGTCTTGTATTTATCTTCAATGGTTCCTAAATAGCTGGGAACCACACAAATGACTGTGATGTTGAACTTATCCAGCATGCCCTCCGCCAGTTCACGGAGGATCTGCCCCGTTGACGCAGTATCTGGAATATAGTAATGAGCATAAATCAGGAGGTTCTTCTTATTTGGCATTCCGCTATATTCATCTTACAAATTGTTGTTCATGTATATTTTCGACTGGCGCTTAATCTATTAGTACTCTACACCCGCCATTTCACGGTTTTGTATGTTACCGTGTTTCTTACTCCCCATGCCCCAGCAGGCACACCTTGAATGTCTTAAAAATAATCTTCCAATCCACCCAGAAGCTGCGCTCCTTGACATACTTCACGTCCAGGTCCATCCATTCCTCAAAAGAGAGGTCATTGCGGTGCGGAGCGATTTGCCAATAGCAGCTCAGGCCGGGAGTCACATATAGACGCTGCTTTTCGTAGTCGCCGTACTGCTCCACCTCGCGAGGAAGTGCCGGGCGGGGGCCAACTATGCTCATATCGCCCTTCAGGATGTTCCACAACTGGGGCAGCTCATCGAGGCTGGTCTTGCGGATAAACTTGCCCACACGGGTAATGCGCGGGTCGTCCTTGATCTTGAACACAGGGCCATCCATCTCGTTCTTGTCCAGAAGGTCGTCCAGTTTTGCCTCTGCGTTGGGGCACATAGAGCGGAACTTATAGAACTTGAAGGGTTTTCCGTCGCGTCCAATGCGTTCCTGCGAAAAAATCGGGCCTGCGGACGGATCATCTATCACAATGGCAATCGCCGTGCCCAGCATCAATGGTGACAGCACTACCAAAGCAGCAGCGGACAAAATCACATCCTGCGCACGGCGGACGAACCAATACAGCCGATGGTCGCGCAGATTTTCTTTCCGGTCAATTTCAACTTTCTTCTCAATTCCAGTCGTATTCGTAGCCATTTTTTCCTCACATAAGTTCGTGTTTATTTATAAATTTTTTGTTTCAACCAGCTTTTGCCGCAACTATTTCAACTCGTACCGCTTGCTGAGATAGGTGCTTCAGATTGCTTTTCTCCCACCGCATCCCGATGGCATCCAGCTTTCCAATCCGCTCCTCTGTCAGAACCGCGCAGCTTTTTTCAGGATTCTGGCGGGTATACCGCTGCCGCTTGACCCAATTTCCGAGGTTGTAACCGCCCGGTGACACATAATCAGCCGGGACATTCAGGTCTCCGTGGGCATCAAAATAGTGCTTTGCCTCCTGATACCCTTCGTTCCACTGGCGATCGTTGCGATTGCCCCAGTACATCCCGATACGGTTGAGACGCTCGACTTGTTCGTCTGTCAGTTTTCCTTTCGGGTACGCCCATTGCTGGCTTGCTACCCATTGCCCCAGCCGTTCACCAGCCGCTGTTACATAGGAACGTGGGATATTCAGGTTGCCGTTTTCCTCATAGTAGGCTGCAGCCAATGCATAAGCCTTTTCCCACTTGGCATCAAAAACGCTCCACACCATGCCAATCTCTTCAAGCTGCGTGATGCGTTCTTCCTTCAAACGGCCATTCAGCTTCTGCTGCCGGGTCTTGATGATCCACTGTCCCAAGGGGTAACCGTCCGGGTCGGTATATTTGCCGGGCACCATCAGGTTTCCGTAGGTGTCGTGGTATTTCTTCGCAGCCTCAAATCCATGCTGCCACGCAATTTCCTTCCGATTGCCCCAGACCATCCCGATGCTGTCCAGCCGTGCGATCTGCTGCTCTGTCAGATTGCCTTGGATCTGCCCCTCGCGCACACGACGCTGAGTGACCAGCCACACGCCAAGGCTCAGACCGCCGGGCGTGGTATACAGTTTCGGGACATTCAGGTTGCCGTGTTCCGCATAGTAGATGCTTGCCTCGGAGAAGTAGTGCTCCCAACCGGACGAAAGGCTCGCTTGCAGCTGCTCGAACAGCACCCGGCAATCGTGCACTTGCTCGATGACCTCAAACCGTTCGGTCACAATCTTGTCGCCCTCGCCGTTGGCATAGAGCCGGTGGACCGCCTCCTGCATCTCGCCTTGCAAACCGGAAATACTGGTCAAGCCCTCGAAATTGTTGACAACATCTAGGATAAGTGGTGTCGTATTATCACCAGCGGTCAGGGCACGCCCTATCTGCTGCTTGTAGATAATGGGCGAAATCGTTGGACGGAACAAAATGACCCCGGAAATGCCCTCCACATGGACGCCCTCGTTGAGCATGTCGATGCAGAACAGCAGCTTCAGATGGTCGCTTGTGTCCGTTTTGAAGTCCGCAAACGCCTTATCCGTATTCGGGTCATCCGAGTAGGCTTCGTACACCACCACATCTGGGTTGACCCCGGCGAACCACTCCGGCACATGGGATACCATCTCGTCCATGTGCTCCTTGTTGGCGCAGAACACAATGTACTTGCCAGATTTGTTTGTGATATGATGGGCAAAGACCCTGTCCAGACCGTCCGCCTGCTCCAGTGCCCGGC
>OHAH01001421.1_pt1 | contig 15328 bp, 16 predicted proteins | sample 1577071 | NCBI WGS metagenome assembly OHAH01 (sample SAMEA3541520, study PRJEB24748) | human gut metagenome | biome: human gut; feature: human-associated habitat; material: faeces | place: China | collected 2012 | reverse complement strand
TGTTAGGCGCGCCGCCAGCGTTCGTCCTGAGCCAGGATCAAACTCTTTATAAATGATATTTATCACTTAAAAGTGTTAAATCTTGTTTCGCTCAGCACGCAATCGCTTGCGTCCTGTGTGAATTACTTTGTTTGGAATTGTTTACCGTGTTTTTCCAACACGAAAATAGGTTCCGTTACAAGTTCTTTCGATATTGTTCAATTTTCAAGGTCCTGTGCGCCGTAGCCTTGCGGCTGACGACTTGATTATTTTACCACAGAAGCGGTTTTTTGTCAAGCACTTTTTTGAGAAGCTTTTGAACTTTTCTGAACTTAAATCGTTCAGCAGTTTCTCGGTGCTAACCGGAACATTTGAACGTTCATTGGTTCTTTTCAAAGGCTTCCTGCTGAGGCTTTGAGAAGTCATTCTTTTGTCTCAGCGCTTGGCGCTCACATATAGTACCATACCGCAACCACTTTTGCAAGCCTTTTTTTGCATTTTTTTCGCCTTTTTTTGCGCTTTGTATACATCATCCAGTTTTTTGCTCAGTTTCAGGGGATGTTTTGACCTTTCTTCCACCATTTCTGCGCAAAAACAGCCGCCGCACAAAAAGTGCAGCGGCTGTTGCCTTGGGATTCAGTTCTTTTCTTCCTGCTTCATCTCCCGCAGGGTCAGCCAGACAGCTGCTGCCAACATCGGCAGCGCGGCGATCAGGCCAATGGGCATGGGTCCCAGTACATTATAATAGGCATCTGCAGGGGTGACCAGCACCTGCGGCAGTGCTGCAATGGCATTGAACGCTCCATGCGCAATGGCAGGCACCCAGATGCTCTCCGTTTTCTCATAGAGGATATCCAACAGGGTGTTCAGGGCAAAGCAGACCACGCACCACACCACCAGACCCAGCAGGGGTGCGCCCAAGTAATTGGTGCCGTATTCGTAGCCCACCAGCAGCATCAGCGGCCAATGCCAGATGCCCCACACAACGCCGCCCAGCAGGCGGCCATTCAGCAGGCCGAACTGCTCCTTCAGGCGGGGCATCATGTAGCCGCGCCAGCCGACTTCCTCGCCCAGTGCGGGGAACATATTGATGGCCGGGGCAAGAAGCACCGCAAACAGCCCGTTTTGCAGCAGATAGCTGAGAGTAGAAACCCCCAGCTCGCTGCGCAGGGTCTGGGCGTCCATCTCGCCGCCGTAGGCGGCTACCAGCCAGCTGCAGGAAAAGTCCAGCCGGGAAGGGAACACCGCAAAATACAGCACTGCACCCAGCAGGGTGAGCATCGCTGGGCCGAACCATGCCGCCAGCCAGAACCGCCGCTTGCCCTGCACCTTCCAGCCGATGCCGGTGGGCTGGCGCAGAAAGGCCTTTTGCACCAGCAGAACCGCCAGCAGCGGACAGAACATGGTGGCGATGAGCGCCAGCTGATACAGCACGGCGTTATTCTGCTGCAAAAGTGCCATGCAGCCGCCCACCTGACACAGCCACGCCATGCCAAAGGCGAGCAGGAAGTACAGGCCAAAGCCCTGTTTTTCTTTTACTGTCATACAAACTTCACCGCCGTTCCATAAGCGATCACCTCTGCCGCGCCCTGCATGACGCTGGCAGAAGCGTACCGCATGCCTACAATGGCATCCGCGCCAAGGCTTTCCGCATCCTTGACCATACGGCCTGTGGCGATCTGTCGCGCTTCGGTAAGCATCTCGGCGTAGTCGGTCACCTCGCCGCCCACAAGGGTGCGGAAACCGGCCATCATGTCATGGCCGAGGTTGCGGCTCTGTACCGTGCTGCCCCGCACCACGCCCAGCGCTTCCAGCTTTTTGCCCGGGATCTCGTTAATAGTTACGATAAGCATCTTCTTCTCCCTTTCCGATCTCTTCGATCCGATCCAGCAGCACCTTCAGGGTGCCCACGATGCAGCCCGCCGGGATGCCGAACATCACCACCAGCAGCGGCAGCGGCGGGGCATCCTGCGGGTCGGTGTAAACTGCCCAGCCCATGGTGGCCATTATAAAGGCCATCATAGCCACAAAAAGGGCAGCACCAATGCAGGCGCCCCGGATGCGGCGGGTCTTTTGGTCGGTACGTTCAATGTTCACAAAAGTCACTCCCTGTTCTTCCCGTGCGGTCAGGCGCGCAAGCGTCTGCTCCACATCCAGTTGTTCCAGAGGGCCGTTCTCCTGTTGAAGCAGCGTGCAGAAGCCGATTGCTTCCTCCAAGTCGGCGCGGCGGCTGCGCAGACGTTCCAGCTGCTGGCTCATGCCCTCGGCCAGCGTGCACTGCCCTTCCAGCATCTCCCGGATCTCTGCCAGCGGCACGTCCAGCTTACGCAGCAGCTTGATGCGGCGCAGGCGCTCCACATCCGCCTGCGAGTAGCTGCGGTAGCCGTTGCCCGGCTCCCGGCTGGGGCTGATAAGCCCCTCTTCCTCGTAAAAACGGATGTTCTTTTTGGTCACGCCGACGGCGGCTTCCACTTCGTTGATCTTCATGGGTCACGCCCCCCTCCTTACGGGAGTATTCTACACCTTCCACAAAGGGGAAGGTCAAGCCTTTTTGCAAAAAGAGCCGCCACACAAAATTGTACAGCAGCTCCTTCCTTTAAAAATAGCACTTGATCTGGAAACGGTCGGCGTTATCCCGCTTTTTCTCCACCACGATGTGCTCGTGGTTGAAGTCGAAGTGCACCGGGGTGCACAGGTCGGTATTGCGGGTCAAGCGCAGCAGCTCCTGCACACGCTTCTTTTCCTCCGGCACATAGAACAGGTAGCTTACGCCCTCCTTTTTGGCGCGGCCGGTGCGGCCGATGCGGTGGGTGTAATGCTCGTTCTCACTGGGAACATCGTAGTTGATAACGGCATCCACGTCCGAGACGTCAATGCCGCGGGCAGCAACATCCGTAGCCACCAGAATGGCCAACTTGCCGTCCCGGAAGGCCTGCATGATCTGATTGCGCTCCTTCTGGGAGAGGTCACCGTGCAGGCAGTCCACCGAGAAGCCCAGCCGTGCCAGTTGGTTTGCCAGCGTGGCGGTGTTGAACTTGGTATCGCAGAACACCATCACCCGCTTGTAGCCCTCGCCAATGATGATCTGTGCCAGATCCGACAGCTTGTTGCGGCCGGAGGTCTCCAGCATATACTGGGTGATCTTGGGCTGGCTCTCCTCCCGGGGCTGCACGGTGATCTCCTCGGCGTTATGCTGGTACAGCCAGCCGATATCCATCACCTCGCGGCTGATAGTAGCAGAGAACATAGACAGCGCCTTGCGTGCCTTCATCATCTCGATGATGTGGCGCACATCCTTATAAAAGCCCATGTTCAGCATTTCGTCGGCTTCGTCCAGCACGATCTGGGTCACATGGGAGATATCAATGCTGTGGTGCTTGTAGTGATCCATCAGCCGTCCCGGGGTGGCTACCACGATCTGGCAGCCCTCGGCCAGACGCTTTGCCTGCTTTTCCATATTGGCACCGCCGTACACACAGGCCACCTGCACCTCGGGCATAAAGTAGGTGAGGTTGGTCAGCTCCTCGGCGATCTGCTGGGCAAGTTCCCGAGTGGGTGCCATAATAACGGCCTGCGGATATTTGTTTTCCGGCTGGATATGCTCCACCACCGGGATGCCGAAGGCACAGGTCTTACCGGTGCCGGTGGGTGCTTTGGCAATGACATCATGCCCGGCCAGCATGAGGGGGATGGTCTTTTCCTGAATCTCGGTCATTTCGGCAAAGCCCATGCGTTCCACAGCCTTGTGGATGGCTTCGCTGCACTGCAACTCGCTGTAAAGCATTTGGACAACTCCGTTCTTTGTGGCGTTTTTTCTCGTTGCAACAAGTATAGCATGAAATGCCGCGCTTGTCAGCAGAGAAACAAAAAGAACCGCACCCGGGGTCACGGGTACGGTTCTCATTATGCAGGGATCAGGCGGTCTCTTCCACGCTCTTCTTGCCGGCTTCCAGCTTCTGCTTGAAGCGGCCGCTGGCCTTGAAGCCGGGGATGGAGGTGGACTCCAGACGGCTGGAAACCTTGGTCTTGGGGTTGGTGTAGGCCTTGGGCTTGCGGGGACGCATCTCAAAACGGCCAAAGCCTGCGATGGTCACCTTCTCGTCTGCGCGCAGGCAGTCGGCGATCTGGTCAAACATTGCATCCATCGTGGTCTCGACCTGTGCTTCGGTGAAGCCGGTCTTGCGTGCCACAGTCTCGATCATCTGGGAACGGGTCATGTATCTATATCCTCCTGGAGTGTCCAAAAGTAACGTCTTTTGGCAAATTTTGCGTTGTTGAGTATAACATAATTCACACACTGTTTGCGACAGATTGCGCACAAAACATCATTTATTGCGCACGAACTTATGTAATCTCTCTCCGTCCTTCACAAATACAGCGCCCGCTGTTTTGGCGGGCGCTGCAAAAAAGCATTTTACGGGTAATTCGTGAGGTAATTATTTGCGGTGATACAGGGTGGCAATATCCACCAGCGGGATATTTTCCAGACTGTGATCACTGCGCAGGCAGTCCACCAGAGCGTTGGCGGTATCCACTGCGGTGATGCAGGGGATGCTCAGCTCCACGGCCTTGCGGCGCAGGCGGACGGAATCGCGCCGGGGGTCACGGCCCTTGGCACTGGTGGAGAACACATAGTCCACCAGACCGCTCTGCAGCAGATCCACGATGTTGGGTGCCTCGCCGGAGATGTTGCGCACCTCGTTGCAGGGGACCATGTGCTTGTTGAGCCATGCACAGGTGCCGGAGGTACCGTAGAGCTTATAGCCCATATCCTTCAGCTTCCATGCAATATCCACGAACTCAGGCTTGTCGCTGTCCTTCACGGTGAAGATGCAGCAGCTGCCCGGGCCGGGGGTCTTGAAGGTATAGCCTGCACCGATCAAACCCTTGAGCAGAGCGTCGTGGTAGTTGGGCGCAATACCCAGCACCTCGCCGGTGGACTTCATCTCGGGGCCGAACTGGGTATCCACGGCGTGCAGCTTTTCAAAACTGAACACGGGCACCTTTACCGCCACATAGGGGGCGTTGGGGTGCAGACCGGTGCCGTAGCCCATATCCGTCAGCTTCTCGCCCAAGCAGCAGCGCACGGCCATATCCACCATGGGCACGCCGGTGACCTTGGAGATGTAAGGCACGGTACGGGAGGAGCGGGGGTTCACCTCGATGACGTACACACGGCCATGGGAGACGGCGTACTGCACATTGACCAGACCGGTGACGTGCAGCTCGCGGGCAAAGCGGCCGGTATAGTCCACCATGGTGTCGATCTCGTCCTGCGTCAGGTGCTGTGCCGGGTAGACACAGATGGAGTCGCCGGAGTGCACGCCGGTGCGCTCCACCTGCTCCATGATGCCGGGGATCAGGAAGTTCTCGCCATCGCAGATGGCGTCCACCTCGCACTCGGTACCCATGATGTACTTATCCAGCAGCACCGGGTGATCCATGTCAACGTGCTCGGTGATAACACCCATGTACTCGATGATATCCGCCTTGTTGTAGGCCACGATCATGTTCTGACCGCCCAGCACATAGGAGGGGCGCATCAGCACCGGCAGACCGATCTCCTCGGCAGCGGCCAGAGCCTCGTCCAGATTGAACACGGTACGGCCCGGGGCGCGGGGGATGTTGCAGCGCTCCAGCAGCTCGTCAAAGCGCTCGCGGTCCTCGGCCTCGTCAATGGCGTCCGCCGGGGTGCCCAGAATGGGCAGACCGATCTCGTCCATGTGCTTGGCCAGCTTGATGGCGGTCTGTCCGCCGAACTGCACCACGCAGGCATCCGGCTTTTCGGTGGCAATGATGTTGTCCACGCTCTCCGGGTTCAGCGGGTCGAAATACAGGCGGTCGCCGGTATCAAAGTCGGTGGAAACGGTCTCGGGGTTATTGTTGACCAGAATGGCCTCGCAGCCGTTTTTCTTCAGAGTCCACACGCAGTGCACAGAGCAGTAGTCGAACTCGATGCCCTGACCAATGCGGATGGGGCCGGAGCCAAAGACCAGAACCTTCTTCTTTTTAGGCTCACCCTTGGCAGCGGTCTCGGCTTCCTTCTCGGCGATGAAGCTTGCAGCCTCGTTGTCGCCGTCGTAGGTGGAGTAGAAGTAGGGGGTGTTGGCAGAGAACTCGGCAGCGCAGGTATCCACCATCTTGAAGCCGGCGCGGTAGTTCTCCACGGGCAGGGTGTCCACCTGTGCCAGACGGCGGATGGTCTTATCCTGGAAGCCGTACTTCTTGGCAGTCTTGTACTGCTCCAGAGACAGCACACCGTTGCACTGTGCCAGACCCTTTTCCAGATCTGCCAGATGCTGCATCTTATCAAGGAACCACCAGTCGATCTTGGTGATGTCATAGATGACCTTGTGGTCGATGCCGCGCTTCAGCGCCTCGTACACGCAGAACACGCGCTCGGCGTCCTGAACGTGCATGTGCTCCACCACTTCCTCGTCGGTCAGCTCCTCAAAGGGCTTGTGGGTCAGGGTGTCCATGCCCAGCTCAATGGAGGAAACAGCCTTCATCATGGCGGCTTCGAAGCTGTTGCCGATGCTCATCACCTCGCCGGTAGCCATCATCTGGGTGCCCAGAGACTTGTCGGCGTAGACGAACTTATCAAAGGGCCACTTCGGGTACTTGACCACGATGTAGTCCAGCGCAGGCTCGAAGCAGGCGCAGGTCTTGCCGGTGACATCGTTGGTGATCTCGTCCAGCGTGTAGCCGATGGCGATCTTGGTCGCCACCTTGGCAATGGGGTAGCCGGTAGCCTTGGAGGCCAGCGCGGAGGAGCGGGACACACGGGGGTTGACCTCGATGACCGCGTAGTCGAAGCTGTCCGGCTTCAGGGCGAACTGGCAGTTGCAGCCGCCCTCGATGCCCAGCTCGGTGATGATATCCAGTGCGGCGGTACGCAGCATCTGGTACTCGTGGTCGGTCAGGGTCTGGGAGGGAGCCACGACCACCGAGTCGCCGGTGTGGATGCCCACGGGGTCGAGGTTCTCCATGTTACACACGGTGATCACGTTGCCCTTGTGGTCGCGCATCACCTCGTACTCGATCTCTTTCCAGCCGGCGATGCACTTTTCCACCAGGATCTGATGGATGGGAGAAAGGCGCAGGCCGTTGGTGCCGATCTCGATCAGCTTTTCGCGGGTCTCGCAGATGCCGCCGCCGGTGCCGCCCATGGTAAAGGCCGGGCGCACGATGACCGGGTAGCCGATGCGGTCGGCACAGTCCAGTGCGTCCTGCAGCGTCTCCACCACCTCAGAGGGGATGATGGGCTGGTGCAGCTTTTCCATGGTCTCCTTGAACAGCTCGCGGTCCTCGGCACGGTCGATGGTCTCGGGCTTGCAGGCCAGCAGACGGATGCCGGTGCGGTCCAGATAGCCGGAGCGTGCCAGCTCCATGGACAGGTTCAAGCCCATCTGACCGCCGAGGTTGGGCAGCACGGAGTCCGGCTTTTCAATGTCCAGAATGCGCTCCACGACTTCCAGCGTCATGGGCTCGATATACACATGGTCGGCCACGTCCGGGTCGGTCATGATGGTAGCGGGGTTAGAGTTCAGCAGAACAGTCTCGATGCCCTCTGCTTTCAGGGCGCGGCAGGCCTGCGTGCCGGAGTAGTCAAACTCCGCAGCCTGACCAATGATGATAGGGCCGGAGCCAATGACCAGCACTTTTTTGATTCTGGGGTCCTTCGGCATTTCAGCGTGCCTCCTTTGCTGCTTTGACGTTGTTCAGGAAGCGGTCGAACAGGAATTCGGTGTCCTTGGGGCCGCCGTTTGCTTCCGGGTGGAACTGCACGGTAAAGCAGTTCCACTTTTTGTACTTGATGCCCTCGCAGGTGCCATCGTTGGCGTTCACCTGTGCCACCTCGCCCATCTCGGCGGGCAGCTCCTCGCCCACGACCGCGTAGCCGTGGTTCTGGCTGGTGATAAAGGTGCGGCCGGATTCAAAGTCGGTCACAGGCTGGTTGGCACCGCGGTGGCCGTACTTCAGCTTCATGGTCTTGGCACCGGCTGCCAGTGCGGACAGCTGGTGACCCAGACAGATGCCGAAGGTGGGGATGTTCAGTTCAAAGATATGCTTGAGGTTTTCGATGACCTCCACCGGCTCGGCAGGGTCGCCGGGGCCGTTGGACAGCATGATGCCGTCCGGGGCAAGGGCCTTGATCTGCTCTGCCGTTGCAAAGGCAGGCATCACGGTCACCTTGCAGCCGCGCTTGACAAGGCAGCGCACGATATTGCGCTTGCAGCCGTAGTGCATCAGCACGATGTGGGTCTCGCCTTCCGGGTTGAACACCTCGGGTGCGGCGCAGGTCACGTTCTTTACAGCATCGGTCACGGCGTAGGCGCGGATCTCGGCCAGCAGTGCCTCGGTCTCGGCCTTGTTGGCCGGGTCGGCGGGGTCAAAGGTGGTCAGGATGGCGCCGTTCATCACGCCGCTCTCCCGGATGATGCGGGTCAGGTGGCGGGTGTCGATGCCCTCGATGCCGATGGTATTGTTCTTTTTCAAAAAGCTGTCCAGCGTCTCCTCACAGCGCCAGTTGGAGGGGGTGGTGCAGGCCTCGCGCACGATGTAGCCCTTTGCCCAAATGCGGTCGGACTCCATATCATCGTGGTTCATGCCGTAGTTGCCGATGAGGGGATAGGTCTGGGTGATGATCTGGCCATAGTAGCTGGGGTCGGTCAGGGTCTCCTGAAAGCCCACCATGCCGGTGGCGAACACCACCTCGCCCACGGTCACGCCCTGCGCGCCCACGGACTGTCCGGCAAAGACCATGCCGTTTGCCAAAAGAAGATATGCGTTCATAGTTTTCCTCGTTTCAACAAAAGCTTTCAGTTTACAGGGTCTGCTTTGCTTCCTGCTTCATCTTGCGGCTGCCCAGATGCACCAGCGGCAGCTTGCCCTCCTTGCAGATGGGGCACTCCTCCGGGGTATAGTTGGGCAGGTCCAGCTTCAGGGCGCTGGCCAGAATGGGGATGGGAGACGGAGCCTCGGGCTTGGTGCGGTCCACCACACAGGTGATGCCAAGGCAGATGCCGCCGGCCTCTTCGATGACGCGCTTGGTCTCCAGAGAGGAGATGCCGGTGGTCACCACGTCCTCGGCGATGATGCACTTTTCACCCGGATGGATGGCAAAGCGCTTCAGGCACATCACGTTATCCACGCGCTCGGTAAAGATAGCGCGCTTGCCGGTCTGGCGGGCCAGCTCGTAGGCGTACACGATGCCGCCCATGGCAGGGCCGACGATGACGTCCACATCCATCTCCTTGACCTTATCAGCCACAGCCTTCATCACCTCGGCGCAGCGGTCCGGGTACTGCTGCAGATAAGCCATCTGGCAGTATGCGCCGGAATGCCGGCCGGAGGACAGCAGGAAGTGACCCTCCAGAAATGCGTCACAGCTCTTCAGAATTTCAAGTGCTTCACTCATTGTACTTCTCCCTCTCTTTTCAGTGGTGTATATTCCTTTGGGTGGTATTGTACCACGCTTTTACGTTATTTGCAAATTTATGCGTCAAATTTTATTTTATGCGCATAATTGTAGATATTTTATGGATATATCAGTTTTTATTCTGTATGACGGGCGCAGCCGCGGATCTCGTCCAGCGTTTTCACACCGTTCTTGTCCATCCATGCTGCCATCTCGTTGGCAATGGTCTCCATCGCGCGGGGGTTGGCAAAGTTTGCGGCGCCCACCTGCACTGCGGTGGCACCTGCCATGATGAACTCCAGTGCATCACGGCCGGTGGCAATGCCGCCCAGACCCACCACCGGGATGTTCACGGCACCCACGGCCTGCCATACCATGCGCAGGGCGATGGGGCGCACCGCCGGGCCGGACAGACCGGCAAAGATGTTGTTGAACACCGGGCGGCGCTTTTCCAAATCAATGGCACAGGCCTGGAAGGTGTTGGTCAGGCTGATGGCGTCCGCACCGGCGGCCTCCACAGCCTTGCACATCTCGGGGATGCTCTCGGCCTGCGGGCTCAGCTTGACCATCAGGGGCTTTTTGCAGGCAGTGCGCACCATGCGCACCACCTCACCGGCAGCTTCGGCTTTCACACCGTAGGCCATGCCGCCCACCTTGACGTTGGGGCAGGAGATGTTCAGCTCCACGATGTCCACGCCGCTCTCGCTCAGCATGGCTGCGCCCTCGACGTACTCTTCCTCGCTGTGGCCGCCGAGGTTGGCAATGGCCACCGTGCCGTACTTCTGCTTGAGTTCCAGCATCTCACCCAGCTCCACATCAATGAAGTGCTGGACACCGGGGTTCTGCAGGCCGATGCTGTTGATGAGGCCCGAGGGCGTCTCCCACAGGCGTTCGCCCTTGTTGCCGTACTGGCCGTGCAGGGTCAGGCCCTTGCCCGAGATGCCGCCGATCTTGCTGAAATCAGCCAGCTCTTCGTATTCCACGCCGTAGCCCACCGTGCCGGAGGCCCCGATGATGGGGCTGTTCATGGTAAAGCCCAGCAGGTTCGTTTTCAAGTCTGCCATCAGAACACCTCCGCTGCATCAAACACAGGGCCATTCTTGCACACGCTCTTGCCCTCGCCGCTCCTGGTCTCGCAGGTGCAGCCGAGGCAGGCACCGATGCCGCAGGCCATCTTCTTTTCCAGACTGACGAAGCAGGGAGTCCCCTTCTCCGCACAGAGGCGGGCGGCATTCCGCATCATGACCGTGGGGCCGCACACCAGCACCACATCGTAATCCGCCGGGTCATACAGCTGGGTGACGAAACCGTGGAAACCCACTGCGCCGGTGTCGGTGGACACCTTGACGATGCCCGCGATGGAGCGGTACTCTTCCATGCAGTAGGGCTTATCGCGGAAGCCGAAGAAGACGTCCGGCTTGACGCCGCCAGCCGCCAGCTCCCGGGTGAGCTGGTACATGGGGGCAGTGCCGATGCCGCCGCCCACGACGGCGATCTTCTGATACTTGCTCAGGATGTCGGCCACATCGAAGCCGTTGCCCATAGGACCGGTGAGCTGGAAGCTGTCCCCCTTTTTCAGGGTCGTCAGCTTGCGGGTCCCCTCGCCCACGACGGCGTACAGGAACTCAACGGTCTGGGTCTCGGCATCCCACTTGTGGACGCTGATGGGCCGGGACAGGAAGGGAGCTTCATCTGCGCCCCAGGCACGCAGGGTGAAGAACTGCCCCGCGTGGGGGGTATGCTCGCGGTCCGGCCAGAGGGCGGTCAGCAGGCGGATGTCGTCCGCGATGACCTCATGGCACAGGACAGTGGCCTCACAGCAGGCTGCACGCATGGGCAATGGCCTCCTTCATGTTCACACACTCGTTGTAAGCGGCCTCGTCGAAGGCTGCGCCCGGCTGCTTCTTGTAGGCCAGCAGGATGCCGCGGCTGGAGTTGACCACGCCGCCGTTGCCCTTCGACAGATACTGGGCGATGTCCTCGGCCTTGCCGCCCTGTGCGCCGTAGCCGGGGATGAGGAAGAAGCTGTCCTGATACTTTGCACGGATCTCGGTAGCCTCTTCGATGTGGGTTCCGCCGATGACCAGACCGATGGAAGAGTAGCCGTGCTCACCCATGTAGTCCTTGCCGAGGGCGTTCAGCTTGTCGCCCACGAGGTCGTAGACGTGGCGGCCATCGGCCAGCTTCTCATACTCGAAATCCTTTGCGCCGCCGTTGGAGGTGCGGCAGAGGACGAACATCCCCTTGCCCTGCTTCTCTGCGTAGGGCAGATAGGGGCTGATGGAGTCCAGACCCATGTAGGGAGCCAGCGTGACAAAGTCGGCCTCAAAGTCGCCGGTGAAGTGGCCCATGGCGTACATCTCAGCGGTCTTGGCGATGTCGCCGCGCTTGATGTCGGCGATGACCGGCACACCGGCCTCGCGGACAGCCTTCAGGGTGTCGGCATAGGCCTTCAGACCCTCGAGGCCCAGGGACTCGTAGTAAGCGATCTGCACCTTGTAGCAGCCCGCGACGGCCTTGGTGGCGTCGATGAGCTTCTTGTTGAAGCGGACGATGTTCTCGCCCTTGGAGAGGGTGCTGTCCACGAAATCTGCGGGCAGGTAGCTGAAATCGGTGTCCAGACCCACGCAGACCGGGCCGCGTGCTTCGACTGCTTCGTAAAGCTTATCCATGTTCGTCATTTGGGGTTCCTCCTGTTTGTCTCTCTTTTATATAAATGTATTTGCAGCTTATTCTTCTGCCTGATAGGTCAGTTCGCCGCCCTTGACCGTGGCGCAGACCCTGCCGTAGAGCTGCGCACCGTCGAAGGGGCAGTTGTGGGACTTGGAGTGGAGCTTGTTTTTGTCCACGGTATAGGGGGTGTCGAGGTCTACCAGCACAAAGTCGGCGTCATAGCCCGGCTCCAGCTGACCCTTGGCAAGGCCCAGAATTTCCGCCGGGCGGGTGCTCATCAGGTGGCTCAGCAGCTCGAGGGGAAGTCCCTCTTCCTTGCAGAGCTTGGTATAGCAGACGCCGAAAGCCGTCTCACTGCCCACCATACCGGCCATGCCCTTGAGCTTGTCTTCCTCGGAGTGGGGCGCGTGGTCTGTGGCGATGGCGTCCACCACACCGCTGCGGATGGCGTCGATGAGGGCCTGCACATCGTCGGCGGTGCGGATGGGCGGGTTGACGCGGTAGTCGCAGGTGTCATTGGTGAACCAGAGATGGTGGGGCGTCACCTCGCAGGTGACGGGTGCGCCCCGCAGCTTTGCCATCTGGATGGCCTCGATGGCTCCCCGGGTGGAGACGTGGCACATGTGCAGGCGGGTCTGGTAATACTCGCTCAGCCAGCAGTTCCGCACCGTCTCGATGTCCTCGGCCAGCCGATAGTCCCAGGGGCTGATCTCCATATCCTCGGCGTGGCTCATCACGGTGATGTCCCGCTGGGTGCAGATGGCGAACGCCCGGGCCATGGTGGCGTTATCCTGCACACCGTGGCCGTCCTCGGTGATGAACTTGACCGAAGCGGGCAGGGTCTTGAGGTGGTCGATGGTCTTGCCGTCGAAATCCTCGGTGATGGAGACGGTCTGGTTCACGTCGCACAGGCCCACCTCAGCGGCCTTCTGTTCCACCATCGCGGCCTGTGCTGCCGAAGAGCAGACAGGCTTTGTGTTGGGCATCAGGTTCACGAAGGTGTAGCCGCCCGCGGCTGCGGCGCGGCTTCCCGTTTCAATGTCCTCTTTGTACTCGAAGCCCGGCGTGCGCCAGTGGCAGTGCAGGTCCACGAAAGCGGGCAGCACGGTCAGTCCTCCGGCGTCCAGCACCGTTTCGTTTTCTCCGGCCAGTGCGGCCAGGTCCTGACCGACGGCGGCGATCTTTCCGTCCTTTACATACAGCTCCACAGGCCGGCCCTCGGCGTTGACAGCGTTGATGAGCAGCATAAGATTACCTCCCTGTCTGTGTTCGTCTGGTTTCATCGTCCGGGTGTGTCTGCCCTCAGAAGGGCAAAAAAAAACTTTTCCCAGCAAAGGGAAAAGTCAACACATCAAAAAAGGAAACACTGGAGCCACAGCAAAAACGGCTGCAAACTGATTTTTCAGTTTTGCGCGCATCATCTTGGCCTTCATGCTCCCGTCTCCTTTTCTATCCGTTCTTTTTCGATATATTTTATCATAGAAGCGCAAAATGTGTCAATGCTTTCGGTCTCATTTCCATGTGAGAAGGTTTGCATCCGTAAGCCTCGAATTTTAGCTACTCTACCGAAAAGTCCCTCTTCTCCCCCCGCCGCCAGCGCCCTCGTGCAAAAAAATCCTCATTTTTGTTCTTATATCCTACCATTTCACTGTACATTAAAGTTCAGATGTGCTATTATAATGTCTATCAGAGAGGGGGCCGCCATTGCGGGCGGCAAAATGGAGGTTTTCTATTATGGGTCTTTTAGAGGACGCGCGGAACATCCAGCGCAAGGACCCTGCGGCACGCACGGTGCTGGAGGTCATCCTGCTTTACCCGGGCTTTCACATTCTGGTCTATCACCGCATTGCCCACTGGCTGTTCGAGCACAAGCACTTTTTCCTCGCCCGCTGGGTCAGCCAGCGGGGCCGGCATAAAACCGGCATCGAGATCCACCCCGGCGCGAAGATCGGCAAGTGCCTGTTCATCGACCACGGCATGGGCATCGTCTTCGGCGAGACGGCGGAGATCGGCGACAACTGCACCATCTACCACGGCGTGACCCTCGGCGGCACCGGCAAGGACACCGGCAAGCGCCACCCCACCCTGGGCAGCAATGTCCTGATCGGCGCTGGCACCAAGGTGCTGGGTCCGGTGTATATCGGCGACAACGCCCGCATCGGCGCGGGCAGCGTGGTGCTCAAGAACCTGCCCGCCAACTGCACCGCCGTCGGCGTCCCTGCCGAAGTGGTGCGCATCAACAACAAGGCCATCAACCCTGCCGACGACCTCGACCAGCAGGACCTGCCGGACATCATGGCCCAGCGTCTCATCGACCTCGACCGCCGTATCGGCCAGCTGGAAAAGGCCGCACAGGGCGATATTCCCCCCACGGCCCAGCAGGTGGCCGCACGGCAGCGCCGGCGGTAAGCTGCCCCCGCCCATAGCCCCATCGCAAAGACCCCGGCACCTTTTTCTGAGCCTGACGCTCCAAGGGTGCCGGGGTCCTGTTTTTTGTTATGGTTCAGGCCGCTGCCTGCCCTTCCCCTGCAGGGGCACAGGTCAGGGAGTTTCCGGGTTGGTCACATCTCCGGGTTGGACGCATCATAGACCACCAGTGCAAACCGCTCGCCATCGATTTCCCGGAAGGCAATGCCCACCTTCATGTCAGCTTTCAAAACGACAAAATAGCTGGCAAAATATTCGATGTTGCTGGCGGAACCGTTGTAAGCCCCGTAATCGTAGACTTTATTGGCACGCCGGTACAGAAGGAAATCATCGTTCCTCGAATCACCCTCCCATCCGACCGTGAATTCAGTGGGGGCAATGCAAAAAAAGGCTCCGTCTTCGCTGTAGTTAGCGCGGTAATCCCTGACTGGCTGGTCCTTGCCGGTAACATTCTTCAGGATGTCCTTGACCTCGTTTCCCGTCAGCTTATAACCAACGCCATAGCGATAACTTCCCTTCTCTTTTTTAGAAAACGCCTCCAGCAGCTTGGCCGCCGCATTGGCCAGGGTGGGGTCGTTTTTCACCGGGCTCAGGCCCACATCTGCCGCTGCCCGGGCCTTGTTGATGTGCTTCAGGATGTTCTGCTCGGTGACCGCAGTGCCCACATTGCCGCCCCGGCCGCCGCAGCCCGCCAGCAGGGTCATGGCCAGCACTGCTGCCAGCAGCAGAGACGCCAGCTTTTTGAACTGTTTCATGATTTTGATCTCCTTCTTATTGATGGTGCAGAGAGCACAACGCCCTCTCTTCCCATTCATTATACCCCCCCCC
>OHAH01001410.1_pt1 | contig 15422 bp, 16 predicted proteins | sample 1577071 | NCBI WGS metagenome assembly OHAH01 (sample SAMEA3541520, study PRJEB24748) | human gut metagenome | biome: human gut; feature: human-associated habitat; material: faeces | place: China | collected 2012 | reverse complement strand
TCACCTACCACCTCCCCCTACGGGGACTCCTCCTTCCCGAAGGAGGAGAATGGAGGATACTATCGACTATAAGCTAGCAAATCATTATTTTACTAATTCACCTTACCAACAAATTTGAAGAAGAACCTTTAAGAAGGAGATTATCTCTCCTTCTTGTAATTTTCCAATCCAGTTTGCAGAAACTCGATATACTTGGGAATATCTTCATCATAAGCATACGACTTGTTCAACGGTTTTCCCTGATTATCCAGCAATACGTAGAAAGGCTGTGCATTGGCACCGAACTTCACACGTTGCAGATAACTCCATTTGTCACCGACAGTACGCAAGGTACGTTCTGTTCCGTTCTCGACAATCTTCACAGGTTCGGTCAGCGGAGTTTTATTATCTACATAGAGAGTTATCAATACATAATCGTTATTAATTAAGTCGCTCACCTTCGGGTCAGTCCAAACAGCAGCCTCCATTTTACGACAATTGACACAACCGTATCCGGTAAAGTCGAGCATTACAGGCTTACCATTCAAACGTGCATACTCCATTCCTAAATCATAATCGTCAAATTTGGCATGTACTTCATTCTTATACAAATTGAAATCCTGCGTCTGCATAGGCGGAGCAAACGCACTGACAGCTTTCAACGGTGCTCCCCATAGACCAGGAACCATATATACCGCAAATGCCAAAGAAACAAGTGCCATGAAGAAGCGGGTAACACCTACCTTATTATCATCATCATCATGCGGGAACTTGATCTTACCCAACAGATAAAATCCAAGTAAAGCAAAAATAACAATCCATAAAGCAAGGAAAGTTTCACGATCAAGCAGTCTCCAGCCATAAGCCAAATCGGCAACCGATAAGAATTTAAGTGCAAATGCAAGTTCAAGGAAGCCCAGTGTTACCTTGATCACATTCATCCAACCTCCCGATTTCGGCATAGATTTCAGCCACGATGGAAATAAAGCGAAAAGAGTAAACGGCAACGCCAAAGCAATGGCGAATCCCAGCATTCCAATTGCCGGAGCTACTATACTTCCCGTTGTGGAAACCTGTACCAACAAAAATCCGATAATCGGACCTGTACAAGAGAAAGACACCAACGAAAGTGTAAATGCCATTAGGAAAATACTCAGTAATCCCGTAGTCGATTCCGCTTTACTATCTACCGCATTACTCCACTTCGAAGGCAATGTAATCTCAAATGCTCCGAAGAACGAAGCGGCAAACACTACCAACATCAGGAAGAAGAGAATATTGAAAATTGCATTAGTAGATAAGGCATTCAAGGCACTGGCACCGAAGATCAATGTTATAGCCAAGCCTAATGCCACATAAATCACAACAATAGACGCACCATAAGTCCACGCATCACGAATCCCTTTCTTCTTGTCCTTACTACGTTTCAGGAAGAAGCTGACCGTCATAGGAATAATCGGCCATACACACGGAGTAAACAAAGCTAATAGTCCGCCTAAGAAACCTGTCACAAAAATATAAATCCAGGACATATCTCCCTGCGTATGTTCTTCACCTAACGCTTGCAGTTCACTAATGACCGGTTTCCAGAGCTCACCGGATGCAACGGCAGGTTGAATCCCCGTAGATGCATCTGTTGTAGTGGCAGGAACCAGTTCCATCATAGCTACAGTATCCTTAGAAACAACAGGAGCCGCCTCTTCTTTTTTCTCAACTTCCTTTTTTTCCGGTTGTTCCGCTTTAGCTGCAGCAGCATTAGCTGTCTTCGCTACTCCGGAAAACTTAAACGGCACTTCAGTAGGAGGAAGACAACTTTCATCGTCACAAGCTCCATACTCCAGATAACCTTCTATTTCATAAGCTCCACCTGTGAGCTTCACCTTCTGAATGAATTTAGCCGTATTCTCAAAATAACGCACCTTCATTTCAAACAACTTGTCGAAAGTGGCGACCTCTTTGCCAACCGGTTTCAGTTTTCCCAGTAGCTCTATGCCAGACGTTTTATCAACATTAAACGTTGCAGAAATAGGTCCGCCATCTCCAAGTTCGGTAGAATACACATGCCACCCTTTATCAATGGCAGCGGTAAATACAATCTCCGCTTCCGTGTCAGAAAGAGTATTGAACTCAGTCTTGAACTTTACCGGATCTTTGATCTGCGCTTGCAAAACACATACAACAAAGCTTAAAAGCAGTGAAGAAATTAACTTTTTCATTTTCAATAATTAGGGGATTATAATTCATAATCTACACACGCACGGCTTTCCTTTGTCTCAGCCAAAATCCTTCCGGCTGCCACATGGTCGGGATGCGTCGCATAGTACTTCACATCTTCCAGCGTATCAAATTCACTATACAGCGCTATGTTCCACGTTTCTCCGGGATTCATATTCAATCCGACTTCGACCTTACGGATCACCGGAATTTTAGCCGGAAGCGCTTCTATTGCCTCCTTAAATTTATTCATGACTACAAGTTTCTCCTCTGCTGAAACTTCGTCTTTTAACTTAAATAATACAATGTGTTTTACCATTACGTTGTTATTTTAATGAATTGTTTCTATATTTGCCTGGTCAATGCACTGCATAAACAATGCAAATTTACTCTATTTGGTTTAAATATACACTTAAAGAGATGTTAATTATAGGAATAGCAGGCGGAACAGGCTCCGGAAAAACCACCGTCGTACGAAAAATTGTAGAAAGCCTTCCTGCAGGGGAGGTAGTATTGTTACCTCAGGATTCATACTACAAAGACAGTAGTCACGTCCCGGTGGAAGAACGCCAGAACATTAACTTCGATCATCCGGATGCCTTTGAGTGGAGTTTGCTCTCCAAACATGTCATGATGCTGAAAGAAGGAAAAAGCATCGAACAACCAACCTATTCCTATCTGACTTGTACCCGCCAGCCCGAAACAATTCATATTGAACCTCGCGAAGTAGTTATCATTGAAGGGATTCTTGCTTTATGCGATAAGAAACTACGCAACATAATGGATCTCAAAATATTTGTAGATGCCGACCCGGATGAACGCCTGATACGTGTTATTCAAAGAGACGTTATCGAACGGGGACGTACAGCAGAAGCTGTAATGGAACGTTACACACGCGTTCTCAAGCCCATGCACCTGCAATTTATCGAACCTTGCAAGCGCTATGCCGATCTTATCGTACCCGAAGGCGGAAGCAATAAAGTAGCCATTGATATACTGACAATGTACATCAAGAAGCACTTAAGGGGTTGAGAATGGTAAGTTGAAAATGAAAAGTAAAACGTCAAATATGAACGCCAAAAACCTGATTATCCCTCTACTCCTTGTGTTGTTCTGCTGCATGTTAGGTTGCCGAAATAAACAACATAACAAGGTGAATGAAAATGTACGCGATCTTTCGCAGATAAAAGATAGCGGAGAATTGGTTGTATTGACGCTTTACAGTTCAACTTCATATTTCAACTATCGTGGACAGGAAATGGGTTTTCAATATGAACTTAGTGAGCAATTCGCCAAAAGTATGGGATTGAAGCTCAGGATTGAAGTTGCCAACAGTGTGGATGAATTAATCCGCAAGTTATTGGCTGGCGAAGGAGATATGATTGCCTACAACCTGCCTATCACAAAAGAATGGAAAGACAGTATCCTCTATTGCGGGGAAGATATCATTACTCATCAAGTGATTGTGCAACAGGGAAAAAGCAAGTCTCTGAAAGATGTAACCGAGCTGGTAGGAAAAGACATATATGTTAAACCGGGGAAATATTACGACCGGCTTGTCAATCTGAATAATGAACTGGGAGGAGGTATTCATATCCACAAAGTTACCAGTGACAGTATTACTGTGGAAGACCTGATCACGCAAGTAGCACAAGGTAAAATTCCCTATACGGTAGCCGACAATGACTTAGCGAAACTGAACAAGACCTACTATCCTAATCTGAATATCGATTTGTCCGTCAGTTTCGACCAACGTTCTTCATGGGCTGTACGAAAAGACAGTCCCGAACTGGCAGCCGCAGCTACAAAATGGCATCAGGAGAACATGACTTCTCCGGCTTATACAGCAAGTATGAAACGTTATTTTGAAAACAGTAAAATGATGCCCCACTCTCCTATCCTTTCCTTAAAAGAAGGAAAAATATCCCATTATGACGATTTGTTCAGAAAATACTCCAAAGAAATCGGCTGGGATTGGCGTATGCTTGCATCATTAGCTTATACGGAATCCAATTTTGACACAACAGCTGTTTCATGGGCAGGAGCCAAAGGCTTAATGCAACTAATGCCTGCCACCGCCCGGGCTATGGGAGTACCTCCGGGAAAGGAACAGAATCCGGAAGAAAGCGTAAAGGCAGCTATCAAGTATATTGCCGCTACCGACCGCAGTTTCAGTATGATTCCCGATAAAGAAGAACGCCTCAATTTTATCCTCGCTTCTTACAATGCCGGTTTAGGACATATCTATGACGCCATGGCATTGGCAGAGAAATACGGAAAGAACAAACTGGTGTGGAAAGATAATGTAGAAAATTTCATCCTGCTTAAAAGCAATGAAGAATACTTCACTGATCCTGTCTGTAAAAACGGGTATTTCCGTGGTATAGAAACTTATAACTTCGTTCGTGACATTGTGTCACGGTACGAATCTTATAAGAAGAAAATTAAAGCCTAATACTTTTTGTAAGTCAACAGACTGATTCCGACAATAGCCAGGACTGATAAAGGTAATGCAAACAATATCGGGTCAATCACCGGGAACGGATATGTTTCTATCAGTACATCCCGTCCGAACAACGCCTTGCAGATACCCAATGCAGCCGATTCTTTCTGATGTAGAAATACCAGAGCAAAAAGACTTCCAAGAGTTCCTACCCAAAGACTCGCTATTACCCCTTGTTTCGTCGCCCGCTTCCAATAGAGCGCACAGAAATAGGCAGGGAGGAAAGCTGCCGCACAGATTCCCATAAAAATAGAAGTTCCACGGGCAATAATATCATGGGGCAACATATAGCAAATAATATAGCTGACCAAGATAGAGAATAACACTCCCAAACGAATCACATTCGTGAGTTTGCCACGGGAGCGAGGCTTATACGTACCATAAATATCCGAGCCGACCGACGCACCCATTGTATGAAACTGTGAACTCAACGTCGACATACTTGCCGAAAGGATGCACAGCATAAATAGTGCGGCAAACCAATCGGGCATTGCCTTATTAATAAAATATGGAATAATCTTATCAATATCCTGTACGACTTCCGTAGCAATCGCCCCTTCTGTTTTCAGAAAGAAAAGATTACTCAATGCTCCGGCATGATAAATAGCACCTACGGTTATAATCAAAAAGAAACAACCGATAAACACACCACGGTTCAACTGCTTGCTACTTTCCACCGTCATGAAACGGACTACTAGCTGCGGTTGCGCCAGACATCCGATTCCAACACCCAGAATAAGAGAAGTAACCAACGAATACCATTGTGGAGAACCCGTGACAGGCATCGCAGTCCACCCCTGATGTCCCAATGCCTTAAACTTTTCCGGAACCAGAGGAGCAATAGCAGTCAGTTCCTTATTAGCCTCCGTAAAGTTCATATCAAGCACCTGATACAAAGAGAAAAGCAGGAACAACATACAAGCAAACATAATGACTGCCTGCAAAGCGTCCGTATACATCACTCCCTTCATTCCTCCGGCAATCACATAAGCGGCAATCACCAGCGTGAAGATCAATAAAGAGATATTGAAGTCAATCTGAAAGATCTGTTCGATAAATACGGCTCCGCCCTTCATCACAACTGCGGCATAAAGCGGCATCCCTATAAAAATCACAGCAGCAATAAAGACTTGGATATTACGTGAGCGAAAATGACGTCCTAACAATTGCGGGAAAGTACTGACATTCAGTTTAGCCCCCATACGCCGGGTGCGCAAACCAAAAAAGATAAAAGCAATAACAACCCCGATAAACATATTGAGGAAACAGAGCCACTGGATACCCATACCAAAAGCGGCAGCCACTCCCCCGAAGCCCACAATAGCAGATGCGGAAATAAACGTGGCACCATAAGAAAGTGCCATAACGATAGGATTCATCTGACGCCCGCCTACCAGATAGTCACTGGTACTCGTTGTCTTTTTATACCCTAAAAAACCAAGATAAGCAAGTGATAGCAGATAGCCTATCACAATCAAACTGAGTGTAAATGTATTCATCGTGTTTCGTCTTTTTCGTCGTCCTTATTCCAGTATTTCAGCCCGAACCAGGCAGCAAAAATCACACATACTACCGAAAGCAGGTAAGGCAGAATTATAAAAGGGTCGTCTATTCCAAACATTTGCGTATCAGATTTTAATTAATTCAGACGCAAATGTAAGGAAATTATTGAAAAGACAAAACTTTTGTTTACTAATACTGATTATAATGTATCTTTTTCTCGTCAAATTTCTGTTTCGGATTCTCTTTGGTAGCGGGATAACCGAACGGAATGACACAAAGCGGAAGGATATTCTCAGGCAGACCGGTATATTTACGCACCACCTGCATACGGTCTTCATAAGGATAAGCGGCTGTCCACACAGCACCAAGTCCCAGACTTTCGGCAGCCAAAAGGATGTTTTGGGCAGCAGCAGAGCAGTCCAGATACCAATAGGAAGATTTCACGGAATCACCGCAAACAATAATTGCATTACGAGCCTGCGTCAACATCTTGGCATACGGAAGTGCGGCAGCCATTGAATCCAGTTTGGCACGGTCGGACACAACGACAAATTCCCACGGACGGACGTCTTTACCCGAAGGGGCAGCCATTCCGGCACGAAGCAACAAATCAATCTTCTCTTTCTCCACTCCCTTATTCAGATAAGTGCGTACGCTTTTACGCTCAAAGATATTATCCAATGCAGCATTTCCGGTTCCGGACGTTCCTTTTTCTTCTTTTGCAGAAGAACATGAACTCATTGCAACTATTGCCATGAAGAGGCATAAGAAAGAGAAAATCTTTTTCATTGTGACACTGTTTTAAAATAGGTTTAACTTATTTTTCTGTGCTTCTTCCAGTGAAACGGTTTCACGGCGCAGTAATCCGCTCTTTTCACGAAGTGCCTCATATTCCGCCTCCAGTTCATTTACCAATTCAGCCTTTAATTGCGGATTCAATAAACGGGAAGCGACACTTGCATTCTGGGAAGCATCTTTAAGGTGCACCACCGGAGCGTGATAGACCGGAGCAATTTTCAGCGCCGTGTGCATCTTAGACGTAGTAGCTCCACCAATCAGAAGAGGTATATCCAGTCCGGCTTTCTCCAGTTCGATAGCTACATGGGCCATTTCCTCCAGAGACGGAGTAATCAGGCCACTAAGACCTATCATGTCTACTTTTTCCTCAATAGCGCGCTGAACGATAGTCTCTGCGGGAACCATTACTCCCAAGTCGACAATCTCATAGCCATTGCAAGCCATTACCACGGCAACAATATTCTTACCGATATCGTGTACATCACCTTTCACTGTGGCAAGCAATACCTTTCCGGCAGAAGTCGTTCCTTCTACTTTTTCCGACTCGATAATCGGTTGCAGAATAGCAACAGCCTTCTTCATTGTACGGGCAGTCTTCACCACTTGAGGCAGGAACATCTTTCCTGCACCGAAAAGCTCGCCTACATAATTCATTCCGTCCATCAACGGACCTTCAATCACATTGACTGCTTTATCATAGAGTGGCAATGCTTCTGCCAAGTCTTGTTCGAGATAATCTCCGATACCTTTCATCAAAGCATATTTCAGACGTTCCTGAACGGATTCATCCCTCCATGCATCATGCTTCACAGCCTGTTGTCCGGCAGCTTCGCCAGAAGTTGCCTTTAAAGCTTCCGCCAGTTCAATCAGGCGTTCGGCAGCGTCGGGGCGACGATTCAAGACAACATCCTCTATCTTTTCAAGAATATCTACCGGTATATCACTATAAAGTACAGAAGTTCCCGGATTCACAATCCCCATATCCATTCCTTGCTGTATGGCATGGTAAAGGAACACAGCGTGCATGGCTTCACGGATATAATTGTTACCACGGAAAGAGAAAGAAAGGTTACTTACTCCCCCGCTGACATGCGCTCCGGGAAGGTTTTTCTTAATCCAACCGGTAGCTTCGATGAAGTCCACCGCATAGTTGTTATGCTCTTCGATACCCGTAGCTACGGCAAGCACATTCGGATCGAAAATAATATCGTGAGGGTTAAAACCTATTTCATCAACCAAAAGACGATAAGCACGCTCGCAAACTTCTATTTTACGCGCAGCAGTGTCAGCCTGTCCTTTTTCATCAAAAGCCATTACTACGGCCGCAGCTCCATATTGCTTGATAATCCGGGCGTGTTCAAGGAATTTGTCTTCGCCTTCTTTCAGAGAAATAGAGTTAACGATCGATTTCCCCTGAAGGCATTTTAATCCGGCTTCGATAACTTCCCATTTAGAGGAATCGATCATCACAGGTACACGTGCAATCTCCGGCTCGGACATGATAAGATTGAGGAACGTTGTCATCTCTGCCTTAGCGTCCAGCAATCCATCATCCATATTGACGTCAATCACCAAAGCTCCGTCTTCTACCTGTTGACGGGCAATAGACAACGCTTCATCATATTTCTTTTCATTTATCAGACGAAGGAATTTACGCGAACCGGCCACATTACAGCGTTCTCCGACATTTACAAAGTTTATTTCCGGTTTCACTTCCAACAGCTCAAGGCCGGAAAGCCACATACAATCAGGTTTAGGAGCCGGTATATGCGGTCGGGCACCTTCTACCAGAGCCGGATATTCGGCAATATACGCATCCGTTGTTCCACAACAACCACCGATAATATTGATTAATCCTTCCTGGATATATTCTTTCACCTCATGGGCCATATCCGCAGGAGTTTGATCATACTTGCCGAGACTGTTCGGCAAACCCGCATTTGGATAAGCACTTATATAATAAGGTGCGCGGACAGCCAACTGTTCAAGGAAAGGCTTTAACTGTCGGGCCCCGAACGAGCAGTTCAAACCGACAGAAAAGATATTGGCGTGTTGCACAGAAGCAAGAAATGCATCCAGCGTCTGACCGGACAATGTTCTTCCGCCTACATCAGACACGGTAACAGATAACATGACCGGCACCTCAACACCTGTTACTTTCATTGCTTGTTCTGCAGCAAAAATAGCGGTCTTGGCATTCAACGTATCAAATATCGTCTCAATCAGAATGGCATCCACTCCACCTTCAAGCATAGCTTCCATTTGCTGTTGGTAAGCTGCCGCCAGTTCATCATAAGTCAAGGCACGATAAGCCGGGTTGTTCACATCCGGACTCATAGAGCAGGTCTTATTGGTAGGTCCAACGGAACCGGCTACAAAACGCGGTTTATCAGGATTCTTTGCAGTATATTCATCAGCCAGTTCACGCGCCAGTTTTACAGCTGCAAGATTTATTTCACGCACATATTCTTCCACGTGATAATCTGCCATAGAAACCGTAGTCGAACTGAATGTATTGGTTTCAATAATATCCGCACCTGCTTCCAGATACTTACGATGAATATCTTGAATTACATCGGGACGTGTCAGACACAATAAATCATTATTTCCTTTCAACTGTCCGGGAATATGCGCAAAACGCTCGCCACGAAAATCTTCTTCTGTGAGATTATATTGTTGGATCATTGTACCCATTGCCCCGTCCAAAATAAGAATGCGGTCGGATACAATCTGAGAAATTGTCTTTTTCATTACCCTATCATCATCTTTTAAACATACGAGCCATATCTCTACGGTCGTCTTTTTCTTTTATGGATTCCCGCTTATCATACTCCTTCTTACCTTTCGCCAAAGCAACGACCAGTTTCGCCAAACCTTTTTCGTTGATAAAAAGACGCACGGGCACAATTGTAAACCCGGGATTCTTCATTTCCCGTTGAAGTTTCTCCAGTTCTTTCCTACTAAGCAACAGCTTCCTGTCCCTGCGTGCCGTATGATTATTGTACGATCCGTAAAAGTACTCGGCGATATGCATATTCTTTACCCATAATTCGCCTTTCACAAAATAGCAAAACGTATCTACCAGACTCGCTTTTCCCAAACGAATGGATTTGATTTCCGTACCGGTCAATACGATACCTGCCGTATAGGTATCTATCAGTTCATAGTCGAACGTAGCACGTTTATTCTTAATATTTACAGGAGGTTGTTTCATTTTCACTTATTAATTAAGTATGGCCGTCAACTTATTAAACACAAATTGAATCACCGTCGGACATAGTATTAACAAAACGGACGATAAAAGGGTGTATTTCAACCGTTGTTTTTCTTCTACCTTCATCATTATAGGAGCACCTTCCCATACTACATAGACAATGTAGAACTGCAACAGCCAAGCAATAATTCTAAAATCAGGTAATAGTCCGGTGACAATCTGAAGCAGAAACGGTACAACAAGTGCATATCCTGCAAATTGTTGCACTAACGGCATATTAGCATGCATGCCAAACATCTTGGTTCCCATTTCATTTATGGCATAAGCTGCCAAAAAGTATCCTCCGAACAGGGCCACAGCTACGGCACAACAATTGGTCATAGCTATCTGAAAACTTTGCGGACCGCCCCAACCATTGGTCAATAGTGACCCGATAAAGACGGACAAGCCGCATAAACCAATCATAGGATAGACAAAAGCCATAAAAACTTTTCGCCTATCCTCTTCCATAGAAATTTCCTCCCAGGCCTTGGCCGGAGAGGAAATCAATTTCATTGCTATGTTAAATAGTTCCTTGTAGTTCAATGTTATTCTCTAAAAGTATAAGTCACAGGAGTTGTAGTTGTTGTCTTGGGGACATCATTATTGCTTGAATTCGCTTCTGATACAATCGTAATATTACTTGGATATCTTCCTTCATTTGCATTCTTATAAGCCTCTATAGCACTTCTTATATCAAAGACTCTATACGAAAAAGCTCTATAAGTTTCTTTAGCCTTTTCTTCTGTAGAAGTATGACGTAAAAACAGTTTTAAATCTGTTTTACCTTTAAGCTCGTTTTCATCACTATAATATACCATAAAAAAAGTATGACTGGCTATTTTCTCAAAAGCAAAATATTGAATAGGAACAAGCAAGTTATAGTTATCAATCATAGCCGGAGTCAAATCCGTAATACTTATGACACCTCTATCTGAAACATAAGAAGGATGCTCTCCTTCATCTTCTGCTTTTGTCGTACTATATACAGCATTACCCGAGATTTCTTCAGTAGATCCGATTGTTGCATTGATAGTGTTTGTTGTATAATCTATATCCACCTCTGTATCATAGCTACACGTTGCAACAATAAAATCACCTGTCATAAAGTTAGTTGTACCTTCAACCGTATTTTTTGATTTAAAAGTAAATCCATCCAATGAAGTGAAAGTTAACCCCAAAAAGCTATCTTTTACTTTACCTAGAACAGGAAGGTCATTTACCTGTGTATTATCATCCCCATTCATACAAGAAGTAACCGACATTCCCATTACTACAGCCATCAAAGCCACCAAGAAAAATTTCATTTGTTTCATAAACATATTTTTTAGATTTTGCAAAGATATAAATTCTAATTCACAATTGATAAATGCAGATACTTAAAAAATACTGCATCCCTTACTTTATTATTTTCGCAAAAAGTTCCAAATGTTCGTCTACATAGCTTGCAATCAAAGCCGTAACCTGTTCTTCCATTTCCAAATAAACCTCTTCCAGCTCATCAAAAGCCTCGTATTGCTCATACATAGCCATAAATTCGTCATCAGTCCGCTCCTTCTCCAAGTCCTTACGATTGGCATCAAATATTTTCTTGGCTTTATAGATCAATTTCGAGAATTCATCCGCCCCCCACAAACGCATCACCTTCGCAAACGGATTATCAAAAATATATCCTCCGTATCCATTCTGGATCAATTGACAGAATCCGCCAACCATAATTTCATCACGGAAAATCTGGTAAGCCAACAAAGAATGCTGCTCACCTGTCAGTAATGGCATCGTATCAGCAGTCAATTCGCCACCAATCACTTCCTTATATTTATCGGTAAACACTTGGATAAATTCATCCATTCCTTCGCCCGCAGCCTTTTGTAAAGCAGATTCTATAACTTCAATCATAATTCTTTCTTAATAAATTATGCAGCAAAGCTACGAATTTTATTCTACATCTCAATAACTCATACTACAAATAAGGATGCAAATCATTATCTTCTACACAAGGAAAAAATGCAATTTTCTCTTTCACCTATCACCGCAGAGCGTCAAAGTGGTTATTCATCGTGGTTTCACATACGGTGACAGGTTAATTGCAACCTATCACCAACCTATCAACCTATCACCGTCTTTCCCCTTGATTAATACCCTAAAGAAGCAAGTATACTTCTTCTATCCCCCTTTCATAGTTCATATTTAGCGCTGATATTGTTAGGTCACCACGGCCGTGGAGAGAAGTTACCACAGCTGTGGCAGGATATCTCCACGTCCATGACAAAATCTTACCACGGCCGTGGTGACCTAACAATACCGGTATCCTTTTCCTATTTTAGCTACTACTTTTGAGTACTTTCCCTATGGGATATACTATTATTCTCTATTTGTCCGGAGACTAATTCTATGGATGTAAGCGCATTCCCATATACACACCTATTAAATAAGGTATAAGCCAAATACACCAAACGACAATGCTGAAACGGTTAAAATGCTTTTTAGCTTTTGCCGAACCTTTCACATAAGTCCATATCGCCCACAAAGCATGCACAAACATTAAAAGAATGGCAATAGTCCCCGTCACCGTATGAATCTCATCATGCAGGTGAGTCAGTTCGGCGATATGTTCCATTAAACTGGTACCAACCGTATCAGCTATCAATCCGATCAAAAAGAAAGCTATATGCCAGAACTTCAGCTTCTTTTGGAGTCGCTCGCCCCAAACACCGATCGAATAAAAAACGAGTGCAGAGGAAATGACACAAATTGCCGCAATTAAATAATGTATATCTATTTGATCCAGTTCCATACTTTTTTGTTTTTCAATAACAACAAAGATATGAATAGATAGTTCTACAACCTTCAAACTTTCACAAATGCAATCCCGACTTTACAAACGACGGAGAAAGGCAAACCGATTTGTCTCTTTTTACAAAAAAGTAATAAAAGGCGATTTGCAGAAACAAATAAATCGACTACCTTTGTGGGCGATTTAGAGAATCGTGACTACGTATTTTTAATTATATCACTTAAAAAAAGAGCTAATTATGACTTATTCACACGAAGTGGAACACATGTGTGTTGTAAAGAAGGGTCCTAACCACGGACCGGCTCCCATACCCGAAGAAGGCAAATGGGTAAAATCAAAAGAAATCGTTGATATTTCAGGTTTGACACACGGTATCGGTTGGTGTGCTCCTCAACAGGGTGCTTGCAAACTGACACTGAACGTTAAAGAAGGCGTTATCCAGGAAGCTTTGGTGGAGACTATCGGATGTTCCGGTATGACTCACTCTGCTGCTATGGCTGCCGAAATTCTTCCGGGAAAAACGATCCTCGAAGCATTGAACACTGACCTTGTTTGCGACGCAATCAACACTGCTATGCGCGAACTCTTCCTGCAAATCGTTTACGGACGTACTCAGTCTGCTTTCTCTGAAGGTGGTTTGATCATCGGTGCAGGTCTGGAAGATTTAGGTAAAGGTCTGCGTAGCCAGGTAGGTACTCTTTATGGTACTTTGGCTAAGGGTCCCCGTTACCTTGAAATGGCTGAAGGTTACATCAAAAACATCTTCTTGGATAAGAATGACGAAATCTGTGGATACGAATTCGTTCACATGGGTAAGTTCATGGATGAAATCAAGAAGGGAACAGATGCAAACGAAGCATTGAAGAAAGTTACAGGTACTTACGGACGTGTAACAGCAGAACAGGGAGCAGTTAAACATATTGATCCACGTCACGAATAATATAAGGAGGAAAGAAACTATGATTAGAGAAGTAAAATTCGAAAGCCAAGACCGTCGTATCAAACAGATTATCGCTGCCTTGAACGCTAACGGCATCAAAGATATCGAAGAAGCTAACGCTATCTGTGAAGCTCATGGACTTGATCCTTATAAAACGTGTGAAGAAACTCAACCTATCTGTTTTGAAAATGCAAAATGGGCGTATGTGGTAGGTAGTGCAATCGCTATCAAGAAAGGTTGCACAAACGCTGCGCCCCGGTACGCGCCTGTGCCGCCAGCAGCGTCTCCACTGCGTCCGGCAGCAGGCCGCTGATCAAGCCCGAGTTCCCATGCCCAATAGACAACCACGTTGCGCGGGTTCAGGGGATACAGCCCCACGGGTTCGCCGGAACGCTCCCGGATGATGTGGGCGTAGCCGTTCCCCTGAAGCACCTTGTGGGCGACAAAGGTTTTCCAGAACGTGGTGGACGTCATGAATCGGTTGGGCCGCAGGCGCAGCACGTCCGCCAGCGGGTGCCCGTGGGCAAGCTGGCGCTGTTCCGTGCCTTCCCGCAGGTAGACCTTCACCGGAGCCGAAGCCACCGCGCCGCCGAGCAGTCGGACGCAGGCGAACACCGCCGAGAAGCGCATGGCGGACTCGGGCGTCACAACCTGCCCGGAAGCCACCGGCGCGCCCATGCCGAACAGTTCGGAGAAGTCGGAAAAAGAGGCCCCGCCGGATACGCTGGCATTCTGAGGCCGCCCGGTGCGGCGTGCGGTAAGGGGATTCCTTCTCATGCCCGCCATTACAGGTTCCCCCACAGGTCAACGAAGCCTTGTGTGATGACGGCTCCGGATCCTTCTTCCGGCACGGCCTGCGCCCGACCAAGCGCCATGATCGCGGCCACCGCGCCGTCGATCTTGTATTCGTAACGGTCTTTCCGGGGATAGATGTTGTCCTTGGCGTCCGTGAAACAGACCGTGTTCGACATGCACCACGTCAGGACGGGATTTCCGTCATGACGGATTTTCCCGGCATCCACCAACGCGATCAGCGTTTTGAAAGGATCGGAGAAGTTTTTCACCGTAGCGCCGAACTCCACCATCGTCAGGCCGGAATCCGCCAGATGCGTCACAAGCTGCGCCGCCTGATACGGGTCATAGGGGCACTCCCGCACCTCAAAACGCTTGGCCTGCTCAAGGATATGTTCCTCAATGGTGTCGTAATCGACCATCCCGCCGGGCGTGAGCGTGATCCAGCCTTCGGAAGCCCACCCCCGGTAGATGTCCGCATTCTGGGTGGATTCAAGCGCGTCTTCGGGCAGGAAAAAATCGGCAAACAGCGCATACGTCCCGCCGTCTTCCGGGAAGAGGTACACAACGGCGTTCAAATCGCCCTTGCTGGCGTCTTTTTTACATAATTTTCAATTTCAAAATTCTTATGGCACGAAAAATC
>OHAH01001400.1_pt1 | contig 15570 bp, 16 predicted proteins | sample 1577071 | NCBI WGS metagenome assembly OHAH01 (sample SAMEA3541520, study PRJEB24748) | human gut metagenome | biome: human gut; feature: human-associated habitat; material: faeces | place: China | collected 2012 | reverse complement strand
CCGAAAGGAGCAAGTATCTTTTATGAACCGCCAAAATCATTCTGAGCCGGAGAACAGGCTCACTCCGGAGGAGCAGCAGGAGTTTTTAGAGTTGCTGGCTCAGCTTTCCCCGGAGCAGCGTGAAGCACTGAAAGAAGTGCTCAAGTCATTTACCTAAAAATAATCCGGGGCAGCCCCCAAAAGCTGTCCCGGATTATTTTTTAGGCTACCAGCAGTTTTCCATCTCCCGCAGCTTGATGAACTTTCTGGATGGTTTCCTTTGTTTCCTTATCCAGAACTTTGTTCATCTCTCCCTCTTTGGCCTTATCCAACAGATCCTGCTTGGAAAGCATGGAAATCAGTTTAATTGCCAGACAAGTTTTTTGGAAGTTCAACTTTTCAGCCGCCGTAAATTCAACATACTGTGTTGTGCACTTAACAGTCTTTTCTGCTTGTTCTATCAGTTTCAGATATGTATCATAGAGCTGCTGCAATTCATCCTGTACACTCTCAGACAAGCGTGACAAACGTTTCAGTTCTACTTCTATATCTTTCATGGTGCCAATGGCTTTATTAGTTTCATATTCGATATCTTTTGCGTTTTCCAGCACCTTGCTGCCTTTCACATTAAAAAGAATCCCTTCTACCATGAGAAGCGGTGCAGCCGTCAGTCCAGTCAGCACCGCCTGACCTCCAGCCATACCAAGGCCACCCATACTGAGCGCACCGCCGCCTAATTGCGCCAACATTGCATTTGTTGCCGCCGCACCAGAAAGAGAGGTAATCGCAGTTCCAGTAGAAGCAAACAATGCCATACTTGCGGCACCGCTTTGTGCTGCAAAGCTGGCCAGCATACCTACTGCAAAACCCGTTGCTCCTGTTGCCATCACTTCCTTCGCACCGATGCCAAGTGTCCGAAGTTCGCTGATATCTTCCGGTGTCAGAGAAAGGTTGCCTTCCAGCACAATGTCACCATTTGATTTTGGCGGGAGCTTTACCTTGCTATACATTTCGCAAAAACGCGGATAGCCCTCGCCCCAGGCCTTGAGCTTCAATTTTCCCAGTTCTTCCAATTTAGTATTTGTACGAGCCTGGTTCTTTTCCAACTCTTTTTTGGCATTATCATAGTGATTCATCGCGTCATTCTTGATTTCAGAGGCTTTCATGCGTTTGTTCACGCCAGATGCGGCATTTGCAACGCCAACTGCACCTGTTGTTGCAATTGTTCCTACAGCCGCTGCGCCAGCATCAGTGAGTGCAACGGTAGCAATAGTACTTGCTACCCCGCCAATAACCGGTGCATCTGCTGCAACAAAGGCTGCTGCCCCAAGGCCTGCTCCTACTGCGCCCATTGCACCAGTTGCTGCTGCTCCTGCTGCAGTTGCTGCAGAAACAACTGCTCCACCTACAGCCGTAGATGCAGCTGCTGTACCTGCTGCGGCAACTGCTCCGCCCACAGCAGTTGCTGCGCCGGCAGCTAATGCGCCTGCACCTGCTGCAACAGTTCCCACGCCAGCAGCCACGGTTGCCGCTGCTCCGGCAGCAGCGGCTGCTCCAGCGGCTCCTACTGCGGCAGCTGCGGGCAATACAACGGGAGCCGCAACCACTGCCACTGCACCTGCGGCGACTGCTGCAAAAATTTTACCAAGTCCCATAATTGATTTTCTCCTTTTTATCAATCCTCAACCAGCATGTCACCCTGTTTTTTCCACTCAATTCCATCCTGTACCCATTTTTCAAGTGCATAGACACGTTCCGACTCTACGCCAAACTCTTTTGCCAGCTTCATAATTTCTTTTTGCTCACACTCGGAGTAATCATTATCGACCATACAGAGCTGCAACGCCTCCCGCAAAAAGCAGAGAGCTTCTTGCCGAGATGCAAATGTCAGAGGGATTTCCTCTGTCTGCGTCATTACAGCTGGCAGGATTGCAATATCATTTTCCGGAATTCCAAGCCCCCGTGCCGCATCAATAAAAAATGTCTGCTCTTTCGGGCTGATTTCACCATCCGCTTTGGAAATCCGAATCAGCCCCTTGACAAAGTTCATTTTTGCATTGCCCGTCGTAAAAAGCTGTTCATAATACATTTTTCTTGCCTCCTTAAAGTTCCAGAACGAAGGTATCATCCATCATCTTTTCCTCAAATTCTTCGCTGCTATGGAATTGCATCTCCACCCCCATTTCATCCAGCTTTTGATAAATTTTGCTCACGCCCGCCTGTGAATTTTCCAACAAGCAACTTATATTGTTAATCTGTACCAGCTCTTTTTTGTAAGCTTCGTAGTCGATTTGCCGAAGCATTTGCAGTTGCTGATCTAGTTCTTGATTGATTTTTTCAATGTAAATTGCCAAATCACCATAACTCAGATCAAAACGAATAATCAGCTCCGCAATGGACCGTTTTACAAATTTATACCAAGCGATCAGATTCAGATGCATAAAAAACACAAGCGCATTACCGCCAGATCGAATCCCTGCGTCCACTACATCTACAAGGCAAAGTGATCCATTTCCTATCAGGAGCATCATCCGCAGATCTGGATATTTCTGGGACGGGACGCACTCTACAAGCGGCTTTTTCTTGCCAAAGAAGCAACGAACCGACCAGATAAACCGGATACTCAAATCACACAGCACCACCGGGATTGACATTGTGAGGCCCCATCGTGCATCATAACCGCCTTGAAATGCTTTGGTCGCCAGAACCGCTAATGTATTTTTGTCCTTGCCAACCTGAAAGCTTCCAAAATCACATAAGCCAAACAATTCATAGAATGGGATTACAATGCCGCTTCCTCGGCTACCGTTCTCCTTTCCTCGACCGCCAGAGCTTCCCGCCACATCGGACATTAGATGACAAAACCAATTTACCGTTCCACAAAACAGCTTTGACAGAAAATCGTGTCCCTGCAGTTCTTGTGTATCTGTCTGTATTGTAATCAGTTGCCCGTTATCCAAAAATGTTGCTGTTCCTGTAAACTGGTTGAGAATCGAAAAAAACAGACCGATAATATCCGGTGCATGAGCCAATGACTTCATGTGATGGTTTTTGGGTGCCATCTTGAACAGTCCGTCCACCTCCGTGCTGTTCTTCTGGTCGTAATTTACTGAATAATGCCTTTCAAAAAAACCAATAGCACTGGAAATGCTTTTTTCTTTTCCCGCCCTTGGGTTCCATCCACAGATTTTTCCAAAGCCCATTACGGCCTTATCCACCTGAGCATCTGTCCAGCCACCAAGCTTGCTTTCTCCGGGCATTCCCACAAAAAAGCTGTCTACAAGACCAGCAACTACACCGCAACCTGTTGCAATCAAGTAATCATACTTATCACAGCTTTTTGCTCCTTGCTGTGCAATGATCTTTGCTTCTACTCGTTCAATTTCAGCTGTTGTTGCCATTGCGTTTTTCCTTTATTCTCTCTCAATCACCAATCGTCCCGGCGTATAGGATTTGATCTTATACGCCCGCAGTTGATCTGAAATTTTAAAAACAGAAAATAGTGATGGAAGAACCGCCATCACAGCAAAAGACATCAAAGGTGTTGTCAGTTCAAAAGAATACCGCTTCATCACAGTATCTGCATACGATGTTACAATCGTGATCTCCTGCGCCTTTTCTTTCAGCGCATTACGCAGCTCGGTTTCATTTGCTACCATCTTCATAAAACAGCCTCCTTAATATTGGCTTTTCAGCCTTTCAATTTCCTGCTTCATCTCCTGCACCAGCGTTTCCGGCGCAATCACCTTGACCCTGCTGCCCTGACTGAGCAGCCACATTTTAACACCTGTTCCAAAGACTTCAGCTTCAATGGAGCAAACACCCTCTTTTTCATCTACGACTTTCGCCATTGGGAACTTGTCCAGCACAGCCTCCACCGATGAGCCATAGTAGTTGAAGCTGATTTTCTGCGGCTCACCGCCGAACATGAACTGAGTGCGGTTCTTATACTCGCCCTCTTTGAAGCGGTCTTTATAGGGTACAGAGAACTTTTCACCTGTTTCCTTGATGGAATGTATCCTATCAAGCCGGTAAATGGTGGGATAAGGATCGTTCTTTTTGTGGAAAGCCTCTCTGGTGGAGTGATCTGTGATAACACCCATGAGATAGAAATAATACTCTGAGAACATCAATCCCACCGGCTCAACTATCCGTTTTACGATCTGACGCTCTTTCAGCTTCCGATACTCGATTTCCAGCACCGACTGATTTCGGATGGCCTGTGCCACCATCCACAGATTGTCCGGGTCAACGGCTGCATGAGCCGGGTCATGGTAGTGGAACAGCTCATTGCTGATGAACCACTCAATGTCGGCCTTTTCCCTCTGCGATACACAAAGGTTCAGGATAATTTGCAACTGCTTCTCGATCTGCTCTTTGGTAAAAGCTCGGCTTTCCAGCAGAATCTTGCACAGGGCCAGAACCTCACCTTTGGAAAGCTGCTCGATCTCCTGTGTGACCAGATGGTAGCCGTTTTCCTTTTTGTCGTATTCGATCTTCCGTACGATGCCTTCCTTGGCACACTGTTCCGAAAGAAAATCCCGGATACTGTCAATATCTCTCTGAATGGAGCGGACGTTCACATGGTACTGCTCTGCGGCCTGTTGCTTATTGATGAGCTTTCCGGAAAGGAAATCCTGATAAAGTTCCAAAACACGGGTCGTTTTTAAGGTGTCTGCTGTCATTAGCTTGTCCTCCTCTTTGGTTCAGCCCCATTATAACAACGAAGATGGACAGGGAGTGTCTACCATATCATTTTCTGGATCTTTTTACTACAAATTTTGTCGAATCGTTTTTCTTCTTGTATCATATCACCCAAATCAGACGGTAGTAATGCGATTTTTACTATTCAAAGTATACGACTTATACAATTATCGGTCAAGCCTTGGAACAATAAAATCGTAAGTAATCACTACGATTTTTACAAGGAGGTCAACCATGGAACGAGAGAAGCCTACATTTGACATTTTAGGGCGCATTGAACAGGAGCGACTTGCCCGTGGCTGGTCTGAGTATGCCCTTGCAGAAAACTCCGGGCTGACCCAATCCACCATCTCAACATGGCGGAGAAGAAATCTCCAACCCAATGTTGCTTCTATCGAGAAGATCTGCTCCGGCTTCGGCATCACGCTTTCTCAGTTCTTTCAGGAGGAGGACTCAGTTTATCTGACGAAGGAGCAAAAGGTGCTTCTTGATCTCTGGGCTAAGCTCTCTCCTGTTCAAAGAGAGGCAGTTACTAAAATGCTGTGTGCTTTCCTATATATAGAGGAAGAACCCTGAGTTTCAACTGCATATTGCCAGATAAAAGCGGCCAAGCCTCAAAAAGCTTGACCGCTTTATCCTTTTGAATAATAGGGTTTAGGTACAGGATTCCCGGATTTTTGCCAGATCACTGTTCAGCAGCGTTTCATGTTCCAGAAGTTCTTTCTGGACAGCAAGTAGGAAATCTCTGTTATCATATAGGATTTTGTAGGCTCTGCGGTATAACTCTTCCATCTTAGCTGCTTTTATAGCTTCGCTACTGAAAAGTCTTGTCTCTGACATTCTATTATTCGCCGCTTCGACCTCCGAGAAACCGGCACCTGCGAGGGATGTCATCCAAAGATCAAGCAGACGATTGGCATTCTGAATGTCACCACTTGCATTTACATCCATCACTCCATAAATTAAAGACACACCTGCTTTTCCTGCCAAAGTCTTCGTTATATCATTCAGAAGTTCTTCTTCGCTTTTCAAGTAAGTAGAACAACCATTCTCGAAGCCACCAATGCAGCTCTGATTCCCACGAATGGTAACGATGCCGATGCTGTCAGGATTCAGAATCTCTCCTACAACTGCGTGCGCTGCTTCATGTAATGCAATCTTCTGGCATTCGATTAAATCAAGGCTCTTGTCTGTTTTGGAGAGCTTATAAACCACCTGAAGCAAGGCATCTGTTACATCATCTTTGTAAATATGCTCGTGTCCTTGGTAGGTGCTATTCAGCGCAGCAAGGTTCATTACTGTTTCAAGGGTAGCACAGCTTACCTTGGGCATAGCTTTAACAATATCCGAGATAAGAACATCTTCTGCCAAATCCTTGTCTCGGAGATAATAGCTGACGATCTTCTCAGCAGTCTTTCCCGTTGGAGGGTCAAGATAGAGCGTATAGTCGAATCTTCCGGGTCTTAGCAGCGATGACGGCATATACTTTGTGTCATTCGTTGTGGCAATCACAAAAATATCTGTGTTCCTTGCATCGTCAATACAGGCTTGTAAGCAAGCCCATTCTGGAGCATAGGGAGAGTTGCTTTCTACGTAGAGGTTCAAATCCTCTAGGAGCAGTATACTAGGTGCGGCCTCTTTTGCGGCCAAGAAAGCAGCCCTCAATTCATCCAGAAAACTGTTCTCCTGACTGGTTTTCCGAAAGACATAAGACTTGCGACCTGATTCTTTTATAAAGACGGTTGCCAGCAAACTTTTACCAAGGCCGGGGTCGGATTCCATCAGAAGTCCTCTGGGGATAGAAGCTCCTTTGCTTTTATAGAGTTCTGGCCTTTTCAGGGCATCCAGTATTTGACGTAGAATGTTTTTAGTGGATTCATACCCAATAACTTTTTCATCGAACTTGTCCATTGTAGACTTCCTTTCGCCTTTGTATAATTATGTGTCTGCTCAAACCGAAGCTGAGATTACTTTACGTCCTCAAAGAAATTCTCTATTTTACTCGGATCAATTGGAACAGCCTCAAAAGTGCGGTCTTTGAATGTTTTATATTTTGGTATCTTACTCACAAAATATTGTTGGAAGCGAACGTTCAAAATTGCATTAATATTACTTGCCTCATATCCTCTGCTCATATGAAACAGTGTCAAATCCTGATATGAAAGCATATCAACAATAATATGAATATGGTAGTTTTTGGTATTCCCATGAACTGCATAAGCTGCAACATACCCTCTGTCTGCATAAAAAGATATTATATTTTCAGCTACAGATTTCAGCGATCTTAAATACAAGCATTCCTGCTGTGTAAAAGAAATCACTCTATGTTTTGCAAATGGTCCTTGATATTTATACTGTCTCTTATGGTTGAACTCCATAAATTCATGTACCGCCAATGGATTTGTCATATACTCTTGTGGAAATCCAAACGGTTTACAGCCGACAAGTCTATGTCCCTGAAATTCTGTTTTTTCCGAATCAAAAGCGTAACAGAGAAGACTACATAAATCTTGCTCTTTTGCATATTCAATATTTTCATCCTCATTTACGAATTTGATAATCGGCATATTTTTTCACTTCCTTTTTAATTTTATCATAGTCCTTGCTATCAATCCAACATCCTATTTTCCAAATACTATCAGCAAATTGTGCATCCATTACCTTTCTTTCCTGATATAAAACTTCTTTTAAGAGCTCTGATTTTGATTTTCCAGTTTCACTTTGAAGATTTTCTAATCTTACAAACTCATCTTCTGTTAACCGAATGCAAACTCTGTGTTCATCTTGAGCCAATTTTAATCATTCCTTTCTCTTATATATTTTTCAACTGTTTTCAAGAAATATAATGAGAATCACATAAAAGAAGAAATATTATAATGAATCAAGATATTCATTACAATACTATCATTCAATATACTTTAGCTATGGTTTTATTAATCACTAAATATCATTTTATGTTTTAGTTTTTCATCCTTACTGATTCTCATTACACAATAAATAAAAGGGGAGCTACGCTCCCCAACAAGAATGGCCAAATGTATGTACAAGCCACACATTTAACGCTTTCTCTTTGCGATAGAAATATCTAATCGCTTATCTTAATGTTAGTGCTGTTAATAAAGATTAAATTTCACCTTCTTTCCTCTCCACACATTATCAAGCATTAACACCAAGATTATTTTTATGTACACCTCATTATCAAGCATTATTTTCAAGCAACAGAAAACCCACATGGAGCAATCATTCCATGTGGGCTTTTTTCGTATTACCATCCAGCAGTTTTTATATGAGCTTCCTGCACAATATATTCTTGTACCGCTCTCTTTGGAATTTTCCATACTCTTCCAATTCGCATCGCTTTGATCTTCCCGGTCTTCAAGAGCTTATAGGTGGTGTTCATACCGCAGTTCAGCATATCAGCAACTTCTTCAGGGGTTATCAGGGTGTCATAGTAATCAAACATAACGGCCAATCCTCCTTTGATGGGTTACTATACTGTTGCCGAATGTCAAATCATACCAGATACAGAAAAAGGGCAACCACTTGCGTGATTGCCCTTGGACTATGCCTTATGTTCTTTCCTTCTATGCCGTTTTCGACAGTTTTGAAAAAATCCGCTTTGAAATTCTACTTTTGTCTGGAGTTTTGGCTCTTTTTAAGTTCAGTTTTTTCTGAAAGTGTCGAAACTGTCTCGGCACACATTGTCCCTTGTTTCTCATCCGACCTTACTCTCTACTTAGGTTTCATCTGAAACTTGGCTATTCGGAAACATTACGCTTTCAATGTATGCGTGTTCTTCAGCAGTATAACAGTCACTGCATTTACTATTTATCATATACATGTCTTCTGCCGTAAAAGCGACCCCAAGCGTTTCTAGGTCTTCGTAAATTTCTTTCATTATACTATGACATATAATGATCCTATACATTCGCTCATGCCCAGGGTCTTTCCCAGCTTGAATCAAAGGTTGCTCTTCATATATTTCTGTTGCAAGCTGGTCTATTGTATCAGTGGTAATGTCTTTCCATTCGCACTCTTCACCTTTTTTGTTTTTTCTTTTTATTTTTCTTGTCTTCAAATCATAACTTATTCCGTATCTTCTCTCTGCATATAGGTAAGACCTTCCGTCAATTTTAATCTTGCCGTTTGTTTCCTGCGCTCCCATTTCTTCATATCCGAGATCCAATCCAGTTCTTTTATAGTATGGTTCTATTGTTGTGTCTATCGTTACATTTTTGCTGTATCTATCTTTCAGCGAATATAGGTCAACTACAAAATCCAATAGTTCAACTCTGCTGGTTGCGTGATTTTTCTCTTCTTCAAATAAACAATCATAATTCCTTTTTTCGTCCAAAGCATCACACGTTTTTTGAAAAAATATCGTAAAATTTTTATTTATATAATCACAGATAAGATTATCGGCATGTGCCATTTTTTCTTTTGGCTGTTCTATCCAATAAATCCCTTCAACTATTAAAAGTGTTACAATTCGCATATATTCGCAGAACAGCACCATATTTTGGGGCGACTGCAATAATATTTTTTCCTCAAATTCTTGAGCATAAAAAACCGCTGGATTTTGTATTTTCGCCGAAATAGATTTTTTTGTATTGCAAACTTGTGCTTCATCATTCGTATCAATTTTATCAATACAACTTGCTATATCCAAAAACCTTTCTGTGCGAAATATAGATTCTCTCACATAATAAAATGCAACTCGATCACTTATAGAATCGCCCATCGATTCGTTCTTGCTGAGAGCACAGCAGCTTTTAATCAAGGTTTCATATTCATTATTTAATTGAGTTTTTAATTTTTCTTTGTATTGATTTTTCGCATTTTTCAAACTCCTCAGTTTTTTTCCAAATGTAGCAATTTCATCTAGTTTTATTTCATCTGGTTTTTTCTCCGTCATTCCTTCTTCAAAATAGATGCCAATATCTGCTACCAATATTTCAATGATCGGAATCATAAAATTTTTGATTTTCCGATTTTCCTTCGTCACCTCCGGCGCATATAAAATCGGCGGACAAAACATCGAATCATCATCGATCCATTTTGTTTTTCTTTTTCTATTTTTTTCGTATTCCTCTACATATTCATTTACAGTATTTTCGTCCAACACTCTTATGTTATCTTTTTTCAATAACTTAAGAATCACACTTGAAAAATCAATGTTCTTTGCAGATAAATACTTGATCGACACGGCAGCACATGCTAATGCATTGCTCATTATCATTTTTTCTGCTTCTTCTTGCGTTAGTTCGCCATCTCTCTGGTCAACTATCCGTTGTAGCCCGGTAAGCATCCATGCTTCTGTCAATGCATTTATTACAAGTATCCTTGCTTGGTCTTCAAGGTCGCATTTTTCGAAGTCAGAATACTCTTCCTGAAGTTTACCAACATATTTTTCTGTCTTAGCTTTATACCGATTTTCGATTTTTTCCTTATAGTCTGTTAGGTCGTCTACCGTTTCAAATAAAACGATTTTGCTCATCCAATCAGTCATCACACATCATCCGCCTTTTTGCCCATTGTTAAACTTTTTATTATACCACATTTGTTTTCGTTTTTCAACATTTTTTCTGTCCAAGATGTTTTATTTTTTACGATAGCTTTTTGATTCTAAAATTTTCTCGATTTTTGTATACTGTGCATCACAGTGACGGACACCTCTCACGGGTAACCGCCCACTGCATCGCACATTGAGAATTTCATAGTGGGTAGCATACGCCAATGAAACGGTCAGACTGCCCACAAAAAAACATATTTGCAAAAGGAGGTTTTTACCATGAGTAGCAAATTCATAGTCTCAAATCGAGTTCACGATCCACCCAGAGATTTTACTTCTGTACCTGCCTGTACCTATATCAACAGCAGTGGTCAGGAGTTCATTGACATGGAAACGCATCAAATGGATATAGATGCCAGAGATGCGGCCTACCGACAAGAAGTACACAATCGACTAGTTCGGCAACAGAGTGATCCTGCCCAAAAAGCTGAACTAAAAGCGTTCTTGGCCGAGTTTAATCACTTCGATAATTTTGGATTCGATGTAGATATTTACAAACGCCCTTGGATCATTAAGAAGCGGGTTCCGAATGACTCTCGACCGATTCGGCGGTCATTCACATCTTGCTATGATTTCAAGGCTATTGTTGTAAGGAAAATTGAGCGTGACAAAACAACCGAATGGATTTATGTATCGTTCCGTATTCCCAACAAACCGTCCGGAGCATTCTGGCTGGAGAAAGGCGATTTTAGTCCGAAGACATTGCTGAAGAAGTTCATGGCTGCGGGTGGCCAGATCCATTATACCGAGGACAGTAAACGGTGGGCAGATTTGTTGGCAGCTTTCATTAGTTCAATTTTAGACACTGAACACCCATACTTGCTGCCTCCTGTTGGATGGTATCAACTAGAGGATGGTCGCTGGCTCTATACGCCGCAGATGAAGGACACCTCGTTGTTGGACACCACTGACTTAGAAAAGCTGCCCTTGGCTTTGGTCAGGATTTTAGGGATCATCAAAACTAGAATCTCTGATAAATTTGAGGGCGTTCATCGTTTCTTTGCTCTTTTAGACCATGACGTTTCTACTTCAACAAGAATGACGGTTGACGACATACCAAAGCACTTCAATCAAATGCTCGATCAGCACGGCCCGGATGTCTTATTATCAGTCTACGGTGACAATCCAGGAATTGCCGCTACCGTTGGCGACTACCGTTCAACGACAAATTTTGCCACTCTGCTTACAAGGACTATGACAGAGCCTTGGTTTCCACTGTGCCTTATCGTATCTACGAACGGCATTACCGACTTGCAGCGGAAGTACTGTCTATTCTTGCCTCGTGAGGAAGATCATACAGCCGCGCTGCCTCTGGCCGAAATCTTTAGCAAGCTGTGTGCCCTTGTTGAGCACAACCCAGATGCCTTTGAGCGCATCGTTGAGCGGTCTTACATAACCGCTTTAGGTTCCTTGGATGAAGAGTGCGCCTTTCGGAATGAAATCGCACTTCTAAACGTTTCATCCGTTGTTCTTTGCTGGGCATTAAAGCTCCTTAAACAACCGGATTTAGCACAAACAGCACACGAGGTCTGTCAGGCATACATAAATAATTGTTTATCCGAGTGGGACAGCTCTCTGGATTGCAACGCCAAAGAGATTTTACGCAGGGTACTCTATTCCGCACAAGAAGCCGGGGGCATTCGTCTTCTTCGCTATGGAGAGGTCGATTCTAGCTATGATCCTGACCGGGATATCGTACAAAAAGGAGGTGACTTTCTGTTGAAAGGTTCCTTACTAAAAGATCTGATTTGCGAATATGCACAGGGCTATAGTGCATCTGCCATTATTTCGCATTTGCAAAGTGAGCATTTGCTCTCTGAGTTCAGCATTGCCAAAAAGATTCGTATTGACAACGGAACCTATGTAGATGCTCGACTTCTGACCTTGAAGCGCAGCTGCTTGACCGAATATGAAGATTCTGATTAAAACAGGAGGGACGGAACCATGAGGTTAAAAATAGGCTCTACTTACCAAAAGGCTGTTACAATCATCGAAAAACTCAAGGAGGGGAACGCTTCCATTTTTATCTGTGGAAAAAGTGGAACAGGCAAGACCACCCTTTCCTCCAATATCACAAGGAACCTGCTAGAGGCAGGTGTTCGGATCGTAGTCATAGATCACCGTCACGCCGTGTCCCTGCCAGCAGACTTAGAGCCTTATGTACATCGTCAGGATGTGTCTCAAAAGCCAATCAAGTTGCATTTGTTTGGAACATCAGCAAATCCAGCAGATGCCGCTGCATCTTTCGTTGATACGGTTGCATCCGTTATCAGGCTATCAGATGGGCAAAAGCCGTTACTGATATCCCTACTAGAAAAGTCTCTCCGTGATTCACCTGCCTCGGATGAAGCATTGGAACGATTACACCTAGAAGTCCAGAATTCCCGGTCACTCGCTGCACCCGGTTTGGAAAAAGCCTTGACTCCTTTATGGGGACAGAAGTTTTTCGAGAATGGCGATTTCGAGATTTTCTCCGGTATCACCTTGCTGGAATTAGGTTCGTTTCCGCCATCCACACAACACATCGTTGAAGAGGTAGTTTTTGCAGCACTGTTACGAGAAGCCACTCACGAGGATTTCCCACCCACTTTCCTGTACTTGGATGAATTGAGTAACTTTCCATTGCACCAAACAAGTGCACTGGGAAAAATTCTCAACGAGGGTCGCAAATACGGATTGTACTGCTTGCTGGTTGCTCAAAGCATCCGTAATTTCAAGGCTGAGCAACGGATTTTGCTTCAGCAGTGCAAGTACGCTATGTATTTCCAATCTGCGGATGATGAGATTCGTATGTGTGCTCGCTTGATTAGTTCGTCAGGTGGAACCAAGTTGACTTCCATGCTAAAGAGTCTTCAGGTTGGCGAGTTCCTAGTCTCCGGCCCGGTTTATGTAGGCGATTCTGACACACCGACCACCAAGCCGCTGGTCGTCCATAGTAAGCCGCCAGAGGATGTCGTTCCTGCCAGTGATGCACTAACGATTCCGATGCCTTCTGACACCGAGCCACTTCTCCCACCAGCACAGATTGATTTTCTTCCACCACTGGATGAACTTGACGGTTGCGATGATTGCGATGATGAAGATTCCACTCAAAACAATGAGTTTGAGCCAGTCACAGAGGATGTATGTCCTCCCCTGCTGAGCTTACCTCGTGAGCATCCTACCACGCCAGTGTCTCACAATGAGATGATCTCCGAGCCCCCAAAGCAAGATTTGCCCACAGCTGAGCAAATTATCGCATCTATCGCTTCATCGAACCAGTCTCGTTCTTGTTATAATTATTATAGTCCTGCATGGCCACAAACGCAACCCATTGATAGCTCCGGTGTGGAATTCGATTTTAGCCACGCAGATTTTAGCTCCCTTGTACGAAAAGACGACAAACGCTTCGTCTTCACTCCAAATATCAAGACATAAAAATTTTACGTCAATTCAAACAAGTATCATTACTATGAAGCGTTGAACGCTTCCAACTACAAATATTTTCAGGAGGAAACACCTATGAAAAACAACAACAGCGATTTTATCAGTCTGACCGCAGCCGTTCGCCGTGCCAAAAGTGAAGGACTGAATCTGAGCTATGCCGGCCTGAGGAGGTTTGTCGCCGAAGGATTCATTCCACACGTGCCCAATGGTAGCCATATTTTAGTATACTATCCAAACGTAGCCAATCTGATAAAGAACGGTGTGACTGCCGAACAAAGTCGAGCATATCAGCTTTCCCGTAGTCGAAGCTAATCCAACAGTCCGCCCTCGGTATCCTAGATGCCGAGGGCATTTTTTGAAGCAAATTTAGATCAATTGGAGGTTCAAATCTATGTTCTGTGAAAATTGCGGTCATCAAATCTCAGATACCGCTAAATTCTGCTCTGCCTGCGGTCATCCCGTTGGCACAGCACCATCCCCCGGTGCAGAAGCTCCACCTGCTGTTCCAGCCAAGCGAGAATCACCCCGGCTGAAAGCATCATCCGGTAATGGAAGCATCTCTAAAATGTCCGGGATACGCCGGAAGCCATGGCTGCTCCGAATGCCAATCCCAGACCCCCACACAGGTATTACGGTTACGAAAACAGTCGGCACTTACGTTACCCGTGAAGAAGCCGAAGCGGTTCGTGCTGAAATGATGAAACGCCCTGCCACACCATATCAGGATTCCACCTTAGCAAAAATTCACGAGATCTTTCTGGAATCTCGCGAGTACAAAGGCCGTTCTGATAAGGCCCGTGAACTGTATGATCTGGCATGGAAATACCTAAAACCACTTTGGTATTATAAAATTGCCGCCCTCTATGCGCAAGACTTCCAAAACATTCTTGATAAGATGGCCGATAACGGACTGTCTCAAAGTATGTTGGAAAAAGAGCGCACTCTTATCAGTAAGCTATATCGCACAGCCATTGGCTGGCGTGTCGTGGATGCCAACCTTGCATCTGTCCTGAAAGTTGAGGGGCGTAAATCGCCGGAACGCGAAATCTTCACGGACGAACAGGTGACGCTGATCCTGAACCAAAAGAACACTCCCACCGGACAGATGGTAATTGCTCTTCTGGCCTGTGGAGTGCGTATCTATGAGCTGCTGCACTTCAAACACGAAGATTTTCACCGCACGAAATCCGGTGCTTATCTGATCGGCGGCTGTAAGACTGAGGCCGGACGCAACCGTATCATTCCCATTCTTGACTTCGGAATCCCGATTTTTGAACATGCGTATGCCACCTCTGTGGAAAACGGCCCACTCTTTCCCAACGGAAAAGGTGGATTCTGGAACGAAAAGAACTGGCGTAATCGCAAATTCTATCCGTTCTTGGAGGAAATCGGCATCCAGCCAAATCCTTACGACGAAAACGGGAAACGTAAACCGGAGTTTGCTGGGAAGCTCGCCACTTATACGCCCTACACCACCCGGCATACATACGCTAGCCTTTGTGACCGTGCGGGTGTCAACAAGGATATCCTGAAACGTGCTGTTGGGCACACACCCAAATCCAAAACGCTGAATGAAGTCTATCTCCATCCGAAAGCCAACCAAATGATCGAAGCCTTTGACAAGGCCAATCAACTGGTCAAAGATGAAGTTTTGGCTCTGCCAGAAGAATAATCCCCACAAACCAGAAAAACCGTCAACGCATGAGAGAGCAATCTCTCGCGTTTGACGGTTTTCTTTTTTGTTTTGCTGCCGTCATTTTGCACAAAATTCGATGATAAAATTTTATACCCAAAAATCTGCAAAAATCGGCTTCCTGAGGTCATTTTGCCGTTCCTCTCCGAATTTTGCTACAGATCTGCTACAAACTTGCTACAAACGACTGAAAAGG
>OHAH01001399.1_pt1 | contig 15571 bp, 12 predicted proteins | sample 1577071 | NCBI WGS metagenome assembly OHAH01 (sample SAMEA3541520, study PRJEB24748) | human gut metagenome | biome: human gut; feature: human-associated habitat; material: faeces | place: China | collected 2012 | reverse complement strand
GGATTTTCTGCCAGAAGGATCACCAATCGATCCCGTGCCGCCGCCGATCAGGATGACCGGATGATGACCAGCGAGCTGGAAACGCTTCATAATCATGAAAGGAATCAGATGACCGATGTGCATGCTGTCACCGGTTGGATCGATGCCGCAATAGAGGGAAATCGACTTCTCCCCTACGAGCTTGTACAAGCCCTCTTCATCCGTCTGCTGGTTGACAGCGCCGCGCCACTTCAGTTCATCAATAATATTCATGTAGGTTCACCTCTCAAAAATGTATTGGTTCAGGGACTTCCTGAAAGTTATATTAAACAATATAACACAATTGGAAACCATGTTACACCCAGAACATAGTTTCCCTCGCCTGACATGCCGTACAAATGGGATTCTTTAGCTCTTTCCAATTTCCCTTGCCCGCTATATAATTATATTAAAATAGGGAGAGTATGGGAATTTCATCACAAATTGACAGATATGAGGTGCACTATGTCAGCCGATCATACAATAACAACCAAAAACCGGACAGAGGAAATCGCGGAAACCACGCAAAAGCTCCTTCACGACTACTTCGAAAGAAGCGGCTCCGCCTCCCTCATCAACAGGCTCGCACCGGACGTACTCTGGTTCAGCGAAGAAGAAAGCGGCGGAAAAGAGGAAGCCGCCCGCTACCTGACCGCCTGGAAGGAAGGCTTCTTCAATTCCTACGTCGAATCAGAATCCTACGAAGCCAAGAACCTCGGAGAAGGCTACTCCCTCTGCATTGCAAACCTCGCCCTCCTTGTGCATCCCGGGAAGACATTCACCCTGCACCAGACAAGGAAACTCACCTTCATCTTCCGGCGCCTCAGAGACAAGAACACCGACGAAAGCACATGGGAAATCATCCACCTCGCCGTTGCTACACTTGCCCCCAAGACAGCACCGGGCAAGCTCCCTGAAATTTCATGCAGCCTCGACAACCTGCGCTACCTGAACCGCTTCACGACAGGCGACCTTTCCTTGGACGAAACAAGAAGCCTCTATGCCCTCCTTCAGGAAAAAGTCTTCCGCCACTTCACGCAGGAAAAGAAAGACATGCTGACCGCCCTCTCCCTCTTCGACGTATTCACATTGAGCCAGGCCAAATACATGTATCCCTCCGGCGACACCACCGCCATGATGCGCGAAGAAGAAGAATCAGGACTCTTCCTCTACCTCGTTAAAGGCACCACAGGAAGCTACCGCTTCTTCCCCGTCATGCGCCAGTTCCTCGCCGCAGAATTCTCCGCCCGCGACCCCAAGTGGCAGTCCCGCTGCTACCTCAAGGCCGCCCGCTGGCACTATGCCGCAGGAAACTACCTCGAAGCCATGCAGGCCGCTGACAAAGGCGACGACTACGATATGGCCCTCAACATCCTCGCCGGAGGCTCCGACTCCATCCTCTTCTCCGGCCGCCGCACCTACAGAAGATCCCTCGTCAAACGCTGCCCGAGAAACGTCGTGAAACGCCACATCCACACCATCTGCCTCATGGTCTACGACCTCTACTACTCCGGAATGAAAGACGAATTCCGCACCCAGTACGCAAGACTCCGTGAAATCGACGCCGGCGTATCCGAAAGAGCTGCCGTCCATTTCCTCGGCACCATGACGAATTTCAACAACCTCGATCCTATGATCACAGGCGCTGAAGAAGCACTCGACACCATCCGGCGCTACAACCTGTGGAAAGAATTCAAGACACCGCACCTCGGCTTCTGCTGCCCGACGCTCCTCCTTCTTTACCATTCCACACCGGGCCAGCTCCTCACCGAAGTAGAGAAACTCGCCGAACTCCAGTCCACCCTCGAAAGAATCGGACGCCACGAATACGGCAGCGCATGGAGCCACCTCTTCCACGCTGAATACTACCTCCTCACAGGAGACTGGGAAAAAGGCCTCGGAGAACTCTCCGCCCTCGAAGCAAGCCCGGGATACGCGAACCCATCTGTCAAGATCCGATCCGCCTACCTCAGAGGCTGGCTCGCCTTCGTAACAGGAAGAGCCTCCTCTATTAGGGAAATCGAGACAGAAATGCACGGCTACCTCGCATCCACCGCCGGATACCAGACACTCATAGCAAGCCTCAGCGAATGCGGCTTCCACCTCATGTTCGGCACCGATTCCAACATCAAAAAAGAATACAAAAGAATCCTCGATCCCCAGCGCTTCTACTTCCCGTCCCACACCTACATAGAATCATGAAAGACAGGATCCTCCTCCGTGACGGAAAAGACACCGACCTCCTCGCAGAAGCCGAAACCCACGAAACTCATGCCCGTCAGAGGAAATCCGTCATCGGCATGATCTTCGCCCTCCTGAACCAGGCAGCCGCCTACAAGAGACTCGGCGAAGAAGAAAACAGCCTCCAGGCACTCGAAGAAGCCCTGACCCTCGCCGGCCCTGACCACCTCATCCTCCCCTTCATCCTCTTCTCCGATGAACTCAAGGACCTCTGGAAAAAAGTCAGAGCCCCGAGACACAGCGCCTCCATCGTAGAAACCATGTCCCAATACACCCGCCCTACCAGCCCCGAGATCCCCTCCCTCGAAGAAATGAGAAGAGACCAGATCAAGAAACTGACCGGGAGAGAAATGGAAATCATCCACCTCGCAGTACAGGGACTCAAAAATAAAGAAATCGCCGAAGAACAAAAAGTGGCAGAAATAACCATCAAAAAAGCCATGTCCACCATCTACAGGAAACTAAACATCTCCGGCCGCCCCGAACTCCTCACCATCTTCGGGGAAGAAAAACACGAGGAAGAATAAAAAAATACAGGAACGCTGAACCCCCATCCGCAATGCGGATGGGGGTTTTGTGGTGGGAGTTTTAAAACCACACAACCGAGCGCTGCGGCAGCAGCGCCGTAAAAGTGCCATGGTACGCCTTATCATCTAAAGGCTCTTATATAGAGACCATACAACCGCCAAGTATGGCGAATTGGAACACCACACAACCGAGCTACGCTCGTGGAACCTTTTATAAAAACCAATGAATACTGCACCCCTTTCGTCAGCAACAGTTAAATGATGGGCTGACCGCTCTTTCCCCGCTGGGGCAGGTCAACACCTTCCGTATCGGCATGTACCGCTATTATCAACTGCGATGTACTGAGTCCTTACTTTTTTCGAGCGCAGCGAGGTTTAAGGGTGTTAACCTTGCTCCGAAGGAGAAGGTGGGAAATTTTTGCTTTTTAAAAATTTCTCGAATGAGATGTAGTTATCGAGCGAAGCGAGGTTGTTCGGTTTCCTCTCCGCTCCGGCAGCACCACTAAAAGACAAAGGTACGCTTTCCTATCAATAAGCTCTTATATAGAAACCATACAACCGCCAAGTATGGTGATTGGGAAAATATGCCAACCAGCCTATGGCTGTAGGAAAGTTCAAAACAACCTTACTTATAAAAACCTAAAGGTATAATCAACCCTATCCACCAGCAACAGTTTAAAGATGAGCTGGTCCCCCTTCCCCGTCAGGGAAGGCGAGTGTTGGCGGTGCTCGCGTTTCAGGGTCCTCCCCCACGCAAAAACACCGCTGCTCCAAGTTTCTGCTTAGAACAGCGGTGTTTTTCATTCATCATTCTACGTTCTTTTCTCCTCCAGCTTGTATGCTGGTGTTGTCGGTGATGTTCCATCTTCCGGCTACTCTGACTCTGGCGTCGGCGTCGCCTCCGTTGTTGTAGCGGATGCGGCTGTCGCCTCCTATTTCAAGGATGGGCTTTTCTTTGGAGGGTTGTCTCTTGTGTGGTTTCCATCCCAGGGCTTCGAGTTCTCTGGCGCAGTCTTTCCTGAGTTTCATGAGGCTCGGGTTGTCTTCGGGGACTGTCTTGCCGCCTTCCAGGATATCCTTGATGACGCCGGCGAGTTCGTATCTGGTGAGCTGGCGGTCGAAGAAGGCTGTGGTGTAGTCAGGGGCTTTGCCCTGTTCGCACATGGTGTAGACGGTCTTGTAGGCGTAGTTTACTTTGCTGACTGTGTCGAAGGAATTCGGCGCATAGACGTTGTAGGCGAAGGCCTCGATGGCGCAGGCGGTGAAGAGGGATGCGAGAAGAAGGATCTTCTTCATGTCATTCACAGACTTTCTGCTCGATCAGGCGGTAGAGGCTGTCTCTGCCGTCTCCGTTCAGGGAGGAGTAGGAAATAGCCGGGTAATCAGCCGGGAAGAGTTTGTTCAGCTTTTTGAGGTTTTCTCTGGCTTCGTTTCTCTTGAGCTTGTCTTCCTTGGTGCCGATGACGACTAAGGACGGCGCGATTTCTCTGAGCCATTCGTAGGCTTTCATGTCGATCGGAAGTCCTGGATGGCGCAGGTCGATCAGGAGGCCTACCATGACGAGGCTCGGGGAGCTCTTGATGTAGTCGTCGATGAAGGTGGACCATGTGTCCTTGTTTTCCTGGCTTGTCTTTGCAAAGCCGTAGCCCGGCAGGTCGACGAGGTACCATTCCTGTCGCTGTTCCTGTTCGTCCACGGTTCTTCTGGACTGGATGGCGTAGTAGTTGATGGTTCTTGTCTTGCCCGGTTCGCGGCTGACGTAGGCGAGCTTTCTCTGCCCGCAGAGGTTGTTGATGAGGGAGGATTTCCCTACGTTCGAACGCCCGATGAAGGCGATTTCTTTCCGCCCGTCGTTCACGTACTGCTTACGGTTGACGGCAGAGCTGAAATATACTGACGAGAAAATATGAAATTTTTCTATTTCCTTGATTTCCGCCACTTCATGCCTCCTTTATTTCACCAATGCGTGTTCGAGGACTTCCTGCACGTTCTTGACATAGACGAATTGCAGCTTGTCCTGTACGGACTTCGGCAGTTCTTCGAGATCTCTCTTGTTCTTTTCCGGCAGCAGGATCTGCTTGATGCCGAATTCGTTGGCAGCCAGGACTTTCTCCTTGACGCCGCCGATCGGGAGGACTTCGCCGGTGAGGGTGATTTCCCCGGTCATAGCAGTATCGCCTCTGACTCTTCTGCCTGTATAGGCAGATGCCATGGCGGTTGCCATCGTGATGCCTGCGGACGGGCCGTCTTTCGGTACGGCGCCTTCTGGCAGGTGGATGTGGGTGTCGAGGGTTTCATAGAAATCATCCTTGAGTCCCAGGTCCTTGGCCTTGCTTCTAATGTAGGTGTACGCGGTTTCAGCGGATTCCTTCATGACATCGCCCATCTGGCCTGTCAGGATCAGGTGGCCCTTGCCCTTGATGGTGACGGCTTCGGTGTCGAGGACTTCGCCGCCTGCGATCGTCCATGCGAGGCCATTGACGCGGCCTACGGCATCCGGATGTTCTTCAGCGAGCGGGAGGAATTTCACTGGTCCCAGGTACTTGTCGAGTGTCTTGACGGAAAGCGGCGGCAGCTTGTCGTCCTGGAGGACGATCTTCTTGCCTACCTTGCGGCAGAGGGCGCCGATGGTTCTTTCAAGGTTACGGACGCCTGCTTCTCTGGTGTATCCTGTGATGACTTTCTTCAGGAGCGCCGGAGTGAAGCGGATGTCTCCGTCCTTCAGGCCGTTTCTCTCTTTCTGTCTCGGCACGAGGTATTTCTTCGCGATTTCCAGCTTCTCTTCTTCCGTGTAGCCAGTGAGTTCGATCAGTTCCATACGATCGAGCAGGGCAGCCGGGATGGTGGAGACGCTGTTGGCCGTCGCGAGGAAGAAAACCTTCGAGAAATCGAAGGGAATGTCGATGTAGTTATCGTGGAAAGCTTTGTTCTGTTCCGGATCGAGTGCTTCAAGCAGTGCAGAAGCAGGATCACCGCGGAAATCAGAGCCGACCTTGTCGATTTCGTCCAGCAGCATCAGCGGGTTGTTGACGCCGACTTCGCTGATGGCTTCAATGAAGCGGCCTGGCATAGCACCGATGTAGGTGCGGCGGTGGCCGCGGATTTCAGCTTCATCATGGATGCCGCCTAAGGAAATACGGCAATACTTCCTGTTCATGGCTCTGGCGATGGACTGTGCGAGCGATGTCTTGCCGACGCCTGGCGGTCCTACGAAGCAGATAATCGGAGCCTTCGCTTCAGGCGCAAGGATGCGGACAGCGAGGTATTCCAGAATTCTTTCCTTGATCTTTTCCAAGCCGTAGTGGTCATGGTCGAGAACTTCCTGCGCCTTCTTGAGTTCGAGGGAGTCCTTCGTTTCCTTGTCCCATGGCAGAGAGAAGACCCAGTCCAGATAGTTTCTGGCAACAGCGGTCTCTGCCATCATCGGCGGCATGGATTCGAGATGGTTGATTTCCTTCTCGAGTTTCTTCTTGTATTCTTCAGGAATGGCAGAGTCTGCCAGTTTCTTCCTGTAGTCTTCCGCTTCCTGATCTTGGCTGACGGTGTCGCCCAGACGGTCGTGGATGGATTTAATTTTCTGTCTTAAGTAGTAGTCCTTCTGTTCCTTGTCCATCTTCTGGCGCACGTCAGAGCTGATTTCGGATTCGAGATGAACGATCTCGATTTCCATATCAAGATAGCCCTGGACGAGCTTCAGGCGGGATGCGACGTCGGCTTCTTCGAGGACTCTCTGTCTCTGCTGCGGCTTCAGAAGCAGCTGGGACGCAATGAAATCGGCGGTTTCGCCGGGATCGGTGATGCTCTTCAGCTGTTCCATCTGGTCTTCGGGCAGGCCCTGCTTCGTGTTGTGGAGCCATTCGAAGAAGGACTTCAGGAGTGTTCTTCTGAAAGCTTCGGCGCGGAGTTCATCTTCCGGCTTGATTTCTTCGATATCATCCACATCAGCGGACAGGAAACGGTCGCCGCGGGTGACCTTCAGGAGTTTCACGCGGGATACTCCTTCGACGAGCACGCGGATGAGGCCTCCCGGCATCTGGAGCATCTGTGTCACTTTGACGACAGTGCAGACGTCGTAAAGGTCGTCTTCCTGCGGTACTTCCACGCGGGAATCCTTCTGCATGGCCATGACGAGGTATCTTTCGCCTTTCCCTGCAAAGCGCACGGCTTCGACGGATTCTTTTCTTCCGATGTCCAGATTGACGGACATGCGGGGATAAATGACTATATCTCTCAGCGCCACTACAGGGAGGTTGAGAGGCTGATTTCCGTTCTGTATTTCATCCATAGATAGTTCCTCCATAATATATCTCTATTGTATCACATGAAAGGCCTAAAGCGTCTACTTTTTAATTTAAAAACTTCGATATCTCAGTCTCTTCCCTCTCTGATTCTACAGAAAGAGCCGGAGTCAAGTGGTTGTCCCATTTGGCTCCGGCCTCCATGTGCTTTTATTTGGAATACGGCCCCTCGGGGCACGGATTATTCTTTTGTTCCGTCTTCCTTGATCAGGACCGGATCAGAATGCTTCAGCACGACGTCTTCAGTGACGATGCACTTCCTGACGTCCTTCATCCCCGGGATTTCATACATGACATGCTGCATGATTTTCTCGATGATGGCGCGAAGTCCTCTGGCTCCTGTATTTCTCTCGATGGCCTGGCGGGCAATGGCGTGGATGGCGCCATCGTCGAATTCCAGTTCGACATGATCCATGGCAAGGAGCTTCTGGTACTGCTTGACGAGTGCGTTCTTTGGTTCCGTGAGGATCCTGACGAGCGCATCTTCATTCAGCGGATGCAGAGCCACGATGACCGGCAGACGACCGATGAATTCAGGGATGAGGCCGAATTTCAGAAGATCTTCCGGCTGGACCTGCTGCAGGAGTTCTGCCATGTCCTTGGAATCCTTCTTTTCGATATCGGCGCCGAATCCCATGACACTCTTCGTCAGTCTTCTGTCGATAACTTTGTCGATGCCGGCAAAAGCGCCACCGCAGATGAAGAGAATGTTCGATGTATCAATCTGGATCATTTCCTGATTCGGATGCTTTCTGCCGCCCTGCGGAGGAACGCTGGCAACAGTGCCTTCCAGAATCTTCAGAAGTGCCTGCTGTACGCCTTCACCGGATACGTCTCTGGTGATGGACGGGTTTTCAGACTTCCTTGCGATCTTATCGATTTCATCGATGTAGACGATACCGCGTTCCGCTTTGTCGCTATCATAGTCGGCAGCCTGGATCAGGCGCAGGAGAATGTTTTCGACGTCTTCGCCGACATAGCCGGCTTCGGTCAGGGTCGTTGCATCGGAAATCGCAAAAGGAACGTCCAGGAAACGCGCGAGCGTCTGGGCAAGGAGCGTCTTGCCGCTGCCTGTCGGCCCGAGCATGATGATATTGGACTTCTGGAGTTCTACATCATCGTCCGTGGACTCATACTGGATTCTCTTGTAATGGTTGTATACGGCAACGGCCAGAGCGATTTTGGCATCGTCCTGTTCGATGACGTACTGATCCATGTACTTCTTGATTTCTTCCGGAACGGGAAGCTTGAAGTGCGGAACAGACTTCTGCTTGTCTGCCTTCATTTCCTCTTTGAGGATGTTTTCGCACACTTCGATACATTCATTGCAGATATAGACTCCCGGCCCTGCGATCAGCTTTTCAACTTCTTCGCCGGAACGTCCGCAGAAGCTGCAGACCGGTGTTCCTTCATGTTTCTCGTTCAATGGGAGCCTCCCTTATTTCTTCGTTAATTCATCCAGCTCGTTTCTGGTAAGTACGCGGTCGATGAGGCCGTACTTCTGCGCCATCTCCGCGGTCATGAAGTTATCTCTTTCGGTATCGCGGCGGATCGTCTCGATCGGCTGTCCGCTGTGCTTGGAAAGGATGCCGTTCAGTTCATCACGCAGGCGCAGGATTTCACGGGCATGGATTTCAATTTCCGTAGCCTGGCCCTGTACGCCGCCCAGCGGCTGATGGATCATCACATTGGAGTGCAGGAGAGCGAAACGCTTGCCCGGCGCACCGGAAGTGAGAAGGACGGCTGCCATGCTGGCGCAGGAGCCGATGCAGATGGTCGACACATCCGGACGGATGTACTGCATGGTGTCATAAATAGCAAGGCCCGCGGTGACGACGCCTCCCGGGCTGTTGATATAGAGGTGAATGTCTTTCGACGGATCTTCAGCTTCCAGGAAAAGGAGCTGGGCAATGATGATGTTTGCCATATGATCCTCGATTTCACCATCGAGGAAAATGATTCGGTCTTTCAAAAGACGGGAATAAATATCATAGGAACGTTCTCCCTGTGCGGTCTGTTCCACTACGATCGGTACATAAGCCATAAATAAACATCCTTTCTTTTTGAACGGCGCCGTCGGCGCATTCACATTCATGAATCATTCATTCCGCTCTCCCTTAAGAAGCGGGCTTTCCGATAAGGAAATAGGAAATGAATGAAGTCGGATTCTAAGCTTTTCCCGCGGAAAACAGGGAAATCCTCCGTTTTCCATATGGGCGAAAGAGACGCCGGTCATCCCCGCGTCTCTTCCCCCGCACCGGCAAACCGGTGTATTACATGAAATTTCCGATACCGCAAAAGCGGTTCTTCTATATACCTTCGGGCGAAGTCTTACTTGCTTTCAGCCTGGAGGATGGTTTCGATGATTTCAGCCTTTTTAGCTTTGGAATCCAGAGCGATGCCCTTTTCGGATGCATACTGCTTCAGATCTTTGACCGTCATGGCATTGAGTTCAGCTTCGCGGTCTTCTGCGACTGCCGGAGCTTCTGCGGCACCTTCGGTTGCTGCTTCTGCAGCTTCTTCAGCGGCGGTTTCTTCAGCTTTCTTGTCAGCTTCAGCCTTCTTGGCAGCGCCGTAAATGAATGCGGCAGCCTTCTTGCGGAGGACGGAGTTGATGAGCATGCCTACACGGTTTTCATCTTTAATGATCTTCATGACATCGTTAGGGTCTGCGTTGAACTGATGAGCCATGCTGTAAACTTCCATGGACAGATCTTCATTGGTGACCTGGAGGTCTTCCTTGTCAGCGATTGCTTCGAGGACGAGACCCTGTCTTACCTGTTCAGCAGCAGTAGCTTCGTAGTTAGCACGGAGCTGTGCTTCTGTCTGGTTCATTCTCTTGAGGTAGTCATCAAGAGACATGTTCTGGCTTTCGAGGTTCATCTTGATTTCTTCAACGATCTCGTCGATGCGCTGATCAACCATTTCATGCGGGATATCTACTTTAGCGTTTGCGACAGCCTGGTTTACCAGTGCGTCGTGGTAAGCTTCTTCAGCCTGCTGGAGAGCCTGCAGCTGCATCTGCTGCTTCAGGCTTGCCTTCAGCTCGTCGATGGTTTCGAACTGGCTGACGGATTTAGCGAATTCGTCATCGATTTCCGGCAGCTGTTTGCGCTTTACATCATTGATATGAACTTTAAATTCAGCTTCCTTGCCCTTCAGAGCATCTACGAAGTAGTCTGCCGGGAATGTAACCTTGACATCTACATCGTCGCCTGCCTTGTGGCCTTCGAGCTGGTCTTCAAAACCTGGAATGAAGCTCTGGGAACCGATTTCCAGCGGATAGGTCTTGCCTTCGCCGCCTTCGAATGGTTCGCCGTCAACAAAGCCCTTGAAGTCGATGACAGCATAGTCGCCCTTCTTCAGGACAGCGCCGTCTTCAGCCTTTTCAAGTCTTGCGCTCTGTTCAGCACCGCGCTTCAGCTGTTCCATGACTTCATCGTCAGAGATTTCCGGCTGAGCGTGTTCTGCTTCCAGCCCCTTGTATTCGCCGAGTTCTACTTCCGGACGTTTAACGAAAGTAGCAGTGAATACAGCGCCTTCGGATTCAGAGAATTTGTCTTCCTTTACATCAGGAGTTGTGACAGGAATCAGTTTTTCCTGCTGCAGAGCTTCGTTCAGTGCGTCATTGATGACGACGTCCTTAGCTTCTGCTTCGACAGCTTCCTTGCCGAAATGCATTTCAAGAATCTTGCGGCTTGCCTTGCCCTTGCGGAAGCCAGGGATCTTTACCTGGTTGGCGATGCGTGCTACAGCGGTCTTGAAACCTTTCTGTACTGCTTCTGCCGGTACTTCCACATTCAGAGATACTTTGTGCTGGTCCAGTGCCTCTACCTTAACGTTCATAAAAACTATTCCTCCTTAAGTCGGCTTTCCGACAAATTGATACCTACCACCGTCGGATGCCCGACAATTCGATACCTTTTACATGCTTTTTCGAGTATGCTAAATTGCAAGATATATTTTAACATAGCAAAGAAAAAAACACAAATCTTTATAACAATCTTTTAAGGAGAAATCCTGCGGGATGTCCGCCCGCCCGGAGCGGAATGGTTCCACCCTTTCAGCCGCCGATGTCTTTTGTGACCGGGCCGTTCAGGAGAGAAGCTCCCATGAAGGAAAGTGTCGGATACAGCTTCTTCATATCTGAAAGAGCCTTGGCCGCATCACTTCCGCCCGATGTGGCGAATAAGTATATTTCCTTGCCGGAGAGATCATTCGTCTCGATGAAAGACTGGATGACCCTCGGCGCGGTGTACCACCAGATCGGGAAACCGATGTACACCCTGTCATAGCCCGAGAGATTGAAAGCGCCGCCTTCGATGGCCGGACGGCAGTCTTCGTCCGCTGATTCCAGGGACGAGCGGCTCTTCTTGTCCATCCAGTTCAGATCCCTGGACGTGTACTTTTCCTTCGGAACGATTTCCTTCAGGTCCGCCCCTGCAATCTTTGCCAGAGCCTTTGCCTTTTCAGCCGTCGTACCTGATGCCGAGAAATATGCCACAACTTTCTTCATGATGACTTCCTGCCTTTCTCCCTTGACCTATTATTATTATGATTCTAAAGACCCGAAGCCGCTCAGCCGAGCAGCTTCCTGACACAAGCGTAGACAAGCTGCGCCGCTGTCACGCCGCGGCAGGGGATTCCTGCCCGCTGCATGGCCTCTTTCTGCCGCTCCGTCGGATACACGTAGGGATAAATCCCGTACATGAAGGGAAGGAGCGTGTACAGGAAACCAATCCTCTCCTCTTCGGTCATCGAAGGGAAGAACTTCACGAGGCAGGCATTCAGGATTTCCATCACCTTCCGGATGACTTTCTTGTACTCCGTCAGGCGTTCGATCCTGCTGTGCTCCTCGATGTCATAGAGATTCATGCACTGGATCCGGAAAAGCGTCTCACGCCTTTCCGTCGAATGAGCCAGCGCCGCTGCGAATTCATCCTTCGTCATCTTCTCGTTCCCGTGAAGAATTTCAAGGAGACTGCGGCTCCACGCCTCATACTCCTCGCGGAGAATTTCAAGGAAAATCTCCTCCTTGGAAACGAAGTAATTGTAGATTGACGGACGGGAAATGCTGATTTCGCAGCTGATCTCCTTCAGACTGATCTCCTGGTAACTCATCGTGCGGTACAACTTACGGCAGGCCATCACAATCTCGATCGATCTTTCATTCGAATCTTTCATGTTCCCTCCTGTCATGCAGCGCGCTTTTGAGAAGCGAAAATAGTTTGCTGACACTGTGTCAACAATTTAAGTATACCACCAACTGACACAGTGTCAATATACAAAATTGAAAACTTTCTATTTATCTGAAATCCCTTCCCTCGATCGTCTTTCTGCCTCGACGCGCTCCTCCTCTTCCTTGAAAAAACGGAAGAACGATTCCGCCACGGGGCTCGCCAGCTGACCGCGGCGCTTGACGAGGGAAAGAGAAGACGCAAGATTCTTTTCAGCAAGGAAGGCCGTCTCCAGATTCTTGCCCCAGGCGAGGATCGACTCAGGAACAATCGCAATCCCGATTCCGGCTTCCGCCCACTGGAGACTCGTCCTTGCATCGTCCGTCACGCAGTAGACTTCCGGCACCGCCATTTCTTTTTCAAATTCATCGAGCACCAGCTTCTCCCAGCGGCGGTAAATGATGATCGGACGTTTCTCAAGCGCTTTGAGCGTGAGAGTGCCATTCGTCACCGGAAGCTTTCCCTTTGCGGCAGCGACCGCCATCCTGTCATGACGGATTGTCACGCTCTCGAGGCCATACGATGGGAAAGGCGTGCGGAGGACAGCGACGTCCACCTTTCCTTTCCGGAGCATTTCCATCTGCTCATACGTATTTCCTTCAAAAAGTTTTACATGCACTTCCGGAAAGTCCTTATGGAAAAGACGGAGCTCATCGTAAAGTTCATTCGAAGCGCACGAAGAGACAAGGCCGAGCCGGAGATTTCCCTTCTGCCCCGCGCGCATCGATCCGATTTCCTCCTTCGCCACATGTTCCAGCTCCAGGATCTCCACCGCATAGCGGTACAGCACCTCGCCCGCCTCCGTGAGAGTGATGTGCCTGGCCCCTCGCCTGAAAAGCTCAGCGCCCAGCTCATTTTCCAGAAGACGCATCTGATTCGAAAGAGGCGGCTGCGAAACATGAAGGAGCTTTGCCGCGCCCGTGATGGTCCCCCCTTCAATAATTGCCACGAAATATTTCAGCTGCTTGATATCCATGATCCATAGCCCTTTCGTATGGTTTGTAAAGAAATAGATATTTTAAATATGCTTTCTTACCTGCTATCATACAAGTATCGAAAAGAGAGCGCAATCACCCTCGTAAGAAAGGACCGATTAAAATGAAACTACTTCTGGAACTTTTCCTCGTCTTCGCCAAATGCAGCGCCGTCACCTTCGGCGGAGGGTACGCCGTCCTGCCGATTCTTCAGAGAGAAATTGTCGAGGACCGCCACTGGGCGACTGAGGACGACCTCATGGATTACTATGCCATCAGCCAGGTCACGCCCGGCATGATCGCCGTCAACGTTGCCACGTTCATTGGCCTCAAACTCAAAGGCTTCTGGGGAGGCGTCTTCGCCACACTCGGCACCATCTTCCCATCCATGGTCATCATCTCCATCATCGCCCTCTTCCTAACGCAGTTCGAGAACAACCCCATCGTCGTCCACGCCTTCGCCGGCATCCGCGCCTGCGTCTGCATCCTCATCCTCGACGCCGTTATCAAACTCGGGAAGAAATCCGTCAAAGACAAAGGCATGTTCTTCATCTTCCTCGCGATCCTCGCCCTTGCCCTCTTTGCCCCATTCTCCCCCGTCATCTCCGTACTCATCGCAGCTGCCGTAGGCTACTTCATGAAGCCCTATGCCGACAAATCCATCAAAGGAGGCAGTGAAAAATGACCATTTACTTAAGCCTCATCTGGGAATTCATTAAAACAGGCCTCTTCGCCATCGGTGGCGGTCTCGCAGCCCTCCCCTTCATCACCGACATCGGCCAGCGCACAGGCTGGTACACCACATCCGACATTGCCAACATGATCGCCGTCGCTGAATCCTGCCCGGGGCCCCTGGGCGTCAACATGGCCACCTACGCCGGCTACCTCACCACCGGCGTCCTGGGCGGCGTCACAGCCGTCATCGCCTTCACCATCCCGGCCATCTTCATCATCTCCGCCATCTACTCCGTCCTCAACAAATTCAGGACCAGCCAGGCCGTAGCCCGCATCTTCTATGGCCTCCGCCCCGCCTCCACAGCCCTCATTGCAGCGGCTGAAATAGGCGTAGTCAAAGTAGCCCTCCTCCACATGGACACCTTCAAAGCCACAGGATCCATAGCATCCCTCTTCAACTGGAAATGCATCATCCTAGCCGCCGTCGTCTACTACACACTAGTCAAATTCAAAAAACACCCCTTCTTCTACATCATAGCCTCCGCCGCAGCAGGAATAGCATTTGGACTGTAGGAAGAAATTAAATTAATAAAATATAAAAAGAAGCTCACCATCCAACTTTCAGAATGATGAGCTTCTTTAGCTTTAAATATGAATCACAGCTCTCGCCTTAAGAACCATCCGATTCCAATATCCAAGCCATGAGTCAAAATGACGATCTATAAACCTTTCAATATGCGGCTCAATATACTTTCCTCTTAAGAAGTCTATCGCGCTGCATACAATAAATACACCCAAGATCTTAACTGCCCAAAATAATAAATAATAATCACTCGTTATATAATTCAGATTTGGGAATATATGATCCCATATAATCGTCTGCGTGAAAAGTTCGTTATCATTAAGTACACCCCAAGCACGGTTTCTGCCAACATATTTATATACTTGTTATAACGCATTTTCATTGTCGCAAAAGTCAGGAACATAATCGTTGCAAGTGGTATCCCAACAACTTCGCCAAAATAGAGTGACGGCTTAGTTATTATAGCGTTAGGCTTATTAAGAATAACACCTAACATTTCCAATGCACCTTTGCCGAGCAAAATAAGAATCAAAGCAGCAATCAATATGTTCCTGTATTTTGTATGATAAATACTCTTTATTTTGTCCTGGCAATGCAGTCTCAGATACCCGCCAATAGAGTAAACGACCAAAAAGAACATCATTCTATTGCCATTTATGAAATTATTCATCCCGATGACAGGGAGTACTGCATATACGGTAAATAATATCAGTAGAAAAGAAAGATACCTGTATTTGCTCAAGGAAGTCAAAAAACTATTGATAAACGGGATAAATAGCGTGAAAAGGATGTAACAGGACACAAACCAATTTAAGCCATAAAAAATAAAGATTAAACTTATTTTTATGGTATCCCGTGTAACCATTTCCGGAAATTCAATCCTGACAAAAAGTAAGATGACCCATGAATAGAAAAATAGCGTGGATAGTAACAGCAGAATTCTCCTGACATTAACCTTTTTATCCTGAAGTCCCGTGAAATTATATCTATTTCGGAAATGGGACTCCCATTGCGTCAT